>CEOF01019921.1_pt1 | contig 32588 bp, 28 predicted proteins | sample 361311 | NCBI WGS metagenome assembly CEOF01 (sample SAMEA2619667, study PRJEB7988) | marine metagenome | biome: marine biome (ENVO:00000447); feature: surface water layer (ENVO:00002042); material: "saline water (ENVO:00002010), including plankton (ENVO:xxxxxxxx)" | depth 5 m
ATCTTCCAACATCAGGTATGGCGCTAGCTGCTGGTAAATTAGCTCTTTTACATACCTATCCATCAAGTAGTGGAGAAAGCTGGGTAAGTGCATTTACACAATGGAACAATCTTATGGGTGACCCTGCAATACTTTTATGGACAGATACTCCATCAAACTTTAACGTATCTCATCCATCATCAATTAATATTGGTTCAAATATTATTGATGTTACTATTACTGATGAATCTGAAAATCCAATAAAAGACGCATGGGTAACAATCCTCAAAGGTAATGATGAGATATTTAAGACAAGTCTATCTGATGATAATGGTAATGTTACATTTGATTGGAATGGATCAGCGAGTGCTGGAGATATAACTTTAACTATAACAAAAAGAAACTTCATTCCTTATCAACAGAATATATCAATTAATGACTCAGGAGATCATATAGAAATCACAGGAATTGTTATTGATGATTCCATTAATGGAAATAACGATGGGCTTTTAAATCCAGGAGAATATGCTGAACTACAACTTAACTTATCAAATATTGATAGTGGATATCTTACCAATATATCGGGAGTTATTGAATCGGATAATGATAATGTATATTTAGAATCAAATATCGTTAATTTCCAAAATATAAACTCAGGTCAATCTACTTTAAATTCATATGACCCATTTTTTATAACTCTAGATTATAGTACAATTAATCAACAAAATTTAAATGTTAGGTTGAATTTAAATATTAATGGAGTCAACCATACGCTTTATGTTCCAATTAATGTTGTTGCAGGTGATATTAATATAGTTGATTTTTCAAATAATGATATTCTTATTGGAGAAATTAACGATGTATATGTTACAGTTAGAAATGATGGTCAAATATCTATGGAAAATCTTATTTTCCAGCTTTTACCTTATGAAAACTTAATTACTGTACCATCATCAATTGTAAACCTTCCTCAAATAAATCCATCGCAAGAACAGTTAATTGGTCCATTTCAAATTAATGTTAGTGATGATGCTATAAAAGGGAGTGTAATCCCAATGGAAATTGAAATTTCTAGTGCAAATGGGTTAGAACAAAATAAATCTGTTAGTTTAGAATTAGGTAGGGTAGGAGAGCAAGACCCATTAGGCCCAGATTCATATGGATACTATATTTATGATAGTAATGATTCATCCTATGAGCTTGCTCCTATTTATGATTGGATTGAATTAGATGATGGCCTAGGAACTGCAATGAGTTTTGATGATGATGGAGATGGAAATGGTTCCAACTTAACAGAAATATTAAACCTACCATTTTCTTTTACATTTTATGGAGTTGATTATAATCAAATAACTATTGCAGTAGATGGATATATGTCTTTTGGTAATAATGAAGTTGCATGTCACAGGAATTATCCAATACCTGGACCAGGGGGACCTTCTCCAATGGTAGCTCCATTTTGGGATGATCTTAAAACTGGATCTAGTGGTACAATATATAAGTATGTAACTGATGAAATGGTAATCATCCAATGGGATTATCTAAGAACATATGAAAATAATGATCGTAATACATTTCAAGTAGTTTTATATAATTCAGACTATAATGATTATGAAACAGTAACAGGTGATGATGAAATTAAAATTCAATATTATGATTTTAATAACACAAGTAATGGTAGCTGGAGTAACTATCCACCTATGCATACAGCCTATGCAACAATTGGCATCAAAAATCATTTAGGGAATACAGGACTTCAATATTCATTTAATAATGAATATGCAAATGCTGCTACGCCATTAAGTGATAATACAGCATTATTTATAACAACAGGAAGAGCAAATAATTACCTAATAGGCGATATAAATGCAGATGAATCAATCAATATCCTCGATGTCGTACAACTCGTAAACCTTGTTTTAGGAGCTGATACACCCGATGGATATCAAATTATTGTATCTGATATAAATTCTGATGGACAAATAAATATTCTTGATGTAGTTCAATTAGTAAATCTTGTTTTAGGATAATGAATCTATCTTGAAAATTTTGTTCTAATTTGATCAACTATAATTACGCCATTAGGGACAAGTATTAGTGTAATAAATGTTGAGAATAGAACTCCAAAGCCTAATGAAACTGCCATTGGAATTAGAAATTGTGCCTGTAAACTTTTTTCTAACAGTAATGGAGTTAGACCAACAAATGTAGTAATTGATGTTAATAGAATTGGACGAAACCGTGCTTGACCAGACTCTATTGCTGCGTCTCTAATTGATTTACCTTTATTGTGGTATCTATTTATAAAATCAACTAATACTAAGCTATCATTAACAACCACACCAGATAATGCAACAATTCCAATCATTGATAAGATTGTAAAATTCATTCCAAGAAGCATATGACCAATCACAGCCCCTATAATTCCAAATGGGATAGCTGACATTACAACAAGAGGCTGTATATAAGATTTGAATGGTATCGCAAGAAGAATATATACTAAAAGAAGAGCAAGTATGTAATTATTACCCAAAGACTCTAAATTTTCATTTTGTTCTCTTTGCTCACCTTCAAGAGAATAGCCTACATATGGATAATCAGATAATAGCTTGGGAAGAAAATCATTTTCCAAATTTCTAACAATTTCATTACTGTTTGCTTTAGAGATATCTATATCTGCTGTAATATTTATTGCTCTTTTCCTATTAATCCTTGTTATTGAAGGTGAACTAATTGACTCATCAATTTTTCCAACTAGTTTAAATGGAATTTCACGACCATCAGGCGTTCTAATAAACATATTTTCAAGGTTTGATATCTTTTTCCTATCTTCTTTAGGATATCTAATATTCACCTTAATTTCATCTCTACCCCTTTGAATAGTTTGAATCTCTTGGCCATAAAATGCCTGTCTCACCTGAGTAGCTAATGATAAATTTGTTATTCCATAATTTTCAGCTTCTGGTAAAATGGAAATATTTAATTGGTCTTTTCCATCACTGTATGAATCCTTGATATCAAATACTCCAATATAATTTTCTAAGTGCTTTTTAATTTTACCAACAACTATATTTAAATCACTAAAGTCCAATCCAGTAAGTTGAATATTTATAGGTTCCCCAGGATCAAATAAAGATGCTTTAAACTGTAAATCCTTAACACCTATAATCTCACCTGTTTCTTCTCTCCATTTATTTACAATATCATTTACAGCAACCAATCTATCTTCCCCACCTACTAATTCAGCCCATATAAATCCTTTATGAGAACTATAAGAATAAGTTCCCATGCCACCTCCTCCTGGACCACCAGTTTGACCGCTTGTATTTATTGATGCCATACCAACTGAGGACAGGTTATTTACAAATAATTTTTGATTCTTATTTTCTTGAAAATATTTATCTGTAGAGATTGCTGCTTCTTGTATTTTCTCAATTGCTTGATTTGTTACTTCAATAGGTGTACCTAATGGGAAAGTAACTTCCACTTGAATAACTTCTGCCTCAATGGGAGGGAAAAAGCTGAACTTCAACCATCCCCCACCAATAATTCCAATATTTATTAATAAAATACATACAAAAATTGAAACTGTTAAAAAGGGATTCTTAACTGATTTTTCTAAAATAGGTTTATACTTATTTTCAATAAATGATTTCAATACTTTTTCTATTTTAGATTGAAATTTCTCCCATTTTTGTGATATATCACTAAAAAAATTATTTTTATGTTTCTTGGATTTCATATGAGCTAAATGAGCTGGTAATATTGACAGTGATTCAATAAGAGACCAAAGTAAAGTAGGTATTACAACCAAAGGAATAATTCTCCATATTCTACCCACAGAACCTTCCACAAAAAGCATAGGTGAGAAAGTAGCCATTGTCGTTAATACTGCAAAAACCACAGGAATACCAACTTCATACGCACCTTTACTAGCTGCTATTTTTAAATCTTCACCTTTCTCGATATGTCTATATATATTTTCTCCAACAATGACTGCATCATCAACAACTATTCCTAGTACAAGAATAAATGTAAATAGTGATAATAAATTAATTGAAACATCTAAATATGGTAACATAATTAATGCGCCCATAAATGAAATTGGGATACCCAATGAAACCCAAAATGCAAGTTTGGGTTTAAGAAATAATGCTAACATAACCAATACTAGAAATAGTCCAAGTTTAGCGTTTTTCATCAATAAATCAATTCTTCCTCTTAAAATTTTAGATTCATCGTTCCAGGTTGTTAACGTTATTCCTGCAGGGAGTATTTTTTGAGTTTGATCAATATATTCATTAACACTATCTGAAACCTTAATTGCATTTTGTTTACCTACTCTGTATACATTTATTAGCTTTGTTGGCTGACCATTAAATGTTAATGTAGCAGAATCTTCTACAAAGCCATCTTTTACTATTGCAATATCACCTAATTTTAATCTAGTACCATCTGCTTTAGTTAAAATGGTAATATTTTCAAAATCTAAGCCAGTACTAGCCTGACCATTAGTTCTAATCAGATATTCATTATTACTAGATTCAATCTTTCCACCTGGAATATCGATTGATGATGATTTTACAGCTCTAATCACTTGATCGAATGATAATGAATATTTTTTTAATTGATTTTCTGATATTTCAATTGAAATCTCTTTTGATTTTACTCCGGCAAGTGTCGTTAATGTTATTTCAGGTAGAGTTGCAATTTCATCTTGAATTCTTTTTGCTATACTTGAAAGAGATTCTTCATTCAAATCTCCAGATACCGCAACTTGCACTACTTGAGACTGAATCTTAAATTCACTTATTATTGGCTTTTCAGTTTCATCAGGGAAACTAGTAATAGAGTTGACATTAGTTACTATTTCTTCTTTTGTCTTGGATATATCTTCACCTGGTAAGAGTTCTACATAGATAAGTCCTTGACTTTCAATAGCTGTAGATCTAATCTTTTTAACACTCTCTATGCCAGAAATATTTTCCTCGACTTTTGTGCAAATCGATTTTTCTATATCCTCTGGAGAAGCTCCAGGATATATTACTGATATACTAATTATATCTAGTACTGGAGCTGGGAAAACTTCCATTAAAATTTTAGGTAATGTGAAATAACCTGAAATCAATATTAGTGCCATGAATAAATTCGCAGCAACAATATTATTTACAAACCAATCTATTATATTTTTCATTATTTTATTGTGCTAATCTTATTTTCATTCCATCATACATTACATCTAAATTTGTCATACATAGTAATGTTTCTCCATCTAAACCAGAATCTACATATGCCATATCATCAACAAATCGTAAAACATGAACTTGTTTATATACAATGCTACTATCTGATTCATTTATGGTAAGAACTTGATTATTTTTAATTAATTCGCGGTTTATAACATATAAGCTATCAAAAATTTTCCCTGTTATCTCTGCTTCAATAAATTGACCAACCCTTAAAGGAATATTATATTTATAAGGTTCGCTAACTCTGGCAACTAATATTGCCATTCTACTTTTTGGATCAATCTCTGCTTCCATTCTAACAATATTACCTTCCCATACAATTTGTTTTCCTCCTAAAGATCCAGTCAGAATAACTTGAGGCTGCTCATTATTTGAAATTTGAGAACCATCCAGAGGAATATCTAAAAAAGCTAAATCTTGATCAGGAACAGGTAATTTAACTTCCACATAATCGATAGCATAAATATTTGCAATTAAATAACCAGGTCCAATAACTGTACCTCTGTCTACATTTTTTTTTCTAACAAGTCCATCATAAGGCGCTTTAATAGACGTCTTCTCTAAATTTCGCTTTAATTTTTCTAAATTTGCTTCAGCTGCAGCAACTGTAGACTCAGCTTTTTTTAATTGTGGAATCTTCAATCTTAGAGCTGATGCCACCCCTGAGTTTGATAACTCCCATTGCTCTTTTTCAAAATTTGATTCTGCCAATGCAATTGAAAGAGCAGTCTGAGCATCATCTAAACTTGCTTCAGCAGCCTTTATGTCGAGCTCATAATCGCGAGAATCAATTCTTAGCAAAACATCACCCTTTTCAAACGAAGATCCTTCATCAAGCTTAGGTGATACATAAACGACCTCTCCTCTAATTTCAGGATATAACTGGCTTTCAGTCCTTGGGATGATTGAACCTTGAGATATAATCTCTATATTTTTTGAAATAGGTTTTATTTTTTCAAATTCTACTAAAGGAATAATTTTTTTGACTTCTTCAGGTTTCACCTCAGGTGAACATTTAATCAATAGTGAACATATTATAATTCCTAAACTTATTATACCAATAGGATATACACTTGACATTTTAACTTTATTTTTCACTGAAATCTCCTCCTAAACAAATCAATAAATCAATTCTATTATCTATTAATGATTGTTTTGCTAATATCATTCTACTTCTAGTATCAAACATTCTTTTCTGGCTATCTATAACCGTAAGCAAGTCAACTAAACCCTTATTATATCTATCCTTTGATAACTGATATGTATCTTCAGCTTCTTTCAGTGCTTCACTTAATAGTGCAACCTGATTAGTAAGCATTTGGTCAAATGTCAATTTACTTTCTATTTCTGAAAATGCATTAAGTAGTGTATTTGAATATTCAATCTGAGCTTTTTCAAACATCGTTTTAGCTAAATCAATATTAGCATTAATTTTTCCATTTTGAAAGATTGGTAATAATACATTGGTACCCAAAGACCATACTAGTGCATCTCTACTTATAATATCTATTAAATCTCCAGATGAAGTTCCAATAGAATTTGTCAAATTGAAACTTGGTAATCTTAACCTTTTTGAATATCCTAATTCCATGAGAGCAGCTTCTATCTTATTATATGATGAAAGGATATCTGGTCTTTTCATTATTATATCAGAAGGCATATTTTTAGGAATTTCAGGAAGTGAATTAGTTAATAAATTTTCTACTTCTATTGTACCAGAAGGATATTTCCCGATTGATATTTCAAGTCTTCTTTTATATTGATCAAAATTCATTTTATTCTGTTCAAATGATGCTTTAGAAATTAATAGATTTGATTTGGCAAGCTTATAATCCAATAATGAAGCGCCTATTCCTTTATTGTATCTATCTTCAACAATATTAAATATATCTTGATTTGCATCTACTGAAGATTTAGATAAATTAACTTGCTGACTTGCCTGAACTGTAGAAAAATATATCTTTACCGCTTGTGATATCATTGAAAACCTAAAATATTTAAAATCATTTTGATTACTTAGATAATTTTTATCTATTGCTTTATTTTTTGAACGCATTTTAGCCCATAAATCTACTTCCCATTGACTAGAAAGATTTAATCTGTAGTTTTCAGTTATTGAGGTTTCTGCAAATTTGATTGTTTCTCCATCTGGAATAGTAATCTCTATATCATCAAATTGAGTCCCTTTATTATTTGATTGCATTGCACTACTTGCAAAGCTTGAAGATATATCTGGAAATAAATTATTTTTATTAATAATTGATAAAGCTTTATTTGCATTTAAAGATAATAAAGCAATCTCTAAATCATAATTATTTTCAATGAATTGATTCATTATTGCATCTAATTTTTCATCCTTAAATAATTTCCACCAATCAGATGAAATATTGTTTTCATTAGATAACTCAGTTGTAGATAACCAATTATCTACATTACTATGAGGAGTAATATCAACTTTTAATTTATCATCAATATTTTTTACAGCGCAAGAAGTAAACAGAAAACATAAGATATATAGTAAAATTTTCATTCCTATATTCAAATTACAGTCCTTAGAATCCATGTAATTATCGCGATAGCAATAACTATAACTGAAATGGGCTTTATAAATTTATTTTGATACATTGGCTCCTAAAAAATTAGTGCTGCACGTTTTGCACGTTAATTTAGCATAATTATTTAATTTATCCACTATGCTTTTTCATTTTACTTATAGCTTTTTCATTAAAAAATCCATAGGAAATAATTACCCTAAGATGATCTATAGTTTCATTTAACTCTAATTCATTATTATTAAGAAAATCAGGTTGAAATGTTGAATTAATTATATTCATATAAATACTAGCGCAAGTCGATGGTTCAAGATCTTTTCTTAAGTATGATTGAGATTTAGCTAATGTAAAAATTTCTACATATATAGTTTTCCTATCTAACCTATGCTCTTCAATTATATTCCAAATCTGTGGATGTCTAACCTTGATATATGTAAGTTTTTTTAAATTCACCTTATTAGCAAATTTAATATGATGGTTTCGTACTTCAATAAACTGAATGATAGCATCTTCATGATTATTAATTATTTCTCTAAATTCACTACTTAGCTTTTTCATCCTAAAATCTATTATTTTTTTTATTAAGACTTCTTTTTTAGGAAAATAACTATAAATAGTTTTTTTACTCATCGATAAAGAAGATGCGAGATGCTCTACCGTGAAGGATCTAATTCCATTTCTTATTACAGAATTAAAACCTTCTTTTAATATAATTTTCTTAGTCTTGTTCACTGAAAACGTTTTTTGTTTATATCGTTTCCATATAATAGAAAGGTTCTAATTAATAATACAAGAAGTATTTATTTAATTAAATCTATTATGTCTTTTGAAAGCGGTGTTGTTTTTGGGGAGAATCGTTTGATCAATTTTCCATTTTCATCAATAAGATATTTTGAAAAATTCCAAGAGGGACCACTATCATTCCATCCATTTTGATCTGAATCAGAAAGCCATTTATAAATATCATGTATATCACTACCTCTAACATTAATCTTCTCAAACATTGGAAAAGATATGGAGTAATTCGTTGAGCAAAAATTTGCAATATCTTTATTGGTACCTGGCTCTTGCCTTAAAAATTCATTAGATGGAAACCCTAAAACAACAAGATTTTCTGAATATTCATTATAAAGCTTTTCAAGGCCAGCATATTGATTTGTCAAACCACACTTAGATGCAACATTTACAACTAAAATCTTTTTGCCCTTATAATCACTCATTGAAATCTGTTCACCAAATATTGATTTTGCTTTTATATCATAAAAGCTTGTAATTGGATCAGATGGCTGTTGCATCTCCTTGCCTCCTTGGGCTGCGATGAAAGAAAAGATAAGAATTGTACATACAATAAGAATTGTTAATAAATATTTAGTTTCCATAACTCTCCTTGATTTTTTTATTTAAATAAAATAAGGCTAATAAACTAGATGAACATGTAACTGAAAATATAAATAGTGTATTAAATAAACTATAGTTAAATGTTAATAGATTTAATTTCATTAAAGAAAAATAACCCAATGGACCAAATATAGCACCACACAAACCAATAATTATCCACTTATCTTTAAGTGAATACATTGAGTGATTTATCGTAATTCCTAAACTAACCCACATACATATTGTCCATAGAGGTGGAAATAAATTATTATCAAATAAATATCCAGTATATTTAATAATTCCTGTATTTAAATAAATACCTTCATATATAATTGTAATTAACATACAATAAATGATAAAAATAATTTCATATCTATTTTTTGAAAAAAATGTAAAATGTAAAAAAGTGATAATTAATGTAATTACAATCGGCATGTAATATAAATTATATATAATACTAATAATTGTACCCCACCATATTATATAAAACAAAACTGCATTAATAATTTTTGATAATTTTATACTCATTTAAGGTATTTTAACTCTTCAATAGAAAAAGGAATTTCATTTATATCAAATTCACTAAAATATTTTTTACTGCTACAAGAATTACCATCCGAAAGCATAATGAGTTGATCTGTCGTAACAGGAAACCAACTAAATTTATCAAAAATAGATGCTAACAATTTTATAACTAAAAATGGAACTGGAACACTATACTTACGTTTTTTACATACCGATGAAATAATTTGCAGCATTTCTTTCCAAGAGAATTCTTTTACACCACCTAATTCATATATTTTGAAATTTGAACTTTCTATATTTATTGACTTGGCAAAAAACTCTGCAACATTCTTAACATGTATTGGATTCATTTTCATTGATCCCGCATTAAATACATTTATACCATCAAAAAATAGAGGTAAAGGTAGAGGGATATTAATTATATCTCTTTTAACTTGAGAACAAAACTCAATCTTTCCTTCAGGATTCCCAAATATAATTGAGGGCCTAAAAATAGTCCAATCCATTTTACTTTTAACCAGATATTGCTCAGAAGCAAACTTACTTTTTTCATATCCAGTCCTACATAATTCAACTTTATTTGCCGACATTAAAATAAACTTTTTAATTCCCGCCTTTTCAGCACTTTTAATAGCATGGACTGCAAGATCTTCATGAATAGCTTGAAAAGAAATTCCTTTACTTGGGTATTCTCTAATTATTCCAATATTATATATTAGACAATCAAAATCTTGCAACTCATGGTAAAGGTTATCTGAAAATAAATCAATGACTGATTGTTCACAATTTTGATTAATTAAAGGAGTCTTATTTCTATTTATTAATTTTACTGTATATTTTTGCTTTAATAGTTCTTGAACTATATAACTTCCAACAAAACCTGAGCCTCCTAATATTGCAATTTTATTCATCAAATATAATTTCTTTTTAAATTATCAAATTGATAATCAATATGATGTCTTGAATGTTAATAATTCCATTACTATTGATATCTGCTGCATAATAAGAACTACCTACTAAAATATCATTACCAAGAATATGGGCTACAGTATTAATAATATCTAAAATATCTATATTTTGATCACTATTAACATCACCTATAGTATAACTATAACTATCAAGTTCCTGTATTACATTTTCTATAGTTATTTCTGCTGCATTTCGCGCAGTATCCCAATCTATAAGACCTCCAACATGAACATGGCCAGCTAAAAAGCATGGATTTACGCTATCAAATTCATATAAATCATGATACCACACTCCGTGATACCCCATGAATTCTGAAACGAATCTACCAGGATCTCCATTTATATCAATATAAGAATTGAGGTCTAAGTTTGATGAATTTACTGCATCAACAATAGATTGCATGGGTAAAGTAGAATTTCTTAGAAAATTTACATCTACATTATCATCTGGTGGGTTTGGAGTTGGATAAATAGGTGAAAAATAATCACCATACCAATTAGTTCTATTATAATAATTATATTCAAGCTCCCAACTATAATCGATAAAACCTCTTGAAAATGTAATTATAGAAATTGGGTTTAAAATTGGAATCAATGACCAAAAGTCTTGGGAAGTATCTTGATAATCAACCTTGAAATTCCCATAACCTTGACCACAATTATTGCAATCTGGATCCTCAAATTCTGGGAAAAATGCGATTATATCATAACCTGATTCTCTCCAATTTTCTCCCTGCCAACCTTCTTGATTTAAAGTTGAATCTTGACTAAAATGCCGTATCATTTCATTTGTTGGAGGCCAAAACCCTGTTACTACAATTACAGGATTATCTCTGCTTTTAGGAATTTGAAAATAATGTTTTTCATTATCTAAATCTAATTCTTCCAATAATGATACTTTTATTATTTTAATACTATAATCTATAAAATTAGAAAAACTGGGCAAAATACACTGAACAATAAAGTCTGAGGAATGTATCGGCCCTATATCTATTTGTTTTTCATTACTATGAATGTAAAATGGACCAATAACTGCATTTGAATTATTATCAATTATGAAAAATTTAGATTCATCAGGGATATTATCGTAACTCAATGATACTTTATATGTGTCAATAGACTCTGTCAAAATATTTGTTTCAAATATTTGCTTATTTTCTGAAAATATAATATTTGAATTTTCTTCTAATCTAAAATCTAAATTTTCTCCTAAACTATCATCATCAATGTATACAACATCAATTTTATTATTTTTTGCAGAAAAAATATTTGAGGTTTCGAAAGGAACTATTTGAGCAAAAATTATATTAATAAATAGAACTATTATAGTCATTAATTTCCTCATTAGATTTTAAGATTAATTGAAATTTTATTATTTAATGGGTTTAGAAATAATGATATATTTTTATTATTTGTATTATTTTTATTTGTGTAAAAGATGCTTGCAATTACACTAATTAATGCTCCGGCCAATACATCTTCCCAGTAATGTTTTTCTGCATATACTCTACTATATCCAACAAATGATGCTAGAAATATAGCAGGAATACCGACTTTGGATCCATATCGATTATTAATAAACATAGCTCCTGCAAATGCCGCTGATGTATGCCCTGATGGAAATGATTCACAGCAATGTCCATTTGGTCTTTCTTTTTTAATAGTGTATTTTAAAATATATGTGAATGACAAAGATGAAATATATGTTTTCCAAAACTGTTTCCTGCCAATCATATCATTGGAATAATATGTATATCCAAGTCCAGATAGCGGGATTGCAATTTGAAATACGTCTCCTGCTCTTTCAATAGGTGTCCTATTTTTATCATTCAAATAAAGAGGATCAAATCCAATAGATAAAGCTATATTGAATAACATTAATATTGTAATTAACCTTACTACCATAGTATTAATATATAACTAATCAATTCAACCACATCTAGAATATCAATGCTTTGATCATTGTTTAAATCTGATACCAAAATTTGCTCATAACTAAACGACTCAGGATTTAAAACATAGTTAACAATTAATACTACATCAATAATATTTATTGAACCATCATAATTGATATCTCCAATGATGGCTTCTTCAGATCCAAGATATAAATTTTCATCTCCCTCTTGGTATGGTACATAAGATATTGGCAAATAAAACATTTCATCTGTAGTATCATCCCCCCAAAACACATACTGAGGAGGGCTATTGGGATTATTTGGATTATTAGACGTATTGTCATATATAGCTTTTGCATGAACAGTTGATCCTGCCGGAATATAAATCATATAATCAGGGTAGTAAAAATTTTGCCAATCAAAATCCCATTTTTTAATTTTAATAAATGGAATAGTATCATTTATCGCTGTAACAGCAAATACTTCCCAAGACTGTCCTAACAAGTGAGAGTGTGGAAAAAAACTTACTATACTTAAATCATCTGGTACATATAAAGTTTCATGAATTTCTGTAATTTGATGGGGAGGTAGTGCAAATGAAGTGTTAATCATTGTAAATGATTCTACTTCTCTTTCAACTAAGTTTGACTCAGTAGTAAAAATATTTACCTCAGATAAATCTTCCATATCATCTAAAACTGGCGCATAATGCATTTGAACAATTAAATCCCAACCAGCTGGAATTTTTTGAGCTAAGCCATGCTTCCATTTATTTGGTTTTGTCCCTGGAGCATAGCCACCAAGAAAATCCGTCATTATGGGTACTCTAAAATCCCCATAGCAATCATAACCATATTGACTATCTTCGTTCTCAAGTTGATTAGCACTATTTGGAGGGACTGCAACTACCAATGTATGATGTACAGCCTCATTATTTCCTGGTCTGACTTCCATCGCAGTAATATATAAATCATCATCAGAAATTGATTCAAACACAAAACATCTATAATAGTCCTCATAATTACCTTCAATAAAAGTGCTTTCTTCCATAGATAGAACATAGTCGGGGTTACCTATTGCTGAACCTTCAGGAAATTCTGGAATTGGATATTCTAAAGATGGGTCTCCTTGTGGCGCACCATCATCAATCCAATCTGAAAAAATTTGTATCTCTTCATCAGTTAGAAATCTTTCACCTACCAATGAACTATATTCACGGTCAGGTTGCCAAGGTGGCATTATTGGCTGGCCATGTCTAAGATCTTCTGGGGTTGCTATAGCAGCTAAAATCCAATTTCTATTATTATAGACCTCAGAATAATTTGTTAAATTTAAAAATGCACCAATTTCACTCTGTCTGTGGCACTCAGTGCAATTATTATAAATAATTGGTGAAATATCTTGACTAAAATTCACTGCATCAATTTGATGAAATAGTATGATGACAATAATAGCTAGCTTTATTATTCTATTTTTCATAATATTTTCTTTCATTAAAATAAATTAATAATCAATGGACATTTATAGAGCTAATACATTTATTTATAATTTAGCAATTTTTCTTGTATTTTATACATTTCTATATTCAAATAATGAATATAACATCACTTGGCAAGAAAGTAAACGAGTACATTCAAATTTTAAATGGTATACCATAAAAACAGATAATTTTAATGTACATTACCACAAAGAAATTGAAGAAATTGCTCTTTCAGGTGCAAATATTGCTGAACAAGTCCTTCCAACCCTATTAAAACAAGTGCAACTACCTGAGATACCAATTATTGATATTATCTTAACCAGTGAAGATGAGAATATGAATGGTTTTGCAACATTTACCAATACTACTTTCATATGGGTAGACCAAAATGATGCATCTATTTGGTTAGAAAACCAAAAATGGCTTGAGCAAGTGATTTCACATGAATTACAACATATTGTATACTTTAATAAGGTAAAGACATGGCTTCCGGAACCATACTCCCTAGGTATTGGAAATACACCATCATGGTTTGTTGAAGGCATCGCTGAATACTATACTGAAAATTGGAGGCCATATAGATCAGAGATTAAACATAATTTACATGTATTAAAAAATACTACTTCAATCATGGGGCCGCATGATAATGGTTTCTCTAAAGTAAAGCTAATGGCAGAAACATATGGAGATTCTTGTATAGTTAACATTCTCAATTATCGAGATAAATATAAACTATATAATTTCGAAAAAGCATTTAAAGAGTGTACAGGAGTCAATGTTAAAAAATTTGAAGATTTTTGGAGAAGAACTATAAATACATACTACTATGGAATTAGATCTCAAAAAGAAACATATGAAGATATTGGTGAGCTTCACTCTCTTCCAATTTCAGAACTTAGCTCATTAGTTTCAAGCTTTAGGTTTAGCTCTGATAGTATAAATATTGCCTTATTAGGTAAAGAAAATAAAAATAATAACTATCAATCATTATTTATTGCAACTATTGATACAAGCTTTGACCAAAAAAATAAATTAAAATACAAAAAAGATGAAATTGATTTTGGAAAATTTCACCAATCTATGAGTTGGTCAAATAACAACCAATATCTAGCGTATTCAAAATATCATTATGCAAATAATAATTCTAGAGTATTTGATTTATGTTTGTATAACACAAAGACTAAATCTAAAAAATGGATAACAAATGATTTAAGGGCAACCTACCCAATTTTTACGAACGACAATCACATTATTTTTGTAGCCCATAAGAATTCTGTATCAAATCTATATAAAATTGATATTAATAATATTAATGATATAGTTCAATTAACAAATTTTATAGACGATATTCAAATAGTAACTCCTTCTATTTCTAAAAATGGGAATAAAGTCATTTTTGGGATGTCAAATCTAAGAGGAAATCTCGATGTTTATATTTTAGATTTAATTACAAGCGATGTATCTAGAAAAACTTTTAATGAATCTGTAGATTATCTACCAATTTTTGATGATAGTAGTAATATTATTTTCACAAGTCATCGAACTGGTATGCCTAATATTTTTCAACTTGATAAAAATAATTCAATAACTCAATTGACCGATTCTTATGAAGGTGTATGGTCAGCTCAATTAAATCCAAAAAATAATTATATTTTAGCAAATACTTTAAATGACGTTGACTCCGTTCGAATTATAAAAATCAACCCAAAAAGGGTTGCAAATACAAATGACTTGAACCTTAATCAAAAATTTTACCTTTGGAAATATAAAGAGCCTAGATTGAAAATAATATATAATGAGATTGATAGAAATAAAATTGACTATACAGAATCAATTCAAAAGTATAAATTAAGAAATAATATTAAACATATATTTTCATCCATTTTACCACTTCCCGGAATAATTATATCCTCAAATTGGTCTGATAGAATTGGAAGAAATTTATTTCTTATTTCTACAGGGACATACAATTATACTTTAGAAAATTTTCATGAAAATTTTCCACCTTCATTTTTTGTATTTAGCTATACCAATGCACTAAATGGACCACTATATGGTTTAAATTATTTTTATAACAGTAATTTTGTGGCAAGATTATATGACAGTGGTAGTTTATTAGAAAAAAAAGATGGACTATATTTTTGGACTAGTTATACGTATAATAATGGAAGCAACTATTATGCCAATCATAGCATAAAGATTGAATTAGAGTCATCTGAACGAAAATCGATAATGTTCTATGATTCTTTGTATATTGAAAATATAGAAACTGAAGGCGATAGTATATTTATAGCAGATAAATATGGACTTCCAAATCCTGAACAGGGATATGAAAATACTTTTACATTAAACTATAAGTATAAAAATAAAAAACCTAATTCTAATAATTGGTTCTTACCTACCCAGGGACATGGATTAGAATTTAAAGCTATATTGGGACAAAAGGATTGGAATTCATATTTTCAAAAAATTGCTATTGATAGCTACTTTAATTTCACTCTTGATTTAATCACATTTTATCAGCGTCTTAAAATTCAAAATATGTATGGTGATGTTTTTCTTCAAGACCAAATTTGGTTTTCTCAGGATAATCCAATTTATGTTTCAGGGCAAAGAAGTGGAAACATTTTTAATGAAAATCTTTCTCCAAGAGGCTGGAATGGTGGAGCAGTAATTGGAGATAAAATGTTATTTAGTACAACAGAAATTAGATACCCACTATCTACCTCATCCTTTCCAATAAATTTTTTAGGTACAACCCTAGGTCAATCATCCATTTCACTTTTTCAAGATTTTGGTATAATTAACAAAAATAGCATTCATACAATTGGCTATGAAGCAAAGATTTCTATTTTAAATTCAGATAACCCAATATTGTTTCTAAGTTATGGTGAAGCACAAACTATTAATAGATGGATTGACAATAAAAAACCATATAGGTACGTTCAAATGTCTCTAATTAATCCATTCTAAAAAAACTAAGGCTTTAGATATGAAAAGAGTATATGAGTTTTTATTAATTCTTCTGGTAGGATTATTTGTATATATTGTTATCGATAATGCTACAGATCAAATAATTTTTAAGAATAACGTTGATGAATCTAAGGAAGCTATTTTACAGTAGATAGAATATCAAAAGCCGCGTTCAACCCTCTTCCGGTAAACATTAATAAATTCATATTTTCATCCACTAAATTTATACAAGGATATCCAGTAGGCTTCATCCATTGATGAATATCTTTATATTCATCTGCTAATATAGCAATTTTATTATTAGGATATTTTTCATGCCAATCAGAAACTGTTTTATAATTTGCAGGCTCTCTCATTTCATCCTCAAATAAAATTGTAATAAATAATATTTCATCATTTTGTATTCTATCATATATAATAGCATACTCATCTTTCCACCATCTATTTTTCTTTAAATTTGAATAGTCTCCTGAAGAAAGCCAATCTGATAGCCCCTGGCATGGGCTACACCATGCTGCACCGAATTCAACAACAATCTGCTTACCTTGCATTGCAAAATCATAAATATCAACATACTCACCATATTGATCAACTCCAATAAATCTTGGGAAAATGTCTCCTATTTTAGGGGTGCAAAAATAGCTACCTCGTGGTGACTTTTTACAATTTTGATTAATACAATCTTTATTAAGCTCACATTCACAACTTACATTATTTGGGCAAGATATAGGGAAGTCCATACCTTTAATTATATCTTTGTTTGAATTATATGGCCATGAGCCAAGATAGTATTTATCAGAACTATCCTTTGGATTGGTACCAACTTCTAATTCAACTTTATCAGAATATCCATCACCATCAGTATCAATACATAATGCAAATGAGAGTATAATAATTATAAAAATTTTATAGTATCCGTTCATTTTATTTACCTATTTAAAATAATATTTATACAATTAATAATATCTAAAATATCAATTGCTTCATCTTGATTGATATCACCAGCTAAATTTTGATATTCTGTGGGCATGATTTCAGCTAATGAAATATTAATTAATATAATGATATCTTGAATATTGATTATAGTATCTTGATTTAAATCCCCAAAAAGAATTTCAAAATTCTCACCTAAAATAAAATCCCAAATACCCCTCCCATATGTTCCAAATCTCGCAGTAAGTAATTCAGGGATGTACTCAACTGACCAATATGTTTGATCAGTTCCATTGAGACCAATAATATCTTCCCATAATTGTTGATCTTCAGAAAAAGCAAAGGCGCCTACAGCAGTAGCTGCAAAAATAAAATTTTCATTTTCAGTAGATGCTAAATCATATACCAAAGTACTAGGCATACCCTGGCTCATATTAGAAAAAGAATTTCCATGATTAAAAGTAATAAATACAGGGGGGTTTGAGTACCCACTTCCAGCAATAATAACTTTACCTAAATCTATTTTAGATGGCAAAATCTTAGAACCATAAAAATAGTGAGAATCAGGACCAGAAAATCCTGTAGATGCAGTCCAATTAATACCAGAATCCTCACTGTGATAAAATATACCATTATATGTTAAAGCATATCTATGAGATGGATCAATTGGAGAATATGCCATAGCAGTAACTGTATTATTAAAATTAAAATCACCTTCACTAACATCTATTGTACTTCCAGCTCTTGTTAATTTAATAATATGATTGCCACCAGCTAATCCCCCTCCAGCTATATATACAGATGATGGATCATTAGGATCTTCCATTAATGGAGGCATCCATAAATGACCAGTCATATCAAAATCCCATGTAATTCCATTTATATTTGTTGAAGCATTAGGGTAATACATTGCAAAACCTGGATAAACTGACCATATGCTAACTCCATTATCACCTGAAACTAGATGACCATAATCTCCGCTAATCACTTGTTCAAAATCATAAATATCATATAGTTGATTTACTGATCTTTGAAAACCTTGATCTTGACTACCTGCAAAAATTTGATATGGAGTAAATTTCTTTGTGTATGTAGAGTAATACTGACTAATCCCCAAGCCACTTAAAGATAGATTATTTACATTCATAAGTTGATCTGCAGAATTATATAAACCTCCATCTGTACTAATATATGTAATTTCATTTCCATTATTATTTTTTAGGAATTGTACCTCTGGAATATCAGCATGTAAATATATTTCAGGATTTCCATAGTACTCCCACCAATCATTAACTTTTTCCCAATTAGTACCCGCATTGAGACTTTTATATAAATCAATTCCACCAATTGTAACTAAATTCATATTATCATATGAGCAGCTGTAACTATTTCGAAAGAATGTGTATGATGGCAACTCTCCTTTGTCTAGCCAAAATATTCCATTATTATTTGAAAAGTAAGATCTTGTTCCAATTTTTGCATGAAAATGATATTGATCATTATTTTCTAAATCCTTTCCACCAGAAATAATATTTTCACCTTGATTTTGAGGGCCTGCATTTGCAATATAATTAATACTATTATCATCTACACTAATTGAAAATAAATTTCCATTTTTTAGAAAAAATACATCAGAGAATTCATATCTATCTGTCCAAATATCATATGCTTTTTCACTTTCTAGAGGAGTTGAATAAATTTCATAAAAACTTTCACCAACATTGTCTGATCTAAATATTTTTATTGTTGAGCCATTATCCCATTCTTTAGTTAAAACATAAATAATTGGGTTAGTATTGGTATCATGGTACGTAACAATTGCTCTATAGATCTCGCCCCATGACTCAACTCCATTAAGGCCAGATGATTGATTTATGGTAAATCCCTCATTATCTGAATAATAAAACTTATTTCCACCACTGATCAAAAGTCTATTTTGCCTGGGAGATTGATTTTGAATAGACCTTAACATATTTATATTATCAATCTGCATATAATCATTTGCACAAACCCAACCCTCTCCATTAACAGAACCAATCCAAATATTTCCACCAGATGATCCGCAATATATTATTCCACTATCAAAATCAACATCAATAGTATGAACTCTACCTGCTAAATTATTACTACCTCTTTCCTCCCAATTTCCCTCTAAATCACGATCTAAAAAAGATTCTAAATTCTCTTTTATTGTATCTGGATTATAGTTATTTCTAGTTAATGTTAACTCCTTAGCTCTTTCTTCTCTATACGAATGATTTACTTTTTGCCAGTCAATATCAGAAGCTGCTTTGTGCATCATTTCAAAATACTTTTTTCTATTTTCTTTATGGATTTTTCTATTTTTTTTCTTAATGGCAAATTCTGTTGGAACTGGTATTTGATCATTTGACTTATTTGAAATATTTATATCGTTATAAATAAATATAACTGATAAGATTAAAATTATAAAAAACGAGAATCTATAATCCAAACCTATCTTATTTATCATTTTTAAATTCTTCTACCCTAGTATTAATATTATTTCTTAACTCAAGAAGCCAATTTGTATTTTTAGACTTTAAATGTTCATCAAAGAAACCAATAACAGCGGTATTGGTTACATTTAAAATTTCTTCGCTTTCAAGCCCACTCGATAATTGAAACGATGATGATAATTTAGATATGTGTGGTGAATCAGTAAAATCCATGTGGTTAGCACCCTCAAGACTCAATTTATATCCTTGGATAACTTTAGTATCTAATATTTCATCAAGAATTTGATAATTAACTGGAGTATCCCACTCCACTTGCCCAAGATGCATAAAAGGAATCGTTAGTCCTTTATTGTATATATCAGGATGCACGGGTACATACCAACCATCTAAACTTATACATGACTTTATTCTTGAATCTAATATACTGGATGCTAAACTTGTTCCCCCACCAAAAGAATGGCCAAAAACTCCTATATTTTCGATATCCAGTGCATTCGCAAAATTTGTTTCTATATTTCCATTATTAATTTTCTCAATTTGATTTAGAATGAATCTGACATCATCGATTCTCGTATTGATTTGTGGAATAAAAACTTCATAAAATTGATCTGCTTCGCAACCGTAACAATATTTTTTAGCATTTGGTATAAGTCTTCCATCCGACATGATTGTTAATGTTGCATCATAGGTGTGGTCTAAGGCAAAAACAATGTAACCATTACTAGCTAACTCCTGAATTTGAGTAGTATTTTGTGATCTAAAACCTTCAAATCCATGTGAAAATATAACTATTGGAAATTTTTCAGATAAAATTGGTATTGAATTTAAATATGTTCCAGTATCTACTCTATCGATAGCTTTAGCTACAAATTTTGGTACCTTGAAATTTTCCATAATTGCTTCTTCTCTTAAATTAGCATTATCTATCCAAGGATAAGGATCTATTAATTCATTAGGTTTTAGGGCTGGATACCAAACTTGTACCATGAGTTCGCGCTTATCTCCTTCTTTACTAGAAAACCACTCGTCTCTTGTATTATCTGTCCAATGAAATATCTGAGTACCAATTTCGTATTTACCTGAAGGTGATTTAATATCATTAACTGGCACTACTCTAGACGCAATGAAAGCACATCCGTGAAATGTTAAACTCAAAAAAAATACTAAATATAATTTATTGAAATTCATTTAAGAGGAACTCCTAACTTTTTGTAAATGAAGCTTAGTAACCATGCTGGCCCAATAAGTAAAAATTTAATATCCTCAAAAAATGAAGGTTTTTGACCCTCTATTTTATGACCTATGAACTGACCAATCCATGCTAAAATGAAAATTAACATTGATAATTTCCAAATTGAGGGATCAATTATTTCAATCCAAGTAACAGATGCAATCATTGAAAGTGCAACACCCAGCATTCCAACTGCTATAGTATATGAAAGCCTTAAGTAAAAAATTATACTAAATGACAAGAATAGAATCGTCCAATTCAAATTTATATGATTACCATTGAATGAATAGAGCCTTATATTATCGAAAGGAAAAGGAATTAGTGAAATTAATGATAGTAAGCTCATCATTATTAATGGAACACATATCCAATGAATAGTTTTATTTGTAGGATTCTGATGACTTTGACCATATTCAAATATCCATTGCTCAATTGGTTTCATGACTGAATCCTTTAATTTTAATTAAACTTTTTATAAATTCAACCCATAATCTAAAAAGAAAATTTTATATTTCAATGATAAAGGAGATTAAATGGAACTTTATGAAAAAATTAAAAAAGACATAAAAACCAATCCTGTAATGTTATTCATGAAAGGAACAAAAAATATGCCCATGTGTGGATTTTCAGCTACAATCGTAAATATCCTAAATGCATATGATGTAGATTATGAGGCAACAAATGTTTTGGAAGATCCTGAAATAAGAATAAAACTATCAGAGTATTCTGATTGGCCAACTATCCCTCAGTTATTTGTAAATGGAGAACTTATTGGTGGTTGTGATATAGCAATGGAACTACATCAAAAAGGTGAATTAAAAGATATCTTAAAAAAATAAAATAATTTATAATAAAATATTTAAAGCTTTATTTGTAGCATTGACAAATGAATCAATTTCCTCAATAGTATTATAAAAAGATAAACTCATCCTATTAGATGATGAAATATTTAAACATTTATGTAAGGGTTGTGCACAATGATGACCTGACCTTATGGCAATATTCATTGTATCTAATAGCTTAGTATAATCATATGAATTTACATTTTCGAAATTATATGTTATAATGGGGCCAGCGTTATATGTTGGGTTATAAAATTTAATAGAATCTACATCATTTAGTTTATTTTGAGCATAATCAAGTAATTGTTGCTCATAATTATTAATATTATCAATTCCAATTTTTTCTAAATATTTAATAGCAAATTTCAAGGCTATTACCTGGCAAATTTGTGGGGTTCCCGCTTCAAACTTCCAGGGAGCTTTATTCATTGTAAAATTTTCCTTTGTAACTTTGTCAATCATTTCTCCTCCGCCCATAAATGGAGACATCTGATTTAAGTTATCCATTTTTCCATATAAAACTCCAACTCCAGTAGGGCCATATAATTTATGACCTGAAAAAACTAGAAAGTCACAATCTAAATCTTGAACATCAATTTTTTGATGAACAATACTTTGACATGCATCAATTACAGTTAAAGCATTACGAGACTGTGCATGTTTAATAATTTTTTTTATAGGATTTATAGCACCCAATACATTGGATTGATGAACAATAGAAACAATTTTTGTTTTATTGCAAAAATATTTATCTATGTCTATAAGATCTAATTCATAATCAGAATTAATTGGTATATAATCAATTATTAAACCAAGTTCATTTGCTATTATCTGCCAAGGAACAATATTACTGTGATGTTCCATTTCGGATAAAAGAATATGATCTCCTCTTGATAATTTTTTTCTTGCCCATCCATAGGCAATTAAATTAATTGCTTCTGTTGCTCCACTTGTGAATACAATAGAATTTCTATTATCTGCATTTATAAAATTGGTTATTGAATCTCTAGTTGATTCATACTTGATTGTTGCTTCTTCTGCTATTTTATAAACACCTCTGTGCACATTAGAATTGTAATTTGAATAAAAAGAAGTTATTTCATCTAAAACACATTTAGGCTTTTGTGTAGTTGCTGCATTATCAAAATAAATTAATTCTTTATTATTTTCAATAAATGGAAAGTCATTTCTGATTTTTTTAACATCAAATGTCATTAGAACATACCTAATTTAAGCTTAGCATCTTCTGTCATCATTGATCTATCCCATACCGGGTCCCAAACTATTTCAACTAAAACATTATTTACTTTTGGTAATACCATAACTTTATTTTCAACATCCTGAGCAATTGAAGGCCCCATTCCGCAACCAGGTGCAGTTAATGTCATTTTAATATTAATTGTATAACCCTTTTGATCAGATCCTTCTTTTGATAAATCATAAATCAAACCTAAATCAACTATATTTACAGGAATTTCTGGATCATAACAAGTTTTAAGCTGTTCCCATACAAGCTCCTCACTATATTCACCATTGTTAATAATATTTTTTGTTAAATCCTGTTCAACTTCTTTGCCAATTGCATCTGCATCACTACCTGATATTTTTACGAGATTTCCATTAACATATAAGGTATAATCTCCGCCTAAGGCCTGAGTTACTCTAACAAGTGTTCCTTTTATGAGTTTAATTTGATCCCCTGATGGAATTAAAGTAGAATCACAATCTCTTAAAATTTTAATTGGTGCTTCCATATTTATATAATTCTTTTTTTCAATGTTTCAACTGCACTAATGAAACCATTAGTTCTTTGACTAGTTATATGACCATCTAAGCCAACTAAATTTAAAATCATAATTGGATCTAGTTTATGAATAAATTCTTTTGATTCGTTATCAATTGCTAAAGAAAGTAAATAAAGTAATCCACTAACAATATGTGAATCAGAATCTGTTTTTATAGCATAGCAATTTTTATCTAATTGAGAAATCACCAACCATGCTTTTGATGTACACCCATCAATAATATTATCAGTGTTTTTTTGTTCTTCATTTAAATTATGTCCTTTTTTCCCTATATCAACTAATTGAGAAATAATATCCATCGGATCAGTAAAGAGCATAAAATTATTTTTAATTTCATCAAGTTTGCTTTTATTTTTCATTTTTGCTCTATCCAATTCTGAACTTTCTGATCTATTGAAAGTAATTTACAATTATGCATATCCAGTAATTTATTTGCAAAAGCTTTAATTAAAATTTGCTCAGCTTGTGATTTGCTAATTGAACGAGAAAGCAAATAAAACAATGAATCTTGATCTAGGTTTCCAGTAGTAGATCCATGTGCACATTTTACATCTTCATTATTTATTTCTAATTGTGGATTGGATTGCATTGATGAATCATTAGATAATAATAAGTTATTATTATTTAAGGATGCATCTGTTAATGATGCATATTCTTTAACAAATATTTTTCCATTGAAGTAACCCTTAGCTCGATCTCGCAACATACTTCTACACAGAAAATTGCTTACTGAATTACTTTTATTATGATTCATATTTACATGAAAATCTGTATGACTTTTTCTATCTCCAAGGATTAGAACTCCAAAATCATTTAAACAATTATTTCCATTAATATCTACATTAATGTTAGATCTATATAAGTCATTTCCAAATAAAGTAGACAAAAATTTAATTTGACTATTGTCTTCTTGTGCAAAATATAATGAGTCAATTGATTTTTGATTTTTTACTTCATTGATATAAATAATTTCAATTGACGATGAGTCTTCACAATAAAACTCAGATAAAAAATTTGTAAATCCGTATGAATTATCGCCTAATTTTCGAATGAAAATTTTTGCAGAACTAGAATTCTCCAGATGGACATATATTCTAGGAAAAATAATTTCATTATCTCTTAGACCTGATGAAAATTCAATAATATTAATTGGAATATTAAAATCAAAATTTTTATCAATACTAATATGAAGGGCATCTTTAAATTCTGCCGTATTATGCGCTACGACACCATTTTTATTATTTTTACCTATCTTTGAAAAATTTTTTAAAGATTCTTTAGAAACACTTTCATCTAAATGTGTGATTGTTAATCCATCTATTTTATAGTTATGATTATTTAATACGCTCCCATTATAAATAATAATATTTATTGAATCATCTATTAAAAAAGAATCACTATCTTTAAAGGGTATATCCCTATTATATGGAATGCAGTGAGAAAATTTATCAGTATTAGTGTATTTCCAATCTTCTGATTTTCTATCTGGATATCCAAGCTCAATAAAACTTTGCTTTGCTTTATTTTGAATATTATTAATCATTTTAATCTTTTTTCCTAAGCCAACCATAGCCTTCTTTTTCTAATTTATTTGCTAGTTCAGCCCCACCAGATAAAACAATTTCTCCATCAATTAAAATGTGTACACGATCAGGTTTCAGAGAATCTAAAATTCTATGATGGTGAGTTATTAAAATAAATGAACGTTTTTCATTCCTATAATTTTTTATACCCTCTGCTATTATTTTCAATGCATCTATATCTAAACCTGAATCTGTTTCATCAAGAATAGATAAATCTGGCTTGAGAACTAACATTTGTAAGATTTCATTTCTCTTTTTTTCACCACCAGAAAAACCATCATTTACTGATCGATGCAAAAAGCTCTCATCTAAACCCACGAGTGGCAATAAACCTCTTACTAATTTTAAAAAATCAATAGTATCAATCTCATCTTTACCTTGAAATTTCCTTAAGGAGTTAATAGCAGATTTTAAAAAATAAATATTCTTTACCCCGGGGATACTTATAGGATATTGCAATGAAAGAAAAATTCCATTTCCCGATCTTTCCTCTGGTGACATATCATTAATTAATTCTTTCTTATAAATTATTTCTCCACTTTCAATAGAATACTTAGGATGTCCAGCAATAGTATAGGCTAAGGTACTTTTACCTGAACCATTTGGACCCATTATAACATGTAATTCACCAGGGGAAACCTCTAAATTAAAGTTATTAATTATCATTTTATCATCTATTTTAACTTTTAAATCTTTAAAAAAAATCATTCTATCCAACACTCCCTTCTAAACTAACTTCCATAAGCTGCTGTGCTTCCATTGCAAACTCCATAGGTAACTCCTTAAAGACATCTCTACAAAAACCATTAACAATTAAAGAAATTGCATCTTCTTCACTTATTCCTCGCTGAGCACAATAGAATAATTGATCTTCTCCAATACTAGAGGTTGTTGCCTCGTGCTCCATAATTGAAGATTCATTTTTAACATCAATATAAGGAAATGTATGTGCTCCACATTTATTCCCAATAAGCATAGAATCACATTGTGAATAATTTCTTGCATTCTTTGCTTTTTTCATAATTTTAACCTCACCTCTATAGGTTTGCTGGCCATGTCCTGCCGATATTCCCTTTGTTATGATGGTACTTTTAGTATCTTCTCCAATGTGTATCATTTTAGTTCCTGTATCTGCCTGTTGATAATTATTTGATACAGCCACAGAGTAAAACTCTCCAATGGATTTATTACCTTTTAATATAACACTTGGATATTTCCATGTTATAGCAGAACCAGTCTCAACCTGAGTCCATGAAATTTTAGATTTATTTCCCCTACAATCACCTCTTTTAGTAACAAAGTTATAAATTCCACCTTTACCATTTTCATCGCCTGGGTACCAATTTTGAACAGTAGAATATTTTATCTTGGCATCATCTAAAGCTACTAATTCAACAACTGCAGCATGTAGCTGATTTTCATCTCTCATGGGAGCAGTACACCCTTCAAGATAGCTCACTTCAGATCCGCTGTCAGCAATAATTAAAGTTCTCTCAAACTGACCAGTATTTAATGCATTTATTCTAAAATATGTGGAAAGCTCCATCGGACATTTTGTATTTTTGGGAATATATACAAAAGACCCATCGCTAAATACAGCAGAATTTAGTGCTGCAAAAAAATTATCTGCTTGTGGAACAACTGAGCCTAAATATTTTTTAACTAAATCCGGATATTCTAGAACAGCTTCTGAAAATGAGCAAAAAATAACTCCAGCTTTTGCCAAATCTTTTTTAAATGTAGTAGTAACAGAAACACTATCAAAAACTGCATCTACTGCCACACCTGCTAACATCTTCTGTTCCTCAATGGGTATGCCTAATTTATTATAAGTTTTAAGAATTTCCGGATCGACTTCATCAAGACTTTCTAAGTTCTTTTTTTTGGGAGCTGAAAAATAGCTTATTTTTTGATAATCTATTTCAGGATAATTAATTTTTGCCCATTTGGGTTCGGTCATTTTTTTCCATTTCTTAAATGCGTTTAATCTCCAATTAAGAAGCCAGCTAGGTTCATTTTTTTTATTAGAAATAATTTTAATTACATCTTCGTTTAAACCAGGAGGTAGAGTATCCTGTTCAATATTAGTAGTAAAGCCAAATTCATACTTTTTATCTAGCTGATTATTTATAGTGTCGTTATTCATTTTTAAACCTTAGTTAATTTTTTTAAATGTAGAATATGTAGTAATCAATTATATATTAAAGTTAGTTCTTAAAAATTTTTTAGTATTATTCATAGCCATAGCCATGCTTATCTTGCAATTACTATCATGCATCTTAAGTATTTTAATCGCTTCTACAACAACTTCTTTAACCAATTCTTCATGAGCATCATTATCATTTGTCAAACTTAATTCAATGCCATTTTTATTTTTATATTTTTCCATCTTAGTTTTATCCCTTTTGTCTAAGTTGATCAATAGTTATTCCTTTTAATGTTTCAATAATTTGATTGTTTATTTTAGTCATAGGATCTTTTATACTGCAGCAATCAATTGCGCTACAGTCGTTAGATGCCACGCAATCTACAATACCAATTGGACCTTCAATCATTTCTATAAATTCAAACATATTGATAGTATTAATTTTACAGGAAATTTTATATCCACCTTTTGGACCTTTTATAGATTTAATCATATTTAACGAAGAGAGTTGCTGTAAAATCTTTGCCAGAATTTCATTTGGAATAGTGTATTTTTCTGCAATTTTACTCGCAGGGAAAAATACATTATTATCTTGCTCACTTAGATGAACAAGAGATATCAATGCGTACTCAACTTTTTTAGTAAGTTTTAACATCTAGCCCCTTTGACATAATTTAAATTGGGTGATTTATAATTAACAAGAAATATATACGACTAAATTAATCGTATATAATTTATAACTGACCAATACTTCTTTTAATTATTGAGGAAATATTTTGATTCTTGGTCGATAATAAAAATTTACTTTTTATCTTAGAATGAAGAGATTTATAGTTATTTGATTTAGCTATATCTAATAAATCAAAAAGTAACAACCATTCTTCCGGGTGATGTTTAAGAATACTATTAAACAGTAAGATGATCTCTTTATCAGAAACATTCTTATAATTTCTTAATTCTTCAACTCTTGAATAATATTCCATTATATCTTTATCATTTTTAGAATGCTCTTTTAAGTGATTAGGTTTAAGCTTATTGGGAAATTCCACGTCCATGAAATCTAAAAAATTATTTATATCAGCTGGTCCACCACTCACTGAATCTATATGGCTACCGCACGCTAAGTCAAATTCACCCCATGATGGATCAAATAAAATATTTTCATTATGTTTGATTAGACAATCAATAAATGAAACAAGAAGGAGTTTATCATCAATAACAGTTTTGTCCTTAATTTTACCAGAAAATTTTATTCCACTATCAAAATTTAAATTTACTTTTTCATCTAGAGATTTAGTATCTAAATAATGAATTATTTTTTCATTAACTAATGGTGAGCTATATCCTTCATTATGATATTCTGGTCCATGACCTTTTAACTGATTATTTTTGTAAGATAATTGAACTGGGCCATCAAAAACATAAAAATCTATTTTATCATCATGTAATATTGACTTAGGAATTCCTGAGATTTGAATCCCACTATCTAGTGAAAAGGTGCTAACTGATTTACATTTAATAGCTTCTTTTACTGATTTTAAACCTCCATTAGTAAATGCCATGTTGCCCTTAAATTGATTTAATACTTCAATCAAATGTTTGAAGTTCTTGGCAACAAACAATTGAGGCTGTTGCTCAGTAATATCATAAGAAAAATTTATACAATCAATAGATAATGGCATTTTTTTTACATTATTAAATATAGCATTATAGCTTTCTGAAATTGAAGAAAGTAGTCCTGCCCCATATATTTTTGGATTTTCAATTTCTCCTACTAAACCATACTCGACAGTCCACCAATTTAAACGTGCTAAATATGCAGCTTCACTTATAAATGTAATTTTATCAATACATGAGGAAAGGTATTCCTCTGCTTCTTTAATTTGACTACTAGTTGCTTGAGGATTTTCCTTAAGATCTGATAAATTTCTTATGGCTAAATATACCTGATGATCTTCATCAGATGATAATGCATTGGCAGCGCAAACCCCATATTCTTCTAAAAATTGAGAATATTTTTCATCAACTATTATGGGCGAATGTCCAGCTGCTTCATGAATGATGTCAGGAGCTGGAGTATAATCAATATGACTAACTGTCCTCATATCTGATGCTATTGGTAAAATAGAGTGGGCTTGAAACTGCATAAAAATAGTAGGTGGCAAAAATCCTCTAACTGGAACCGCACGCCATCCAATTTTTTGTAACTTATCATCCATTTCAGAAATTACTGGGATATAATCTGTAGTTATTCCAGTTTCTTGTAATCCATTAAGATATGCCCTGTGCGCATAATCTTTAAAGAAATCTCTAGACATTTTCATAATAAATCTCCAACAAGCATGATCCATTAGAGAATAGTTTTTATGGTCCTGTTTAACTATATATGACTTTAAGTGAGTTGGTATATTTGAGTATCTATCTTTCATATGCGAATTTACAAGCAGAATTAATCAATTTGAAAGTATATTTAGATATATTAGAATCATATTTATTACAATGAAAGTAACTGAGATTATAACATATTTATTATTAAGTGTATTATCACTAATATTTTCTGTTTTAAACAGAAATTTGAGCCTATTATTAGGAAAAGCTATTGGAATGGGACTTTATTTTATTCCTGTTAGAAAAAATGTTGCTAGAAAAAATATTGAAATTGCATTTAAAAATAAAACAGCATTCCAACGAGAATACATTCTATTAAAATGTTATCAACATTATGGCATAGTGTTATCAGACTTTCTTTCTCAGAAAAAAGTTAATAAGAATAATTTAAATGATTATTTTGTTTTTGAAAAAGGGATGAAGCAAAAACTTAGAAATGCTAATGGAGGATGTATATTATCTGCTCATATTGGTAACTGGGAAATGGTATTGCCAGCTATGGGTCTCAATAATATAAAGATGGATACAGTTGTCATGCGACAATCAAATAGAACTGCCAATGATTTTTACATAAAGCTTCGACAGTTTAAAAATATTAATTTAATTTATAAAGATGGTGCTTTAAGAAAATTATATCAGGCAATAAATGAAGGAAGAATGATTGGATTGGCTAGTGATCAAAATGCTAGAGCAAGAGGTTTGAAAATAGATTTTTTTAATAAAAGATCATCATTTCCAAAAGGTGCAGGAAAATTTTATTACAAAACATCATCAAAACTGTTTATAGTGTTTTGTATTCTTAGATCTGATTTCAAGTATTATGTTTTCACAAAAGAATTAAAAATCAATTTAACTGGAAAATCTGAAGATGAGGTTATTGAGTCTGTTGTAAAATCTTATGCTCAGATACTTGCTGATAAGATAAAACAACACCCAGAACAATATTTTTGGTTTCATAAAAAATGGGGAAAAAGTGTATATAATTAATTATGATTAAAAACATTAGCGCAACATCAAAGAATGCAAAGGCTGCAGTCAATCAACTTAAGGAAGGTAATATCATAGTTTACCCTACAGATACATTATATGGCTTTGGAGTTGATGCATCAAATGAATCTGCAATTATTAAACTAAATAAATTAAAAGAAAGAGCGCAGCCCTTATCAATATTGCTATCTAATATTAATGAAATAGATAAATATGCTGAATTAAATGATTATTCTCGAACAAAAATATTTAATTTACTTCCAGGGCCATATACAGTTCTGCTAAAATCAAAAAATAATCCAAAAATTTCAAAACTTGTACAAGCAGGCTCAAATCTGATTGGAATTAGAGTAATAACCTTAGACTTTTGCAATGAAATCATCCAAAGACTAGGGAATCCAATCATAACGACCAGCGTTAACCGACATAAAATGCCATCTTTAAGTTCAATTAAAGAAATAAATAAAGAGTTTCCCGATATTAATATATATTATACTCATGATAGTATTAAATCTTCTGGTTCTACTATTATTGATTTTAGTTTAAAAGAAGAAAAAGTAATACGATTAGGTGAGGGGAATTACTAAGAATGAATATAGCAATTATTTTAGCTGGAGGATCTGGAACTCGCTTTAAATCTAAAATTCCAAAACAATATTTTAAGATTGGTAATAAATCAATTATTAATTATACCATTGATTCATTTGAGGAATCATCACTAATCGATAAGATTATAATTGTTGTTGACAAAAAATATATAAATCAAATAAGCCAGGAAAATCCTCAACACATTGTAGTGAGTGGTGGAAAAAGTAGATTTGAATCATCATATAATGGTATTCTTGCTTGCCCCAAAAATTGTAAAAAAGTGCTAATTCATGATGCTGCACGTCCCTTTGTTTCACAAAAAATTATTACATCTTGCATTGAAGCTCTAGATAATTATGAAGCAGTAGTTACATCAATACAAACGACAGATACAGTTATTAAATCAAAAAATATGGAAGTACTCCAGGTAGAAGATAGAAGTCAAATATTTCTAAATCAAACTCCACAAGGATTTGGCTATAAAACAATTTTGAATGCACATAAAAATCGAACTGAAAGTGTTACTGATGATATTTCATTATTAGAATTAAATAAAACAAGGTGCAAAGTTATTAAGGGTTCAAAGAAGAATATAAAAATTACTACAAAT
>CEOF01036304.1_pt1 | contig 32265 bp, 34 predicted proteins | sample 361311 | NCBI WGS metagenome assembly CEOF01 (sample SAMEA2619667, study PRJEB7988) | marine metagenome | biome: marine biome (ENVO:00000447); feature: surface water layer (ENVO:00002042); material: "saline water (ENVO:00002010), including plankton (ENVO:xxxxxxxx)" | depth 5 m
ATATTAATTGCACTATCGATTCCTTTTTTTACCTCAGAGTTTTCAGTGACATTAACATTTTCAAAATACAAGTTTTTATGATTTAGTTTTTTATGAGCAGATAAGTACGTTTTTTCATCTATATCCCAAATTATCACATTGGCTCCCGATTCAAGAAATCGTTTTGTAATAGATAAACCAAATCCTTGTGACCCACCTGTAACTATTGCATTCCTTCCCTTCAAGTCAATATTATTCATTTATAGAATCCTTAATTTGAGTCGCTATTTCTCTGGTTTTATCAACAAAATAATCAATTTCTTTTTCACTCATAAGAACATTTAATGCACCTGCATTTTTCAATTGCAATAGAACACCATTATTTCTAAGGTAACTAAATAAAATTTTGGTCATATCTGAATTATTTTCAATAAATGATCTATAATCTACAATTTTATTTTCATTAAAGTTAATACCAAATAAAGAACCAAAACCAGTCACCTGTACAGGTAAATTTATTTCGTCAAAAACAGATTTTAATTTATATCTTAATTTTTCACCTAGAGAATTCATTTGATCAAAATTTTCTTGATTTAAATTACTCATAACTGCTACACCAGCTTCCATAGTCAAGGGATTACCATTAAATGTCCCAGCATGTGCAATATCGTATTTTTTACTTGTTGGATCAAATAATTCCATTATTTCTTCTTTTCCGCCAAAAGCTCCCACTGGAAGCCCTCCACCTATAATTTTTCCTAAGGTTGTCATATCAGGAGTGATATTAAAGGATTTTTGAGCACCACCTCTTGATACTCTAAAGCTTTGTATTTCATCAAAAATCAAAACAATTCCCAATTCATGAGTAATAGTTCTAATAAACTTAAGAAAATCAATATCTAATGGAACATACCCAAAATTAGATATTATAGGTTCCATGATTATGCATGACAAATCATCCTTAAATCTAGTAATCAATTCTTTAGATTTTTCTATATCGTTATAGGGTAAAACAATTACATCATCTAATATACTTGGTGGTTGATAACTATATTCAGGCACTCCTGGGTGTGTGTTAACATTTAGATCACTTTTTTTAGGATATACACTCACAGACACATGATCATGAGTCCCATGATAACCACCTTCAAATTTTGCTATTTTTGTTTTTTTTGTAAAAGATCTAGAAGCCATGATTGCCATCATTGTCGCCTCCGTACCAGAATTTGTAAATCTTACTTTTTCCATTGATGGAATTCTTTCTACAAGAATATCTGCAAGTTTCATTTGTCCATCGGTAGGTGCACTATAAACAGTTCCGTCATCTATTTGATTAGATAGGGCTTTTACTATATTTGGATTGGCATGGCCTAAAATTAAGGTCGTGGCATTTAGCATAAAATCTAAATAATCATTACCATCAATATCATGCATATACATTCCTTCAGCTTTATCAACAAAAAAAGGATAAGGATCCATCCATTGAGTAGTTCTAGTATTTCCTCCAGGCATTACCTTAGTAGCGGCTTTATGCTTCAAAAGTGAAGTTTTAGTATTTTCAATATAAGTTTTATTTTCCTGATCTAATAAATTATTAAGTTTGTTATGCATTATCAATTATTTTTTGTTTCAAGTAATTATATATAATTTGTTAAATTAAGTACTTTTCTTTGGATTCCAAACTGGTCCAAACATATTTAAGCACAATATTAATCCTACAAATGACATTGCTATTCCAATGGTAAAAAACAAATAGTTAATATTTAGGTCTAGGCTAATTATTAATATGCCAAAAATTGAAACAAATAACAATCTAGAAATTCCTCCAACTATTGGAAAGAACATATTCCCAGTACCTTGACTTGCAAAATATAGAGTTTTACCAAAAGCAAAAAGCATATAAAATGGACCGACAATACTTAGATACAATGCACCAATTGCGAATGCATCTGGATCATCTGTAAATAAATTCAACCAAATACCAGGAAATATAGATAAAGTGATTCCAACTATTGCTACTATTGAAGCTATTATTCCGGCACCAAACCATGCAGATTTTCTAGCTCTAGCAAACTGTTTAGCTCCAAAATTTATACCCGTGGTAGATGTTAGAACTCCCCCTATACCGAATGCAAAAGGAATCAATGTTTGTTCCAATCTTGCACAAACTCCATATCCTGCAACTGCCTCAGTACCAAAATTTGCTATAAAGCTTGTTGTTATCAAAATAGTCAAAGCAATAGAAATACTATTTATTGCTCCTACTCCCCCAACCTTAAAAATATCTATAAAAATATCTTTTCTCAAAGAAGTAATTTTTATTGAAATATTGTATCTACCTCTATAAATTGAAATCACCATATAAATAGATGCAATTGCTTGAGGAATAATCATTGCTAATGCTAATCCAACTAGACCTAATGAAGGAAAAAACCACCAACCTAATGAAAGAGAACCTGCTAGTAATAGCTGCGCGAGACCTGTAATAATATTGATTCTAGCAAGATATTGATAGTCTCCGAATGCCCTAAATATAGAAGTCAATAAAAAAAATAAAAAGATAAAAGGAGAGAAGCCAAAAAATATTCTAGAGTATGTCAAAGCCTCCATAATAACTTCTTCTTCGACTCCCATTAAAGAAAAGATATATTTTGAAAAACCCACAAAAATAACAAAAAAAAGTATTGAGATTATTAAGTAAATTATAATTGAATGCCATACAACAAAATTAGCTCTATTAATATCGTTTGATCCTATAGATCTTGATAATGCAGAAACTACTCCCCCACCTATAGCACCTTGCCCAATCATTCCAGCTAATGAAACTAAAGGAAATACAACTGCTACTGCAGCAAGTGAAATAATTCCAAGTTGCCCTGCAAAAAATATTTCAGAAAAAGTTATTAGCAGCATAAAAAGAACTGAAACCATATTAGGTGCAGCTAACGTAAAAAGCATTTTATGTATTGGACCATTTAGAATAAGCTGAATTCTATTGGATTCTTGCAAGCTCAATTTGCTCTCCAAATTTTATAAATAAAGTACTAGTAGACCATCACATAGGTATGTATTATATGATAAAAAAATTATTTATTGGAGGATAAACATGCCTTATGGTGGTAATGACTGGCTGGAAATAACTAAAGAAGAAATTATTGAGCCATCCCTTCCAATTTGTGACCCTCACCATCACTATTGGGATCTAAGAACTCAAAGAATTCCATATGGTAGATATTTACTTCATGAATTACTTGACGACATAAATGATCATAATGTCACTTCAACTGTATTTATTGAAGCAAGAGCAATGTACAGTGCAGATCTTGAAGAAAGCTCTAAACCAGTAGGTGAAGTTGAGTTTGTTGAAGGGTTATCAGCAGCTAGTTCAAGCGGAATATATGGAAAAAGTAGAGCATCAGCTTCAATAATAGGTCATGCAAATCTGAACCTTGGAGACGATGTAGAACCTATACTAGAATCACTATTAGAAGCAAGTCCTAGAAGATTTAAGGGAATAAGACATATTGTTGCTTGGGATACAGACAAAGATGTGAATAATATCCCAGTTTATAATTCAGACAATCAAATGAATACAGAAAATTTTATTAAGGGAGCTAAAATTCTTAGTAAAATGGGATTTAGTTTTGATTCCTGGATGTATTTTCATCAATTACCTCAACTATTAAATTTAGCCAAAAAGGTTCCTGATTTACCTATTATGGTTGATCACATAGGAGGATTATTATTAGTAGGTAAGTATGCTGAAAAAAAAGATGAAGTTTTGGAAACTTGGAGAAAAAACATATCAGATCTTTCAGAATGTCCAAATGTTCAAATCAAATTAGGCGGCTTAGGTATGCCAATTACTGGTCATGATTGGCATCTGCGAGAAATACCAGTTGGATCAGATGAATTATCCCAACAGATGAAATATTACCTAGACTTTTGTATAGAAAAATTTGGGACTAAAAGAGGAATGTTCGAAAGTAATTTCCCCGTTGATAAAGTTTCGTTTAGCTACAATGTGCTTTATAACGCATTCAAAAAATATTCCAAAGACTATTCTAAATCTGAAAGAGCTGCTATGTTCCGCGACAATGCAATAAATTTTTATAAAGTAAAGGAATTTTAGAAAGGTTAAATTATGAAATACAATAAAATACTTGAAAAAGTAAATTCAAATGAATCAGCCGTAGGATTAAACTTACCTCTTTATTCACCCCACTTAATTGAATTTTTTGGATCACTTGGTTTTGACTGGGTTTTTATAGATTGTGAACATGGATCTATGACAGATTCAGAAGCTGAAAATATGATAAGAGCAGCAGAATTATATGGTATGGCTCCAGTTGTCAGAGTTCCTGGAAATGAACCTCATATTATCCTAAAAATGCTTGATGCAGGAGCTAAGGGCATTGTTGTCCCCCATATAGACAATGTAGAAGATGCAATCAAAGCTAGAGATGCTGCAAAATATCCTCCATTAGGCAAAAGGGGTTCTAATTATGGAACAGGAAGAAATAATAATTATGGTTCTTTAGTAAAAGATACTCAGGAATATTATAAATTTGCTAATAAAAATACAATCTTATTTGCCTTAATTGAAAGTAAGGAATCTGTTGAAAACATAGATGATATACTGGAAGTAGAGGGAATAGATGCTACTTGGCTTGGTCCTTCGGATATGGCTCTATCAATGGGCTTGCCTGGCAAAGATCACGTAAAAGAACATCTAGATTTAGTTGTAAAAAAAACAATTGAAAGAAATAAAATAGCTGCTGCTACACATTCCGGAACTGATCAGTTTGATGAATATAAACATTTTCATAAATTAGGTGCTAGAGTTTTGTCTATAACATCTCTCTCGTTACTGAAAGATTCAGCTTTAGATTGGCAGCAAAAAATCAGACAAATAAAATAAAATGTCTAAACTAGAAGAAATAATTTCAGTAAACAATTTAGTCAAGAAGTACGATAATTTTACTGCAGTCAATGGAATTAACTTTAATGTTTCAAAGGGAGAAATATTTGGATTACTTGGCCCAAATGGTGCTGGTAAAACAACCACTGTTGAGATTTTAGAAGGGCTAAGAGAACCAACCTCAGGGTTTGCAGAAATAGATGGAATAGACGTTGCAAAAAATGCTAAGGCTGTAAAAAAAATCATAGGGGTTCAACTTCAGGAATGTTCATTCTTTGATAAGTTGCACCTATTTGAAATAGTTGAAATGTTTTCAGTATTCTATTCTTCTAATCCAAATATTGAAGATATTCTAGATAAAGTTGGTTTACTTGAAAAAAGAAAATCATATTATAAAACCCTTTCTGGAGGGCAGAAACAAAGATTATCCATTGCTGTAGCTTTAGTCAACGATCCAAAAGTATTATTTTTAGATGAACCAACTACAGGGTTAGATCCGCAAGCTAGAAGAAATATGTGGGACTTAATTGAAAATATAAGAAATAGTGGAAAAACAATAATTATAACTACGCATTACATGGAAGAGGCTGAAAAATTATGCGATAGGGTAGCAATTATTGACTCAGGTGAAATAGTTACAATAAATTCACCAAAAGTTTTAATTAATGAACTTTTAGAATCTGGTTTCAAAGTTGAAAAAAAATCTCAGGATGCAACACTAGAAGATGTTTTCATCAACTTAACTGGAAAAAGTTTGAGGGAAAGTTAATGAAAATTTACTTAATTATTGCAAAAGCAACAATTAAAATGTATTTCAGAAGAACCCAATCATTGTTTTGGTCTTTATTTTTTCCTGTTGTGATGATGTTAGGTATTGGATTTTTTGGATTTGGACAATTTACTCCCCCTAAATTAGGAATTATTGATTATTCAAATAACTTTGATTCGGATATTTTTCTTGAAGAGTTTACAAAAAAAGAATATGTAGAAATAAAGCTTATTTCTGAAAATAATATTGAAAAATCTATTCTTGAAGGAAAGATAGACTCAGCCATGATAATATCAAAAGATTTTTCCCTTGAATCTCCCAGTATTGAATTATCCTATGAAAAATCTAAGGAAAAAATTGCATTAGAATTCTATGATCTAAGCCAGATGATTATATCTGATTTATTAGAAGATAATAAATCGAAAAGTAACATAATTTTAAAAGAACAAATTTTTGAAAACGAATATCAAGGTTATAAAGGTTTCTTAGTCCCAGGAGTAGTCGCATTAGCAATCATGCAAAGTGGGATATTAGGAGTTGTTTTTACATTGATAAGTTATAAAAGCCAAGGGGTATTAAGAAGGCTACAAGCTACTCCAATAGACCCATCACATTTTCTAATTGGTCAAATGATAAGTCGATTGTTGATAATTGTTATACAAACCTTTGTTCTCTTTGTTATTGGAACTTTGATACTAGACATTGATATTGCATTAGGTAATATTTTTGCTTGGATAAACATAATCATATTCTCTATACTTGGGTCTATTTTATTTTTATTTATTGGTTTAGCAATTTCTGGAGCTTCCCCTAATGAAGATTATGCAGCACCAATAGCAAACTTAATAACTTTTCCTATGATGTTCTTATCTGGAGTATTTTTTGATACGGATATTTTTCCTGATTGGTTAAGTGTTATAACAAATAATCTCCCACTTTCACCACTTGTAAACTCATTAAGAGAATCAGCTCTTTATGGAACAAATACTCTAGAATTATTACCTGAGCTTACTATTATTATTGTTTGGATATTTGCAGCTTTCATTATTGGAATAAAAACCTTTAAGTGGGAATGATTTTAATTTTTTTTCATATCTTCATGAGAAATAAAAGGCTTAATTAAATCAACTATTTTTTCTAAAGTTTGTTCAGGAGTATCAATTGATGTATCAACTTGTACCTTTGGTCCAATATCGCTTTTATTTACATAATGTTCATAATCTTTTAGAACAATCCCAATATCATCTTTTAATAAAGGACTATTAGTATGTTCTGGGGTATTTCTCAATGATGCCATCCTTTCTTCAATAACTGACACATCTGCAGCCATGTGAACGATTATTATTGGATCAGAAGTAATTTGTTTTATTCTATTTTCAATCCTTTCAAAAACTATATTTTCCCTATCAAAAGCCTCACCATCTAGCCCATATCCAAAATATCTTCTAGCTAAAATAGATTCTTCTATATGAAAACCTACAGTTAAATCGTCTCTTTGAAAATAATGATGTAAATGATAATACATATGGTACCTATGATACATTTCCATTAGTTTTGGTGACAAATTAAGTATTTGTTCTTGTTCTTCTAAGGTAGTATCATCAGGATGACCAGAAGTATGAGGTATTTTCATATGATCATGCATTAATCCATCATAAAATGGAGATCCTGTATATTTTAATTTCCAGTCCTTTAGCATCTTTGCTATAGTTGTTGTGCCAACATACTCTATACCCACTAAAATAATTTTCATAACTCAACCTACAATTTTTCTAATTTACTTTCTTCTAATTCAAAACCTAATCCCGGCTTATCATTTAAGTGAAAATGACCATCCTTTATTAAATAAGGTTCTTCTAAGATATTATTATGCTCTGGTATAAATGCATGTGAATGTTCCAATTTATAAAAATTAGGCACAGAGCTTACAACATGAGCTGCAGCAATTAATTCTAAAGGTCCTCCTGGAATAACATGAGGAGCTATAGGAATATAGTAAGCTTCAGCCATTGTTGCTATTTTCTTGATCTCAGATATTCCACCTGTCCAAACTGTATCAGGCATGATAAAGTCAGCTAAATTATTTTCTAAAATAGGAATAAAATCTGCTCTAGTATATAGTCTTTCTCCAACACAAATAGGAGCATTTGTATTTTGTTTAACCTGTTTTAAAGCATTAATTCCCTCAGGAGGAACAGGTTCTTCAAACCAAGCAATATTAAATCTTTCAAAAAGATTATTTGAAATTCGAACAGCATTTGGTACATTATAATGACCGTGAGCATCTATTAATATTTCTATCTCTGGACCTACTGTTTCTCTTACAGCAGCAACAATATCATACCCTAGCTGCTCACCTTCTTCAGATATAAATCCATCCTGATACATTGTATGGTATTGAGTCATCTCTAGAAACGGATCTAGCTTACAGGCAGTATGTCCATTTTCTAAAACATTTATTTTTGCAGCATTTGCATATTCCTCTGGAGTAAAGCATCCATTGAACCAAGCGTTGCAATAAAGTCTAACAGGATCTCTATATCTTCCCCCAAGTAAATCATAAACAGGGAGTCCTGATACTTTTCCCTTAATATCCCACAAAGCTATATCAAAGCCTGCAGTTAATGAAGTTGTAAAACCTCTAGATCCCATATAGGAGAACATTCTAAATATCTTGTTCCACAATCTATCTATATCCATTGGGTTTTCACCTATCAATTGAGGTGCTACTTCTTTTATAGCTGTGGCCATAAAATTTTCAGAAACATTTACAGAAGAACCTACTTCACCCCAACCATGAATACCTTCATCGGTTTCCATCTTCAGAAAAATCCATTTTTTATTTGTTGGACTTTTAGATGTTTGAGCATACTCAGCTGCATAGATTTTTATATCTGTAATTTTCATTTATTACCTTCAATTGATAAATTGGTTTTGTTTGAGTATATAAATAGGTTTATAAAAGTCAATAAAATAATTATTTTTTTTCTAACCAAGCAGAATATTCTTTTTGGGTTTTTTCAGACCAGGCATTTCTTGGATAAAATTCACTCAATTCTCCTCCTTCAGAAAGTTTTTTTCTTGCAAAAATTTCCCATTCGGTATGTCCGGTAGCTATTTCTGCTAACTCTTCTGCCAACGAAATAGGAACTACAATAGCACCATCATCGTCAGCAATAATAATATCTCCAGCATTTACAAGTACTCCACCGCATGAAATAGGAATATTTACGGCATTTGGGAAAATAGAAACTTGAGTATGATAATTAGGAGTAACTCCCTTAAGCCACATACCTAATTCTAATTCCTTGGCATGAGTAAAATCTCTAATTGCTCCATCAACTATTATCCCTTCTCCTCCTTTTCCTTGAAAATAAGTTAACATCATCTCCCCAAATACTCCACTTCTAAGGTCTCCCCTAGCATCAACAACAACTATATCTCCTTTTTCAGCAATATATAAAGCATGTCTATGAAGTTGGACTTCTGGATCCATTTCTTGATCATCCGCATAAACATCTTCCCTAATAGGCAAAAACTGTAATGTAATTGCTGGCCCCGCTATCGTTTTTCCTTGAGAATATGAAACAGGTCCTTGAATAAAAGGATCCTTAATTCCTAATTTATTTAATTCTCCTGAAGCCGTAGCTGTACCAATCATCTTTAATTTTTCTACTAATTTTTTATTTGGTCTTTTTATATTATTAATTTTCATAGACTTTTCCTTTTATTATTTTAGAGAAATTCATATAGGATTAACATTAACGATTATTGATATAAATTCCATAATGAAAATGAAAAAAAATATACTTATTTCGTCATCAAATACTAAAATTGGACAATTCTTAACTAATTGCCTGCAAAATCATAACCTTAAATACATAGATGAAGGTTCTTTGGATTATAAAAACACAAAAGAACTTAATAAAATTTTTGAAAATATAGATACATATTTCCATTTAGGTTATCAAGGAACTAACTTAAATAATGAAAGGGAATTAATAGATTTTCATACTAGAAAAACGTACGATATTTTATATGCAGCTGGTGAACAAAATATTCAAAGAATTTTTTCAATTTCAACGTTAGATTTATTTCTTGAAATAGAACCTAATTTAACTGTTACTGAAAATTGGGAATTAAAATTTCCAGTTGAAAATACAGATATTTTATGCGCAAATTTATCTGAAAAAGTATGTAAAGAATTTGCTAGAGATCAAGTGTTTGAAGTTATAAATTTAAGATTAGGAGATATAAATAATCAAAGTAATTATAAACTATCAGAAAATAAACTAAGTAAGTGTTTAGAAAAACTTTTGGAGTTTGACTTCTATTCGGAAGAATCTAAATTAACGAAAGGACCTTTTAATTCAGCAAGAAAAAAAGGACCAAACTGGGTTAACTATCATGTTCAAGACTCCTTTAAAAATCAAAGATTCATCACTAATAAAATTGATAGATTTATGGGGGAATCCTAATGAAAATCTTAATTCTAGGTGGAACAGGTATGCTTGGACCATGGGTTATCAAAGCATTAAAGAATAAACATGAAATATTATTGACAGATATAAATGAGCCTCCTAAAGAATATAATGGAGAATTTCAAAGACTTAGTGTTGATGATATTGATGGGGTTGCTAAAGCTGCAGAAGGAAAAGATTGTATTATCAATTTATCTGTCTTAAGACATGATAGAAAACTTGCTTTTGATGTATCTACTATGGGAAATTTTGCCATGATGAATGCTGCAAAAATAAATAATATTAAGAGAGTTATCAATACAGGACCTCACTTTCAATTAGTAGGGACATCTTACGAAGAATGGGATAATAATTTAAACCCTGACATGCCTCCTCAACCAGGTACAAGGCTTTACGCTTTAAGTAAATTTCTTGGTCAAGAAATATGTAAAAGATATTCAGAATACTACGACATTAAGGTCATTACTCTTCTGTACTTAAATATGAGGCATCATTACGACTTAACCACACCTGATTTTGAACCAGCAAAATTACATCAAGATATGACTCCTTTTACAACATCTTGGATAGATTGCGGTGAAGCTGTAAAATGCGCAGTAGATTTAGACTTAAATAAGCTTCAATCAAATACTGAAACTTTTTTTGTTTCACCTAAAATTCCTCATGGAAAATTCAATAGTGAAAAGACGTATAGAATTTTGGGATGGCATCCAAAATACACATTAGAAACATTATGGACTAAGCAATTGGTGGAATCAGATAAGCATAAAGAAGATTCTTATTAAATTTCCTTAACTACTTGAACCAGTCTTCCAATTACTCTTACTTCTTCAGATTGATAAGATTTATTTATATTAGAAAAAAATAAATTATCATCTTCTACATTGGATTTAGCTATTAAGAATCCATTTGAACATAAACAACTATATTCATCATCAAAATTTGGTTCAGATAAATTATTTTGATTTCCTCCACAATTTTTACAAACTGACTTGTTTGCTTCAGGTAATAACTCAATCAACCAGTATGTAGAATTTCGAAAATATGTTATAACTTTTTCTTTATTAACTCTTTCATCTAATAATAACCCTCTATGCCAATCTCTATTTATATATACTCTGTCTCCAGAATTTAATTCAGGCGAATTTGAAGTGTCTTCTATAAAAAGTCCTAAAATATTATTACTCGATAAAACATTTGGATCCCAATATGCATATAGAGTAGGTCTAACTGGTTCATTAGCTCTTAACAATGAATTTAGTTCATTCATTTTATAAACAGGGACTTCATGAGGTAAACTTGAAACTACATTTTGCAAAATAGTTTTATAAGAACTATTCTTAATTTCAACATTAAGTAATTGATTTATATCAATTTCTAAAACTTTACATAGTTTTACTAAGTCATTGACTCTTATTTCTCTTTGATCTTTTTCTATTTTTGAAAGCCATACCGGAGATTTTTTCATTATTTTTGAAAGTTTAATTTGAGACATATTTCGATTTTGTCTATGAATTCTTATTTTCTCTCCAGTGGAGAGTTTTGTTAATGTTTTTGTATCTAAAATTGACATTTTGCTAATTAATTATACTTATTGCCTAAAATATAAAAAATAAATATACTTATTGGACTTTTCTCTATTAAATAATAAAATTTATGTTTTGACAAGCAAAGATATAATATATTTCACAGTATAAAAATAATAAAGGCTAAATAATGAATGAATTCAAAAGAGCTATAATTTCTGGTTTAGAAGAATATTTACAGTCACTTTATAAAGCATTAGACGGACTATCTATTTCAGAATTAGAATGGCAACCTTCACTCGAATCTAACAATATAATTTATTTAATTTGGCATATGGGTAGAGTAGAAGATAATTGGATAAATCAAATTATTGGTGGAAATGAAAACGTATGGATCAAAAATGGTTGGAATAAAAAATTTCCATTTGATGAATCAGATTATGGAAAAGGATACAATAAACAAGATTTAGCAACTTTGCCAAGAATGGATAAAGATGAACTAATGAAATTTTATGAAGAGCAAAGATCTGAAAGCATAACAGTTATTAAGAACTTAAATGATGAAGACCTTGCTAAAGAATATAAAAGATTAACAGGAGAATTGAAAAGTGGATATTGGATTTTAGGCCATGTACTAGTTGAGGAATCTCAGCATTTAGGACAAATTGCATACATTAGAGGTATGATGAGAGGCTTGGATAATTAATCATCTATATTTTTAAACTTTATTCCATAATATGTATCAAAAAACAAAAGAAATAAACCTTGGATTAAAACCCCAAATCCATGCCCAACTGAAGATTCACCCTCAAAAAGAATCTGAAATATTAACAATAAAGAAACTAATATATAAATAATATCTAATAAAGAATTTACTAATAAAATTTTATATAGCTTGCTTCTATTAGGAACTGAATTTCTAATTAATGGGATTATGCCTAGAATGAAATTTATCAAACCCCAAATCAAAAACTGATAAGACATTGATCTTAAGAAATCAACCTGAAAAAAAAAGAGAGTCACCCCCATTACAATTGAAGTTAAACCCCAACTTGTTAATATAACCGATAATTGTCTTTGTAAAAGTAAGAGTAAAGTAGTATTTTTATTCATTAATAAATTATAGTATTTTCTAATTATATCTATTATATAAATTGATTTTATGGAAAAAAATTGGCCAAATGTTTATAAAGAGCTAGGAATAAAGCCTGTAATAAATGCAAGAAGTTGGGTAACAATTTTTGGTGGAAGCATCATGAAGCCTGAAGTTATTAAGTCAATTGAAGAAGCAAGTTCAGTATTTATAGACCTAGAAGAACTACATGAAGCTGCAGGAAAATTTGTATCTAAAGTGTGTGGATCCGAAATGGCTATTGTAACTAGCGGATGTGCAGCATCAATTGTTCTGATGACAGCTGCTTGTATTACGGGAAAAGATCAGAATAAGATTTCAAAAATACCCCATACAGAGGGGATGAAAAATGAAATATTAATTCATAAAGGCCAGCGAAATAATTATGACACAGCCTTTGAGACTCCTGGAGGAAAGTTAATTGAGTATGACAATAAATCATTAGAAAAAAATATTAATGACAAAACATGTGCAGTAGCTTATGTAATTGCTCCATTTTTTGATGAAGGGCTTGGCTTAAAAAAGACCATAGAAGTTGCTCATAAACATAATCTCCCTGTAATTTTAGATGCTGCTGCCGAATTACCTCCTAGAGAAAATTTAAATAAATTTATTTCTATGGGAGTTGATGCCGTAGGATTTAGCGGAGGAAAGGGAATTGGTGGTCCTCAATCAACAGGAATACTAGCTGGTAAAACAGATCTAATAGAAGCTGCTCAGCTTCATAGTTTTCAAAATTTACACACTACTAAGGCAGCTATAGGTAGACCTATGAAAGTCACCAAAGAAAACATAATAGGTTTCATTACTGCTTTGAAACTATTTATAGAGGATGACGAAATTACAGAAAAAGAACTTTGGTACAAAAAAGCTCAGCTTATTAAGGACAAACTAAAACCTAAAAAAGGTATTAAAATTCATATTGATGACGAATATCCAAATCGACAAGGACCAACAGTTGTAATTAGCTTTATGTCAAATTATGATGGCCCTCGATCTGAAAAAATAATGGAAGAATTATCAAATAAAGATCCTAAAATATTTGTAGGCGGAGGATTAAATGATGGACATGCTTATAGAGATGAGATTTATATAGTAGTACATAGCCTTGAAGAAATTGATATTGATATAATTTCAGACAGATTGAATGAAATTATTTCTGGGTAAATTTTTCTAGTAATTTTTCTGAGTCATTTAGCATCCCTACATATTTTTCCTTCATTTCTCCATTCTTATAATAAATAAATGTAGGAGTTATAGTTACTAAATTATTTAGTACTAATTCTGAGTATCTATCATCAGAAATATTTAATTTTATAAATTTATATTTTTTTGAATATTTTTCTCTAAATTCATTCACAGCCTTTTCACTTAAAACACAACCCATACAGTTTGGAGAAAAAAATTCAACAATCACATCTGATTCATTATTTATAATTTCAGATAACTCAATTTGAGTAATATCATCTGTAGTTTGAGGTTGAAAAAATACTTTAAACAAAATAAAAAAAAGCGTTAGAAATAAAAATGATGAAAGTAATATAAATTTATTTTTTGATACATAGAAATAAATAAATATAGTTGAAATTAACGGAAAAATAAAAATTAAGATATATAAAGAATTATGATTAATCCAGGAATACATTAATTTATTACTCCATTTTAGATCCAACAAATTTTGAAATCGCTCTAGCAGTTGGATCGGTATGAACATTAATTATTGATGGAAGACCAGAGTCAATTGCTCTTTCAATAGCAGGCTTAATATCATCAGGTTTCTCTACCATCTCTCCATATCCTCCTAGTGACTCAGCAATCAAGTCAAATCTAGTAAAACCTAGTTCTCTACCAGGTTTTCTTATACCTTCTACTCTAGCTGTCCAACCTTCATTATTTGAAACTACTACAACTATAGGTAAATTATGTCTAACTGCTGTATCAAAATCTTGAATATTCATTCCTAGAGATCCATCACCATGTAGAGAAAAAACTGTATTTTTTGGTTTTGCAATTTTAGCACCTATTGCATAGGGCAAACCAACCCCCATACATCCTGTTGGACCTGAATTAATTGAGTGCCCTGGCAATAATGCAGGAATACTTTGTCGACCATAATGCAAAATCTCATTTCCATCAATTGTGATAATGGAATCTTTATCCATAATTTCTCTCAATTCTTTGCATAATCTTAATGGATGAATTGGCATTTGAGTAGAATTTTCAAGAGGTTCGACTCTTTCAATTCTTGTTTTTTCTTGATCAGATAAATTATTTCTCCATTTTTCCCACTTTGAGGAATTTAAGTTTTGTCTATTAAATTCATTACTTAATTGATTTATAACTTTTTTGCAATCACCTACTATCCCCAAACTTACATCTCTATTATGAGCTATTTCTTCTTCTAATATATCTACTTGGATTATTTTAGCTTCAGGATTAATTCTATTACCATAAGTCATAATCCAATTAAATCTCGTTCCTAAAACTATTACTAAATCAGTTTCCCTAAAGGCACTTGATCTAGCTGCGGGAAATGAATATTCGTGTTTATCAGAAACTACACCTCGAGACATAGGAGTTGTATAAAATGGAATACCAGAATTATTTATGAATTCATTTAATTCTTCTGAGGCATCTGACCAAAATGTACCTCCTCCAGCAAAAATTATGGGAGAACTAGCATTAGATAAAAGATCAATTGTTTTTTTTATTAAATCACTATCTCCTGAGGGTCCTGAGCTTTGATCTGATCTTGTTGGCAAAGATGTATCTTTTTCATTTATTTTTTCATATAAAACATCTTCATTACAGTCTATATATACAGGGCCAGGTCTTCCTGTGGTTGAAATTCTAAATGCATGTGAAACTACTTGAGGATACTGAGAAGCAGATGTAGGTCTAAAAGTAGCTTTAGATACTTTTTCAAAAATAGATACTTGGTCAATTTCCTGAAAACCACCTCTATAAAAATCTTTTATTGGGCCAGCACCACCTAAAGTTATCATTGGCGCACAATCAATAAAAGCATTATACTGACCTGTAAGTAAATTTAGAGTTCCAGGACCTGAAGCAGCAGTTGTTACTCCGGGTTTTCTAGTTACTCTAGAATATCCATGAGCTGCCATTGCAGCTGCTTGTTCATGCCTAAAATCAATAGCTCTAATTCCAAAGTCCTCAGAATTATTTATTATTTCATAATTCGGACCACCCATTAAGTAGAATAAGCAATCAGTATTTTCCTCTTTTAAAGTTCTAGCTACTAAATATGAACCATCAACTTCTGGCATTATTTCTCCTAATCTAATTCTAATCTTTGAGCTTCATCTGGAATTTCAATAAGACTTTTATAATATTCATTATTTTCTACAATATCCAAATTTCCAACTTTTGTCATGATATTTAAAGCATTTTGATAGTCAGTGATACTTATTCTTTCTGGCTCTACACTTCCCTGTTCATTTGCATTATGCCAATTAATCAAGGGTAATGAAATTCCGGTTACTTTATAATCGAAAGCAGAAAAAGCAGTAGCTTCACAACCTCCTAAATCCATCAATTGTCTTTGAAATTTAAAATCACTATCTTCTCTTATCAATTCTTTCACTGCAGATAATAAAATAATTTCTCCCGAGTTATCAAAAGTAGTAGCTCTATCTCCAGTTCTTATTATTGGACCTGAACCTGAAATAGCTCCTGGTAATTCACTACTAGTTTCTATTGATACGATTATTGATTTTTTAGAAATTCTATTACTTTTTGCTATGAGTCTAGCACCTAATAATCCAACCTCTTCTGCACGAGAGAAAATTGCACGGATAGAATATTTCATTTTAATATTTTTTAAAGTTCTCAATGTTTCTAATATTAAAGAACATCCAGCTAAATCATCTGCAACTGGGGTAATAATTTCATTTTCATGGATTATAGGAGAGGGTAAATCAAAAACAACAGGCAAGGGATAATCTAATTCTTTTCCTTCAATCTGAACTAGAACAAATTCTTTATTTAGCCATTTATCAGAATTAACAAACCTAAATTTATCTGAATTAGGATCATCTAATGGAATCAATTTTCCTTCATAATGATCATTTCCACTTATAATCTTAACTTTTGTATTTTCTTGATCGCAAAGTTTAGGCAAGCCGCCTAATGTTTTAGCCTTATATAAATTATCAGCAATCTTATCAACAATTTCGAATCCAGGATGATCCATATGAGAAATATAAACAATTTCTTTTTCAGTTTCTCCACTTAGAAGAACTTCAATATTCCCCCATTTATCTTCTGAAAAACTTAAGTCATATTCTTTTAGTTTTGACTTTATAAAGTCTGAAACTAAATTTTCATAAAAAGAGGTAGTTGGAATATTTGAAAGGTCTAAAAATAACGATAAATCTGATTTTTGCATAGCTTATAAATTTAAAAAAAGTAATAAAACTCTAGTAATTCCTTCTTAATAATGATTTCTTTTGTTTAATTATTTTATACGATAAAGCAAAATATTAATAAAATTTGATTGTAAATAGAATGTTTTTGAAAGGAATTTTTGATGGCTAAATATAAGGTGGTCTTTTTAGGACCAGAAGATGACAAACTTGAGTACGAGCAAGCGGAAATGGCTGATCTAGATGTAGAATTTGTAAAAGCAAATCCAAAATCTGAAGGTGAAGCTATGGAAGTCGTAAAAGATGCAGATGCAATCTTAAATCGTGCTGGATGGGGAAGTGAGCAATTCATAAAATCTACAAATAATTGCAAGGTTTTAGCGGTTTATTCTCATGGATTTAATCATGTAGATGCAGAAGCTGCAACAGAACATGGAATGATGATTACAAATGGAGCCGGGATGTGTGCTGAAGAAGTTTCTAATCAGGCTGTTGCCTTTACACTGGCATTAAACAGACAAGTAGTTCAATATACACTTCAACTGAGAGATGGTGGTAAATGGAATGGTGGTGAGTTTAGTCCTATAGAACCTCTAGACGAACAAACTTTAGGGATCATAGGATTTGGAAACATTGGAAGACAAATAGCTAGAAAATTAGGTGGTTGGAGAATGGATACTATTGTATACGATCCATACTGCCCACCTTGGTTGATTAAGGAATATGGAGTTGAGCAAGTTTGGGAGCTTAACGATATTTTTAAAAGATCAGACTACGTTGTTACAATCGTTCCTCTAAACCCTGAAACACACCATATGATAGGTAAAGAGCAGTTTGATTTAATGAAAAAAGATGCTTTTTTCATTAATGTTTGTAGAGGAGCAGTCGTTAAGGAGACAGAATTAATTGATGCGCTAAATAATAACAAGTTTAGAGGAGCAGGATTAGACGTTTTCGAGCAAGAACCTGCAGATCCAAAAAATCCGCTCTTTTCTATGCCAAATGTAATTGTAGCTCCCCATATAGCAGGACAATCTACTAGATCAGCGTGGCTTTCTAGAAGAAGAGCTTCGCAACAAGTAGCAGCAGTATTGAGAGGTGAAAGGCCAACAGCACTTCAAAATCCCGCAGTAACTTCAAAAATAGAAATGATGAAGACTATGCCTGCATCTGAACCAAAATTATAGGGGTATTTTTGAAAAAATCAGTAATTGAAAAAATTACTACTATTAGGAACCCAAAGTATCCAAAAATAGTTTGGGTTCTAATTAAGTCTAGCGATGGATTTGAGGGTATAGGAGAAACTTCCTATGATCCAGATACTGTTGAGGCGTTTATTCAAGGAGAAGGATCAAAATATCTACTTGGAAAAAATCCTTCGAGTATTGATTTGCACTGGGAAAAATTATCCAAAGTTGGTTCCCATATAAAGTTAGGTAATTCTGCTGAAATGAGAGGTTTATCTGCGCTAGATATGGCTCTATGGGATTTGAAAGCAAGAAAATATAATGTTCCTCTTTACGAACTCTTAGGAGGGCTCTCTAGAGAAAAAATTAAAGTTTATAACACATGCGCTGGATATTCCTATGGGGTTAATAGAAAAGGATCTAAGCTACCTGGCGATATTGATCATAAAAAAGATCAGCCATATGAAGATCAGTATGCATTTATCAATGATCCTGAAGGCCTAGCAGAAAGCTTACTTTCTGAAGGCTACTCAGCAATGAAAATTTGGCCCTTTGATCAATTTGTTCCAAATAATGATGGTAATATGATCGATTTACAAGAGCTAGAAGAAGGATCAGAGCCATTTAGATTAATTAGAGAAAAATTTAAAAATAAAATGGAGATTATGCTTGAGCTTCATTCTTTTTGGAATTTGCCTTCAGCAATAAGAATTGCAAAATCTGTAGAAAAATATAATCCTTTTTGGATAGAAGATCCTATACCAATGGACAATTTTGACACATTGTATCAATTTAAGTCTTCTACTAGCATCCCCACAACAGCTTCAGAAACAATAACTACCAGATGGCAATTTAGAGAAATGTTTGAGAAAAGATCTGTTTCAATTTGTATGTTCGATATCTCTTGGGTAGGGGGCTTATCCGAAGCTAAAAAAGTTTCAACTATGGCAGAATCATATAATTTACCCATTGCGACTCATGACTGCGTTGGCCCTATTACTCTTGCATTTTCCGTACAATTATCTTTGAATGCTCCAAACACAATAATACAAGAAACAGTTCGAGCATTTAATAATACATGGTATCAAGAAATTGCAAATAATCTTCCTGATATTAGAAATGGTTATGCACATGCAACTTCGGAAGTTGGATGTGGTATAAATTTATCAAAAAGCTTTTTAGATGATAGACTTACCAAAAAAAGAGACACGTCACTTTAGGAGAGAATCATGACTAAAATAGCAGATGCAATTCAATTATTTAACTGTCCCGGTCCTAAGCCAAATGGATTACAAGCAACGGATGAAGGATTGTGGGTTATTGATCAAGGAAACAATTTCGCTTATTTATTAAATTGGAAAGATGGTTCTATAATAAAGTCCTTTGAAACAGAAACAGATAAATCTTCAGGTATCACCGTTGATGACCAAGGAAATTTATGGGTAGCTTCTACATACAATTGTAAAATTTATAAAATTGATTCAAATTCTGGAACCACAATCGAAATATTTGAGTCTCCAGGTCAAGGCATGAATGCTACAAGAGAACATGAATCAAATAAATACCAAAATACTGGTGACCACGGTTTAGAATGGAAAAACGGATTACTTTATGTTGCATCACCTCCATCTCAATATATACATGTTATAGATCCTTATAAATGGGTTGAAAAAAGCAAAACTAAAGTTCCTGGTTATAGAGTTCATGGAATAGCATGGGCTGAAGAAGAGGGAAATATTTGGGCTGCGGATACTGCAATGGGAGTAGTTTCAAAAATAAGATTAAAAGATGGTAGAGTCTATGACTCTTTTAGAGTTTCTGACCCAGTCCAAGTTCATGGAATGACCATCAAAGATAGTGTCTTATGGTATTGTGATGATAGAAGGCCAATTGGAATTTTAGATGTAAGTATGGAACCAGACTTTTAATATGAAGAAAAATCAAGGAAAAGTAATGACAGTGTTGGGTGCAATTGATCCCAACAAGGTAGGAAACACTTCTACTCATGATCATATAATTATAGACTTCAATGCAATTTTAACTGAACCTATTGATAAAAAAGATCTTGAAAAAATGGATGAAAAAATCAGTATAGATAACCTGGGATGGGTTAGATTTAATTGGGCTTCCTCAAAAGATAATTTGACATACAACAATATTGAAGATGCATGTAAGGAATTGATCCATTATAAAAATTCCGGTGGAAAAACTATAGTAGATGTTACTAATGTTGGTCTTGGAAGAGACCCGAAAAAATTAAAATCTATAAGCTCTAAAACAGGGATAAATATTGTAATGGGCTCAGGGTTTTATGTTGAATTAGCACAGAAAAAAAATTATACATCTGATGGAATTGAATCATTATTTGAATCAATCATGAAAGATATTACTGTGGGAGTAGATGATTCTAATATTAAATCAGGCATTATCGGTGAAATTGGATGTTCCTGGCCTTGGACAGAAAATGAAAAAATCTCAATGGAAGCTTCAGTCTCAGCTCATAAAGCTACAGGTTTACCTTTACTAATACACCCAGGAAGAGATCAATATGCTCCTTTAGAAATAATAAATTTTATTGATAAATTAGGAGCTGATCTAAATAATGTTGTGATAGGTCATATTGATAGAACAATTTTTGACTATTCAATATTGAAAGAAACTGCAGAAAGTGGAACTTTTTTGAATTTAGACCTTTGGGGACACGACAGCCCTTACTATCCCCTCGCACCTGAAACTTATATGCCAGGAGATCATGAGAGGATAGAAATGATTGAATTTTTAATCCAAAATGATTTCGAGGATAAAATCTTGTTAGCTCACGATATTTGCACTAAACATAGATTGAAAAAATATGGCGGTCATGGATTTGATCATTTATTAAAAAGAATAGTACCTTGGATGAAATTAAGAGGTATAGATTCAGAAATAATAGAAAAAATGATGATAGATAATCCTACAAATATGCTTACAATTAAATAATGAGAAAAATTATTTTTATATTTTTGATTTCTATATTCTTAAATTGTTCCTCTGATATTCAGAAAAATTTTATTTCGTTATTTGTTATTACTGAAGAATTAGAAATAGGAGATAATAGAGTTGTATTAACAGCCTTAGATGAAAATGGAAATACACTTACAAATGACTTAAGATTTTTCTTAAGAAAATTAGATAGAAATGAAACAATAGAAATAAAAAATAAGAGTATTTCTAGCTGGCCTCCCAATAGAAATGTTTTCATTACAAAGATTAACTTTGATGAAGTAGGCTATTGGGAATTCATTGTTCGAAATGGAAAAGATGAGGCAAAGGCTACAGTAAATGTTAAGCAAGATTCTAAAATATTAAATGTTGGAGATTTTATAGAACCTTTAAATACTCCTTCAATAGGTGAATATAATATTTCAGAAATCACTACTGATATTAATCCTAATAAAGACTTTTATAAGCATAGTATTGCTGAAGCATTAACTGAAAAAAAACCTATCTTTATAACTTTTGCTACTCCAGGATTGTGTGTCACAGGGACTTGTTCTCCACAATTAGAAGAACTCAAAAAAATATCAAATGATTACAATGACTTAATAATAATTCACATAGAAATATGGAAAAATTTTAAAGAAGTAATGGATAAAGGTGATTTATCAATTGGTAAATTAAATGATTCAGTTGAAAAATTTGGAATCAAGACAGAGCCTTGGACATTCCTCATAAATACAGAAGGAAAAATAAAAAATAGATATCAAGGATTTGTAGAATCAAAAGAATTAAAAACTGATCTAGAGTCCATTATAGAATATTAATGATTATGACCTAAAAACTTAAAATCAATAATTATATTTTTATTATTTATTTCACTATATTTAATATAAACTTCTTCACCATCTTCCATATGTGACTTTACATGAGAATAAGTAAATGCAATATTTATATCCTCAAGAAAGCTTCCAGATTTTATTTCAAAAACTTTTCTTTTACCATCATTATCCTCTAAAGTTATAGAGCTGACAGATTTCATTCCACTTAATAATGATGCATCAATATCCATTATTTTTCCTTCATAAGAAAAGGTATCTGAACACCCAGATGTAATAAATAAAAGAATTAATATTAAGACAATTTTATTTTTTAACATCTTCCAAAATTTCTTTTGCCTTATCAATCAAATTTTGATTTCTTGGATTTTTTGCAATTTCTATTGCTTCTAGCAGATCTTCTTCAGCATTCGCTAACTCTCCAAAAGAATAGTACAATAAAGCCCTTTCAATAAAGTAAGACGGAGCTGATCTATCCATTTCAATAGCTTTATTAATTATTTGCATAGATTGATTGAGATCTATATTATATTCCCTGTAACTTTTAGCCTTCCAATAATAGATAGATGAATCATCAGGCTCTAGCTTTATTGCCAAATCAAATAATTCATTTGATTGATCTATTAGTCCTTTGTCTGCCTTAATAGAAGCAGAAACAATAATTGCTCTTACATCAATAGGATTATTTTCTAACGCACTATTAGCAAAACTTTCTGATGCTTCAAGATCATCTAAATAATATAAAACTAAAGCCTTTTTTGAAAGGTGAGAAGAAATAGAGGAATTTATAGCAATTGCATTATTTAAGTATTCTAAAGATTTATTTAAGTTTGACTGCATTAAGGAGGAATCAGCCAAACCTTCCCATGCCTTAGAAAATTCAGGATCTATAATAATTAATTTTTCAAATGTTTTTTCTGCTTCTTTATATTTACCTTGATTTAAGTATCTATTTCCATCAATGAATAAATCTAATGAAGCCTGAGGTGAGTATTCATAAGTTATTTCTTCAGAATCAATATCATTAGAATTATTAGAACAGGAAATAACTAGTAAAAATAAAATATATATAATTTTTTTTATCATAATAAATGTACTAACTGCCCCATAACTTCTTTTTCCGTTTTCGTACCATTCTTAATTCCTAGGTCTAAAATCAATAAGTTCTGCAACATTATTTTCATTCTCTCATGAGAAAAATTTTGCGCTTGATTAAGAATTTTATTAAAAGCAAAATTAGACTTAACTTGAATTTTATTTTGTATTGATTGATTATTACTTTCACCTAATAAATCTTGAGTCATGATTATTAGTCTCAATTGCCTTGCTAACATTTGTTCTATAGAAAAGAAATTTTGGCCTTTGTTTATAAACTCATTAATCAATTGATCAGACTTAAATAAATTTTTTTCTAAAATAGAATCAATTAATTCAAATATGGATGTTTCTTTAATTCCAGATACCATAAGTTCTATATCTGATTCTTCAATTTTTGCATTTGGTTTGTAATTACTAAGCTTAAATAATTCATTATCAAGATATCTAAAATTATTTCCTATCAACTCTATTAGTTTATTCACTGCATCAGAAGAAAGGTCTAGCTGATGATTTTCTTGCCTAGAGATAATCCACTTTCTAATCTTGTCCCAAGAACCTCTACCACTAGGAAGATTAAGTAAATAAATTTCAGCTACATCTAAAAATTTTTTTATTTTTGTTGATTTTATATTTATTTCTTTTGACTCAAAAAAAATTACCTCATTCATAGTTGGCTTATTTATACAAATTTCATTAAAGTCTTTCCATTGTTCATTTTTAGACGAAGTTATTTTTGATATCAAGTCAAAAAAGACAAGCTTCCTACTATCACCAAATAAAGACATTGTATTTACTAATTCACTGAATGTTGATTCTGTTAATTTATTTGGATAGATAAAATTTACATCTGATTCAACATCAGTTGCTTTACCTGTAAATTCATTTAGTAATTCTTTGGATGAAAATTCATCATCCCCATGTATTAGTTTAATCAAAACTTAATATTTATTTTTATTGATATTATTTAATTAAGAAATTTAATAACATATTATTATAATTTTATGAAAAATTTTATTACATTAATACCTAGAATATTTTATTTAGCATATAAGATCTTCACTACCCTTTTTGACCCCAAGGTATCAATCAAAATAAAATTATTTTTCTTACTATCAATAATATATATAATTTCACCATATGACTTAATAAGAGACATTATTCCTATATTAGGACAAGTAGATGACATTTTAGTCTTTATTATTGCTATTTTAGTTTATAAGTTTCAAGATTTTAAAAGGAATTTAAATAAAAATCCTAAAGAAACAATAATAGAAGGTGAATTTAGAAATATAGATTCAGATACAGAATGAACAAAATATTTTATGGGATACTTTACTGGTAAAAGAATAACAAATATTTACATTGATTTAATGGATTCGCTACAAAAAAAAAATTAAGGATGCAGTTTAATGGGATTTAAGTGTGGAATAGTTGGTTTGCCCAATGTTGGAAAATCTACATTGTTTAATGCCTTAACGCAAACTAGTAATGCTCAAGCTCAGAATTATCCATTCTGCACAATAGACCCCAATATAGGTGAAGTTGCTATACCGGATGATCGTTTAAAAACGTTATCCGAAATAAGTGATTCCAAATCAATAATTCCTACAAAAATGTCCTTCGTAGATATCGCTGGACTAGTAAAAGGAGCCTCAAAAGGTGAAGGATTAGGAAATAAATTTCTTGGAAATATCCGAGAAATGGATGCAATCGCATATGTTATTAGGTGTTTCGAGGATCCAGATATAGTTCATGTAAACGGAACTATTAATCCCGTAGAAGATAGCGAAATAGTTGAAACTGAATTAATGCTATCTGATCTAGAAAGTATTGAATCCAGAATTCCAACAATTGAAAAAAAGGCTAAGTCTGGAGATATTGAAGCAAAAGAATTGTTGCCTATAATAACCAGTGTTCATGAATTATTAAGTACAGGAAAACCTGCCAGATTATTAAAACTTTCTGAAGTAGAAAAGCCTATTTTAAAAAATTTACAACTACTTACAAGCAAACCAGTTCTCTATATATGCAATGTAGCCGAAAAAGATGCAACAACTGGAAACAAGTACTCAAAATTAGTTCAAGATATAGCAAATAAAGAAAATGCACTTTCAATCATAATTTCAGCAAAAATAGAATCTGAAATATCTCAATTAAATAACGAAGAAAAAAACGAATACTTAACAGCATTAGGACTGAAGACTTCCGGATTAGAGCAAGTAATACAATCTGGTTATAAACTTCTGGATCTAATAACTTATTTCACCTCAGGTCCTGAAGAATCGAGAGCTTGGACTATCTCAAAAGGATCAAATGCACCAAGAGCCGCAAGAGAGATACATACAGATTTTGAAAAAGGCTTTATAAGAGCTGAAATAGTTAGCTATAAAGATTACGTAACTTTTCAGGGTGACAAAAAATCCAAAGAAGCTGGAAAGATGCGGGTTGAAGGAAAAGATTACATAGTCGAAGATGGGGATGTAATATATTTCAGATTCAATGTTTGATTTTAAACTAGCTTAATCGTTCTATCATGTTAACTGCTAAAATACATTCAAAGACTAAAAAAGTATATTAGATCAGAAGTCATAAATTATGACGAAATTATTATAAATAAAGCAAAATATGAAGCTTCAATTTCTTACTAATAAAAATAAAAACATACTTATTTCGTCTTTTGGATCATTTTTATGTATGTTTTTTATTGCATATATTAATTCACTGGACTCAAGTAATATTTGGCTAATACCTCCATTTGGTGCAAGCTTAGTTCTTGTAATGGCTGTTCAGGACAGTCCATTAGCACAACCGAGAAACGTTTTTTTTGGTCATATTTTTTCAGCATTATCAGGTGTGATAATGTTTTACTTTCTTGGAGTATCTCCTCTGTCAATTTCATTAGGAATGGCCCTTGCAATCTTGATTATGATGATAACAAAAACAATTCATCCACCGGCTGGTGCAAATCCAGTCATAGCGATCTTGGGAGCAAAAACTTTTGAATTTGTTATAATTCCAGTTGCTATTGGGGCTTCATTTATTGTTATTTTTGCTTATATATACAACAAGATATGGAAAAGAAATTAACAATTTTTATTATAATAAGTAAATTGATTCATACAAAAATAAAAAATAATTAGTTATGGTTAAATTTATAGAAAAAACTCATCTAATAGAAAACTATAAATCAAGGTAGACTAAAAAAAGAAATTAAAGAAAAAATTGTTTCAAATGAAAATACTTAAAGGAAAATCAAATGAGTGATGAAATTGGAAAAATTGAAAAACCTAGTTCAAAAGATATTATTGGTAAGAGAAAAGCATTTATATGTGTTTTACTACAAGCTCCCCCTGAGGCTTCTAAGGATCTACACGAACTAATCCAGAAGTATTGGGAAGCTTTAGATGCCAATATTACAAATTTAGAATCAAAAGCAGGAATAGTAAAAAGAATTTTTGTTGAAGGAATTCCTGGCAAAGGTGAAGATGTATCGATTAGCCTTAAGGAAGCCAGCCTAGGTGCTTGGAATGTTTTACAGCAAAGGATAAGTTCAGGGGCAGAATTCGAAGAATTTGAAAACTTAGAAATATTACAAAAAGTAATAGATTGGTCCAAATGTCTAAACGTTGGATTGAGTAATAGAAGCGTTGCTGAAAAAATTTCTGAGGAGCTAAAAAAAGAATCTGAAGCTAGAATTGATTTCATCAGTAAATCTATTGATGGAAATCTTAAGGATGGAGAATCTTGCATAATTTTTACTGGGAACCAAGAAATTGATTTGCCAGATGATGTTGAAAAATTTATCATCTCACCTCCAGAATTAGATACAGTAGCACAATGGGTAAAAAATGCTCAAGCAGCAATGGAAGCTCAGATGAAACAACAATTTGAGGCTCAGCAACAAGCCCCGCAAAACATAGAAGGCAACGAAAGTGATCAGGATAAGCCTGATTCTGGAATATGGACACCAAACTAGAACAGAAACCACTAGGTTTGTACATTCACATACCCTTTTGTCATACAAAATGTACTTATTGTGACTTTAATACATATACTGGCTTAGAAAACCTAATAGATGACTTTACCGAGTCTATTTGCAATGAAATAGAATTTTGGTCAATAACTGATAAATATAGAATAAATTCTATATTTATAGGTGGCGGAACTCCATCATATATTGATGTAGAAAATTTAGAAAAAATAATCAATAAAATTAATAGTAATTTTAAGATTTCAAAAGAAATTGAAATTACCATGGAAATAAATCCTGAAGACGTCACAGATAAAAAAGCTTTATTATGGAAAAACATTGGTATAAATAGATGCTCAGTAGGAATTCAATCATTAAATGATGATGAATTGAAAATAATCAATAGAAGGCATACCGCTAATAAAGCAATAAATTCCATCAATATTTTAAAGAAATATTTTAAAAATGTTTCTATAGATTTGATCTATGGACTACCTAAGCAAAATTTGAAATCTTATGTAGATACTTTAGAAAAAATAATCAAAATAAACCCCACTCATATTTCAGCTTACTCATTACAAGTAGAAAAAGGGACTTATTTGAATGAGCAAGTATTTAAGAACGAAGTAGTTGTTGCAACTGATGATATTTCAGCTGAAATGTATAAAAAGACTCAAAATATACTCAAAAAAAATAATTATAAAAATTATGAAATTTCTAACTGGTCAAAAAATGGACTTTTATCAGAGCATAATATGAAGTACTGGAAACTTGAACCATACATAGGTATCGGTCCTGGAGCTCATTCTTATTTAGAAAAAAAAAGATTTAGTGTCATAAAGTCTCCTAAAAAATATATCCAAAGTATAAAAAAAATAAAGAAAAATAAAATAATTAATATTGAAGAAAAAATAAGATTTTTAAAGAAAAATACATTTTTTGAGATTTATGAAGAACATAATTCAAAAAATGAAAAACTTGAATTTTTGATGCTTTCATTAAGATTGGAGCAAGGAATAGACATAAAAGATTTTAAGCAAAGGTTTAGTCAAGACTTTGATGAATTATATTTAAATAAATTGAAACATTATTTTAAGAATAATATTTTAGAAAAAAACAATGGATTCTATAAACTGACAAAAAAAGGGAAATTGTTTGCAAATGAAGTAGCTAATAATTTTGTCGATTAATAATTTATTTTTTAAGACCGTATTTCCATGAAAGTAAAAGATTTGATGCTACAAAAATTGAGCTGTAAGTACCAATTATTACTCCTAGTAACAATACTAGAAGAAAATCTCTTAGAGATTGTCCACCAAACAATATCATAGACAGGATTACTATTGAAGTTGTGACAGATGTTCCTATAGATCTAGTAATTGATTCTCTTACTGATTGGTTAACTACATTCATAAACTCCATAGATTTATTAACTATCAGATTTTCTCTGATTCGATCAAAAATTACAATTGTGTCATTAACAGAATAACCAATAACAGTTAATATCCCTACGATAAATATTGAATTAACAACTGATCCTATAAACAGACTAAATATAATAAATAATCCCATAACTACCAAAACATCATGAACTAAAGTCAATATTGCTGCTACAGCATAAACATAAGACTGTTCAACATTTCTAAATGCATAAATGATATAAAGCATTACGAATAATGATGCTATAAAAACAGCTATAATGGAGTTTCTAATTGTATTATCTGCAACTGAAGAACCTACTGTATTCACGTCCATTGTCACTGGAGCCTCTCCAATCAAATTAGTAAGCTCAGCATCAATTCTTTCTTTCCCATCTGGTCCAACATCAGAGGTTCTAATGAAAAATTCTTTATTACCCATCGATTGTATAATTGATGTTTCAAATCCAGCATTTTTTATACTTTCAGAAATTTGATCTTGTGAAGGACTTTGATCATTCCATCTATAGGTGATTGTTGAGCCTGATGTAAAATCAATACCAAGTGGAAGTCCAGGTAAAAATAATAATAATACAGAAATAACTATTGCTAATATAGAGAAATAAAATAGATATATTCTTTTAGATAGTAAATTCATTCTATGCTTCTCCATCTTTGTTTCTTTTTGATATCGGAATAAATAAATTAGTTTTATCAAATAAATTGGTTGTTGTAATTAATCTAACCAAGATTCTATTAACTTGAAAACTAGTTATCATACTTAGTAGTACTCCAATTCCTAGGGTCAATGCAAACCCCTGCATAATTGAGGTTGAAAAATTAGATCCAAACCAATAAAGTACAACTGCTGTAATTATAGTAGAAAAATTTCCATCCCTAATAGAAGGCCACGCTCTATCAAATCCAACAGTTATTGAATTAAGTAAATTCCTACCTGCAATTAATTCCTCTTTTATTCTTTCTGAAATCAATATATTTGCATCAACTGCAAAACCAATAGATAAAATCAGAGCAGCAGCACCAGACAAAGTTAATGTTACTGGCAGGATCTTAAATATTGCTATGACAAATACTAAGTAAATTATTAATGTCAAAGAAGCGATAATTCCTGGGATTTTATAATAACTTATCATAAAAATTAATACTAATATAAATCCAATGATTCCTGCAGTTAAACTTTTACTAAGTGATTCTGCTCCCAAAACTGCATCAACATTTCTTTCCTGAATAAGATCTAATTTTGCAGGTAGGGCACCTGATCTAAGTTGAATAGCTATTTCTCTAGCTCTTTCAGCATCAATATCTTTCCCATAAATATAAGCTCTTCCTCCAGAAATAGCCTTGTCAGCTCCTGGACTTACAAGTTCTTCATTATCAAGGTATATAGCTAATAAATCACCTGTCCTCGAAATTCTATCTGTTACTTCATAAAAAATATCTGAACCATCATCATCAAAAACAACGTTCACTACAGGTTGAGATAACTCAGCAACTGTTCCAGGCGATGCATCTGTCAAATTTTTTGACTCAATTCCTGTTGCAACTTCATTATAGTATTGGGGATCATAACATTTTACTAATTCCCAAACATTTGCATCTAACTCTTCAGGCTTTTCTTTTCCACACTCTCTAACTCTAAAATCTAATTGAGCAGTTGAACCTATCAATCTTTTAGCAGATTGAATTCCTCCACTTATTATAAAGTTTTCTAATTCTCCTTCAGGTTGTAGATTTACTAGATTATATTTAGTTTCTGATAGAGCAAGCATGATTTTTTCTGCTTGGCTTTCATCTCCATACCCAAAATTCAAAAGTTTTAATTCCCAAGCACCAAAACCAAGATTATTCAATTCTTCATATTTAATATCTGATTCAAGCAAAAGAGGTTCTATATCATCTATATTTGGAAATTCTAAATCTTCACCTTCTTTTTTCCCTTCAAGCCTTATAGGAGAAAAATTAATCATAACTTTAACAGGAAAAGAATTAGCTAAATTATTTTTGATCATTTCAGATGAATTTTGATCTAAGGCTTGCTCATAACTAACAATATATTCACCTTCAATTTCTTCAATTTGAAAATCTTTTAATCCTGCTGATGAAATCTTATCTTTTATTTCTTCTAAACTTGGATCATCTTTTGAAAAAGAAAATGTTATTTGATCACCAGATTGAGATGGGATTTGAACTAAAATTTTGTTTGGGGGAGTTCCAAGTAATTGGACATTAGCTTCACTTACTCCAAACTCGTTAACTCTTTTATCAATTATCTTTCTTACGCCCTCTGCATCCTCAATAGTTGGCTCTTCTCCAGCAGTAGAAGTAATAGAATAAACTAAGTGAGTTCCACCTTTTAGATCAAGGCCCAAAACCATTCCTAGTAAATTATCATTATTACCTCTTTCCCAATTATTTATTTTAATTGGGTTTATAAATAACACTAGTAAGGAAATTACTAAACATACTACTAAAACTATTATTCCCTTAAATCTCAAAACTATACCTTCCTTTTATATTTCTAATGAAGCATCATCTAAAGAACTGTCAGATTTGATTTTAGAAAGTTCTATTTTTTTTTCAATAACTTCACACATACTTAAATCATCTTTTGTAGATTTATCATTACTTATATGAATTTTATAACCAACATCATGCCAATGAGTTTCATCTGGAGTTACACCAGTTTTATGTAAATCTTCATGAGATTTTAAATGGTCCGTATACATAATTCCATTTAAGTGATCAATTTCATGTTCTATGGCTTGAGATAACAATTCTTGTGCTGTGAATTTAATTTTACTCTGATTTATATCCAAATATTCTGCATCAATTTTTATTGACCTTTCAATAATTCCAGTGAATCCTGGAACACTCAAGCAACCTTCTTGAACTTCTCTAGATCCTTCTTTATTTGAAATATAGGGATTAATCATAATCATTGGATCATTTTCAGGAATTTGAATAGTTATCATTCTTAAAAGTTTACCTACTTGTGGAGCTGCTAAGCCCACTCCTTTAGCTGATTGCATTGTCTCTAACATATCATAACCAAACTGAATTAAGTCCTTATCAATACTAAATATTTTTTCTGATTTTTTTCTTAGGATTGGATCTGGAAATTTTCTAATAGGCATTATTGACAATACAAACTACCTATCTTGCTTCTTTAATTCTAGCCTTTTTACCTGTTAAATCTCTTAGGTAGTAAAGATTTGAGCGTCTAACTTTTCCTCTTCTAATAACTTTAAGAGAATCTATGGTAGGGGAACTTATCGGTAAAGTTCGCTCTACCCCAACTCCTGAAGCAATTCTTCTAACAGTAAAAGATTTTCCTGGAACAATTTGAGAGCCATTCTTATGATTACCTTTTATTACATTACCTTGAAATGCTTGTATTCTTTCTCTTTCACCTTCTCTAATAAGTAGATTTACTACAACAGTATCACCACTTCTAAAGGAATCTATTTTTTCGTTACTGTCTAACTTATCAAGATAATTTATATTTTGAGATTTAGTTTCTTCTGCTTTAGGTTCTTCTGCTTTAGGTTCTTCTGCTACAGGTT
>CEOF01026347.1_pt1 | contig 32092 bp, 37 predicted proteins | sample 361311 | NCBI WGS metagenome assembly CEOF01 (sample SAMEA2619667, study PRJEB7988) | marine metagenome | biome: marine biome (ENVO:00000447); feature: surface water layer (ENVO:00002042); material: "saline water (ENVO:00002010), including plankton (ENVO:xxxxxxxx)" | depth 5 m
CTCGGTGTAAACGAGGTGCTCTAGCCAACTGAGCTAATCGCCCTTAGTTAATAATATTATCAGTAATAAATCCATTTTATCTTAGATAGAGAATATTTTTTTCATTTAATAATTTTCAGTCAAATTATTTATATTATGAATTCAAAAATCCAAAGAACCGATAATCCCATAATTAGAGTTACAGGAATTGATTTTGAAATTAAGGCTACTGTAATTGCAGCTAAAGCAGCATAGATTTTAGGATTATTTTCTAAAATTATTAAATTATCATCACTGATAATTATTGAATTTATAATTATAGGAGTTAATACTGCAATTGAAACATACTGTAACCCTTCTTGGATAAATTTAGGTAACTGCTTAGGCATAATTTTAGATAATGGTAAAAATCTAGATGCATATGTTAATATTCCTGATAAAAATATAATTGGCCAAATCATTTAATTCCCTCTCTAAAATATGAAATTAAAACACCAATTAAAATACTAATTATTGCAGACGTTATAATCCATAAATTCCATGGTAAATCTTTTAATATAACTGAGAATAAAGCACTTATTATAAATACTATAAATTTTGGTTTAGTATTAATTGAAACCGCAACTATTGCTATGAAAGATAAAGGTATAACATAATCAAGATTTAGAGATTCAGGAATTGAAGGACCTATGAAAATTCCTATTAATGTTGAAATTTGCCAAGATATCCACAATGTTATCCCGCTTCCCAATAGATGAAAATGCATATATTTTGTTTGTTTCTTTTGAGAAAATCTCTTATATGAAATAGCAAAAGCTTCATCGGTAATTAAGTAAGATAAAATTATTTTCCATTTAAGGGATAATTTTTTTAAGTATTCTGATACAGATATTCCATATAAGACATGGCGTAAGTTAACAATTCCAACAGTTCCAGCAATCATAAAACCAGGTGTAAGTGTAGAAATCAGTTGTGCAAAAACTATTTGACTTACTCCAGCAAAAATAATTATTGATAATAAAAAGGTTTGAATATTTGTAAGTCCAACTTCTATTCCTAAAACCCCATAAGCTATTCCAAAAGGGAATACTCCTAGTTGTAAAGGTATTTCTTGTAAGCAACCATTTTTAAATTCTGAAGCTTTAGACATAGGTTAATAATAACTTGCTTTAGAAAAAATTAAGACTTAATCTATCTAATATTCTGTCTGCCTCAATAACATCAAAATTATCCAATTGTCGATAAGGATCACGAGAAATATTAGTTCTTATTATTCCTCTTTTCCAAAAAAAATACTTGTAAGCGCTTATGCTATACATAAATTCAAAATTTAATGCTTCAAGCATTTTTTTCCATACCTCAATTGCATCTGGGTTAACTTTATCTTTTTCAGATAATATTAATTTATCCCATAACACCCTATGGGCTTCTAGCATATGTCCTGAAGGCATTATCCCATCTGAACCTCTTCTAAATTCGTCAATTATAAATCTTCCTCCTGCTCCACCCATTATAGATTTAAGATGTCCTTTACAATTTTCTTTAATAATTGTGTGTACTTGAGATGAGTTAGCACTTTCTTCTTTTATAAAATCAACATTATCAATTTCATTTATAATTTTTATCAATATATTATTAGGTACTGTAGGGCCAGCAGGCAGCTTATTATTTTGAATCCATATATGAATATTTATTTCTTTTGATAAGTCTTCATAAAATTTATAAAAATCTTCTGAAGATGAATATCCCATAGGAGGCATTGCCATGATTGACGAAATTCCAAGTTGCTCGGCAAATTTTGATCTTTCTAAAACATGTTCAGTCGATGAACTTGAAACTCCAGCAATTATAGGTATTTTTCCTTCAGTAACTTTTATTGCTTCTTCTAATATTTGATTTTTTTCTGAATCAGATAATTTAGAGGCTTCAGAAACATTTACGGGTAACAAAATTCCATCAGTTTTTTTTTCTATAAAGTACTCTATACAACTTCTTAAAGATTTAAAATCAATTGATCTGTCTTCATTAAATGGAGTTACTGGTATGCTATAAATTCCTGAATATTTAGTATTTTTCATTATGCCTCCGATACAAATTCGCTATATGAGATTTTTATTTATAAAATGAAATCATGATTTTTATATAGTTTACTAGATTTTATCTGAAATGAATTCAAATATAAATGAAATTAAAATAGGTCATTGGACAGACATAGAAAATAAAACTGGATGTACAGCTATAATTTCTGATATTCCTCTTATTGCTTCAATTGATGTTAGAGGAGGAGCTCCAGGGACAAAAGAAATAGCACTCCTAGATCCTATAGCCACAGCCCCAAATATTAATGGATTTCTTCTTACTGGAGGAAGTGCATTTGGATTAAATGCTTCTTCGGGTGTTGTTAAATTTCTGGAGGAACAGGAAATAGGTATCAAATTTGGAGGTAACACAATCCCACTAGTTCCTTCTGCAGTTATTTTTGACTTAAATGTTGGTAGCTCAAATATTAGACCTGATACAGATCAAGGATATTTTGCAGCTAAAAATGCTTCAGAAAACTTTGAAATTGGTAATGTTGGGGTTGGTACGGGGTGTACTGTAGGTAAATTACTAGGGAGCAAATATAGTATGCAAGGTGGAATTGGATTCTCATCTCATGATTTTGATGATGGCACTACTATTTGTGCTCTAGTTGCAGTCAATGCTTTAGGCTCAGTTATAAACCCTCAAGATGGCAAAATAATTGCAGGGCCTAAAAGAGATGGGAAAATATTTGATTCAGTTGATCTGCTTATTAACGGTAAGCCTGAAAAAAGAGGCTTTCAAAATACTACTATTGGCACGATTATTACAAATGCAAAAATAAACAAAGTAGATTGTAAAAGATTGGCAATTGCTGCACATGATGGCCTAGCTTTATCAGTTAGACCATCACATACTTCCAATGACGGAGATCTTTTTTTTGCTGCTACTACTAATCAAAATCAATCAAAGCTATCTATTGATCAGCTTTTTGCAGCTTCTGTAAAAGTTACATATGAAGCTATAGTTAATGCAGTTGAAATTTCAAATCAATAATTATTTCGTTTCAATTGGTAATTCTGAATTACCCCATTCTATCCAAGAACCATCATAGACTTTCACATTTTCATAACCTAACAGCTCTTGAAGAACAAACCAAGTATGAGTTGCCCTAACAGCAGTCTGACATAGTGTAAAAACAGCTTTGTCTGTTTTTATGCCTTTATTTTCATAAATCCCTTTTAATGTATTAGCATCTAAGAATTTTCCACTTTCATCAACAGCATTTACCCAATTGATATTTTCAGATCCTGGTATGTGTCCTCCTCTATCTGCTCTAACATCTTTACCAGCATATTCATCAGGGCTTCTGGTATCACATACTATTTTTGAGGGATCTTCTACAGAATCTAAAATTTCATCCCAACTAGCTATTAAACTGGATTTAGGGTTTCCTGAAAAATTATAATCAGATTTTTCAGCAGTTACTTTTTCTGTACTGATTGGCAAATTATTTTGAGACCAGTAATTCCATGAACCATCTAGCAGTCTTGTATCTTCATGCCCGTAAACTTCAAGTGCCCAAAGACCTCTAGAAGCCCACAAATTACTATTTCCATCATAGAAAATGACTGTGTCATTTTCTTCTATTCCTAAAGAACTAAGAGCACTTGCTATATGCTCTGCAGAGGGCAGCATTCCTTTAACCCCTTCATCAGATTCCCATTGAAAAGCTTCATTAGGAGTCAGTCTTAATGCTCCAGGAATATGACCTAAATCATAGTCTTCTGCCTTTCTAACATCAATAATTTTTACACTATCAATATTTTCATTAAGCCATTCAGCTGATACTAATTTATCTGTACTTGAGTATCCCCTAGCATCGAAGGAAGAATCTGATGCCTCAGTGCTACAAGCCATAAGAATTGATCCCATTGCTACCAATATCAATATAATTTTTTTCATAAGTCCCCCTTATTTTTCTTTCTTTATTGTTATTTTCCATTCACTATTATCAATTTCATCTATTTCCACTTCGTAACCTCTTTTAAGTGCTTGAGGCGGAATTGTAGAAAGAGCGGGTGAATGATCAGTTATAACCTCTAATATATTTAAGTCTTTATTTGAATCTAATTCTTCGTTCGTTTTCAACATAGGGTAAGGGCAAATCTCTCCTCTTACATCTAATTTTTTTATTTCATTATTAGGCATTTTTACTCCTTTTCAAGCTGAATATACCAAACATCATTTTTGAATTTAAATTTTATTTTTATTTTTTTTTCCAAAGCTTTTGGTGGAATGTATTTCACTAAAAGTTCTTCATTTGTTAATATTTCTGTTGGATTTGATGAATTTATATTCTCAAGGATTTTTTCAACAGCTAATAATTGATCTTTCACTGGTTTCCCTAATAAATTTATTTCCTTTAATGTATTCATATTTATCCTATTGCCTTAATAACTTTAGTTCCTAAATAAGCGCCTATAGCTAAGCTAATTCCAAATAGCCAACCCGATAAAGAAAAAGATGGAATCGCTGAGAAGAAAGCACCAATTGTACAACCTATTCCTAAGCTTGCAGAATAACCCATTAGCATCCCACCAGATAAGGATTGAATATATCTCTTAGGTTCTTTGGGGGTTCTAATTTTGAATTCTTGAGAAAGTAATGCTGATACTAATGCTCCAAAGAATACTCCCACTGTACTAACAAATGTATGAGATATAATACCTGATTCAATACTCGAGCCTAGGCATCCACTAAGTGAAGCAATACCTTGTAGGGGACCACTTGAAAAACTTAGAGATTCTGAAATTTTCATTGACTGTTTCATAATTTCTCCCGTAACTCCAGGAGGGGAATGAAATATAAAGTAAATTATTCCGATGAATCCTAAAGCTATTCCTCCTGTGTAAGCTGTCCAACTTTTTGAAAATACACTTTCTATATTTTGTTTTATTGTTTCAGTGAAACTTTTAGATTTTAGATCAGCTTTTTTTGAAATAGTAAAGTTAGCTACACCTGATTTATTTTCAATAAAAATTACAAGAAGATAAACTAAAAAAATAGCAAAAAGTGTTATTAGTAAAGAAAATCCATAACCTATTGATTGAGTTGAAGGTAGAAATATTTTAGGCTCATTGCTTATAAAATTATTCCACCAGAAATCCCAAGAAATGATCAATAATATTGTACCTATTATGATTCCTATCATAGTTACAATTGAAGCAACATAGCCCTCAGCAATTCTATATATAGTTCCAGATACACAACCACCAGCGGTTACCATCCCTACACCAAAAATTATTCCAGCTATAAGAGTAGAGAAACCAAAAGGTAGCACATGAGCTGAAGAAGGAAATTCTCCTGGAACTGGATTTGGTAAAATCCATGTTAAAATCCCCAAGAATCCTACAGATGCAATAGAAATTGCCAATAATACAGCTTTCATATTATGACCAGAGCCAAACATGAATAAATCTCTAAATGAAGATGCAAAACAAAATCTAGATTTTTGAAGTGTAAAACCTAAGGCGCATGCAGCAATCCATATAGCAGCATCAGAGAAATTATTTTTAGATATTGCAAATGAAAAAATAAAAACCAAAGTAAACAAAAACCAACCAATGATTTTTTGATTTGAATATTTTATTTTTTCTGCTTTTTGCATAAATTTATCCATAAAAAAAACCCCTTTATTAGGGGTTTCTTGATTTTGTAATATTGTGAAATTAAAACAAATTAAAGAAACCTATTGCTCTCCATACAACAGCAACAGATACATTCTTTGTTTGTTAAATTTCTTATGTCCATAAATAAGAATAATAACATAATATTTTAGATAATTAATGTTAAAATATAAGTAACTCAAGAGAATTTATGCAAGATTATAATTTAGAAAAAATAAGAAATGACTTTCCTATATTAAATAGGAAAGTAAATAATAACAAACTTGTTTATTTAGATAATGCTGCAACTTCTCAAAAACCAAATTCGGTAATTCAATCATTAAATGATTATTACACAAACTATAATTCAAATGTCCATAGAGGTGTTCATAAACTTTCTGTTGAAGCAACAGATGAATATGAAAAAGCTAGATTCAAAATTGCAGATTTTATAAATGCATCTTCAAATGAAATAATTTGGACAAGAAATACTAGTGAATCTATTAATATTGTTTCAATCGGGTTAAAGAATAAGGTAAATTCAGGAGATAATATAGTTGTTTCAAGAATGGAGCACCATTCAAATCTAGTCCCATGGCAACAATTGTGTAAAGAAAAAAATGCTGAATTGAGATATTTAGATCATGATATAGCAGGAAGAATTGATTTAGATCAAGCAAAAAAAATTATTGATAAAAATACAAAAATAATAGCAATAACACATATGTCTAATGTTTTAGGAGTTATAAACCCAATCAATTCTATTAGAGAAATATCAAAGAAAAATGGAACTCTTTTAGTTTTAGATGGAGCCCAAAGTGCTCCTCATTTTTCCGTAGACATGAAAGAAATTGATTGTGATTTTTTTTCTTTTTCTGCTCATAAAATGTTAGGACCTACGGGTATTGGAGTCTTATATGGTAAAGAAGCGTTACTAGAAGAAATGGATCCTTTTTATTTCGGTGGAGATATGATTTCAGAAGTTACATATGAGGGCGCAAAATGGAATGATTTGCCCTATAAATTTGAAGCAGGAACTCCGAATATTGCAGATGCAATTGCAACGGGATTCGGGGTAGATTATTTAGTTGATATAGGGATGGATAATATAACTAAACATGAAGATAATATAACAAATTACGCTTTAGAAAAAATGAAAGACTTAACTGATTATAAAATTATTGGTCCTCTTGATATGAAGGATAGAGGAGGGGTCATTTCTTTCACACATAACTCAGTTCATCCTCATGATGTTGGAGAAATACTAGACAAATTTGGTGTAGCTATTAGAACTGGTCATCACTGTGCAATGCCTCTAGTTAGATCATATGAAATAGTAGCAGCTTGTAGAGCAAGCTTTTATCTTTACAACACATATGAAGAAATAGATATTTTTATAAATTCATTAAAAGAAGCTGAATCTTACTTTAATAAACTTTAGTTTATTTTTGATTGGAATGATTCGAATGATTTTCTGCAAGTATCAGATGCTGTAACGATTTCTGCCTTCACTATACTTAAATTTATACCTTCGAATTTATCCTCTTCCCATACACATTTCATTTTCCACATAAATGCTTCGTCAGTTACCCAATAATCATAACTTTTGACTCCATCTTTTATGCAGTTATAAATAATGCTATTATTTGATTTTAGGTATGAGCCGTCATCTCTTTTGCATTCTCCATAAATAGTTTTACTAAAACCTTGGTATTCATTATAGAATTGGCCTGTTACAGTCTCTAAATTATTTTTATAGTCCAATGGATATAAAGCTAAGCCAAACCATAATTTTTCTAGAGCATCTATATCTAAAATACTGTAAGCAAATCTAGGTATAAAAATTTCTGAATACGTTTCAAATACGGAATCTGATTCTGGGTTATTTTTATGATCCTGACTTAATTTCTTATAGGTATTTAAGTCTTCAATAGATAGTTGTGAATAATCATCTGATAACTGCGAAATATCTGGAAATTTGATTTCAAAAAAATTACAAAAGATATAGTTTGAGTCACAAATAATATAATTATCCTCTGATTGATTACAAGAAGTTATTAGTATTAGTGAAAATAATAATAAGAGTTTGGATTTCATTTTATTTCAAATCCTAAATAAACTTCACTAATTATTTCAGATTCACCTGCAAATAATTCTGTAGAAGGCATAGCTTCCGCCATTCTCATCATAGGCATATCATTCATAGATTTATTTATAGGATTTCCAGGTAAGTATTCTTCAAAAGATATTATTTTTCCTAAATTTATGTCCAATTTTTCTGAATAAAATTTAGCTTTATCCAAAGCGTTTTCGATAGCTTTTTCTCTTGCTAAAACTTTATTATTTTCACTTATATTTGCCTTAAATCTTATATTATTCACCCTAAATGAATTGCCTGTTACTAAATTTGATTGATCTATAAAATCAGTTATTTTTTCCTTATCATCTGAAGTTATTACAAAAGAATTATATACCTTATAAGCGATGATTTGACTCTCTCCATAATCCCCGTATTCATCTTTTTTTTCAACCCATCTAGTAACAGGAGTTATTGAATATTCAGCAGTTGTAATTTGATCATTTTTTATCCCAATTTCTTTTGCGATTTCAAGAATTTTATTTATATTTTCATTAACAACATTCGTAGCATTTTTAATTTCTTTATCTCTATTTTCAATTGCTATATTTACTTCCACTATTTCCTGTTTTTGCTTAATTGAACCTGAACCTTTAATCCAAAAAATATTTGAGCTGTCTTTTTGATATCCGAGCATATCCATAGAAGATACAATTTCATTATTTGAATTAGAAATTATCTTGGCAGATTCATTAGGAGAAGTGTCACTACATGATAAAACAAACAATATTGCAGTTACTATCAGAAAATTTATTTGAATAGATTTTTTTATTTTTTTTATCATAATTTATTTTTCAAGTCTCTGAAGAATAGTAATATTATTATAGTACAAATTACTCCAAAATATGAAAATAATCTCATACTATTAAGAATACCAATATTGTCTCCTAAAAGGCCAACTAATAAACTCCCAATAGGAAAAAATCCTATTCCAAATTGAGCTAATCCTTGTATTCTTCCTCTTAAGGGATTTGGAGTTTGGGATAAAAGTATTCTTGAATGCATATTCATAAAAAAAGTTGTTCCTGCTCCAAGTATTCCTACTGTTATACATCCAGATAAAAATGAGTCATTTAGGGTAAATACGATACTTCCTAGACATAGCATAATTGTTGCTAAAGCAAATATTAATCCTGGTCGAGTAACTCTAATGATTAGAGGAAAGAAAAAGATTGATCCTAGTAATGCACCTAATCCTTGCATTGAAATCATTAGAGAAAATTGCTCTGGAGTTGAATTATGTATAAACCTTGCAAAATAAGGAGTCATAGATTCGAATGTAAATGCGGTTAAATTTCCTATTGAAATTATTAGAAGGGTTGAAAAGATAACTTTATTTTTTATTGCAAAATTTATACCTTTACTCATACCTAAATATTTATTTTTTTCTATATTAGAAATAGATAATTTAGGCATTCGATATAGAAAGATCAAATTAAAGCTATTTATGAAAACAAGAAACAAATATAACTTATCTAAGCTCATAAATTTCATGAAAAACATTCCAATATTTGGGCCTATAAACCATGCTGAATTTAACAATATTATATTAAGAGCGATTCCTGATTTTAGGTTTTTTCTACTGATCAGATTTGCTAAGTAAGATTGCCTGGAGGATATATCTAGACTCATTAAAATTCCAGAGATAAAAGTTAAGATAAAAATTACAATTAACTTAGTATCAAATAAAAAAAGGTAAGCAGACCAAAGAAGAAGATAAAATGATGTCATTATAATAACAGCTCTTATTAAAGTGAGTCTTGTAAATTTGTCTACTAACCAACCAGAAAAAAAACCTGAAAGAACCATAGGAGAAAATTTTACAAAAACTAATAATCCGACACTAGAAGGACTTTTCGCTATATTAGTTAGTAACCATGTAATTAATGCAAAATCAATAAATCTTATTGTGTATATATAGATACTAGATAATGCCAAATTTTTAAAAAATTTTTCTTCTTTAAGATTTATTAACTCTGAAAAGTAGGCCATGATTAAAAGATTTATGAATCTTATTATATTCGAATAAAATCTATAAACCTTTTGATAATAACTGTTTTAGATATAAGTTTTAATACTATCGAAATAGTTCTTGTAAAAGCTTATTATACTTTGCATTCTCAAAATTTATAGAATCAATTTTTTCGAAAGTTTCATTATTACCATAATCAAGATTAGGTTTTTTAGTTATGTATTCTTTCATCATCTTAAAATTCTTGAATTAATATTATTCAAGCCTCCATCTATGTTTATTGTTTGCCCTGTAACAAATGAGGAGCTATTAGATATAAGCCACATCAAACACTCTTCTATATCACTTGGGGTTCCTATTTTCTTTAATGGATTCATGTTAGAAACCATTTCCCTAGCCTTATCGTTAGAAATCATTCTTTCAGAAAGTTTGGTTTCTATTAATCCTGGAGCTATGCAATTGAATCTATAATTTTTATACCCATAAGTTGCGGCACAAGATCTAATTAATCCTTCTAAGCCCGATTTAGCTGCTGAAATAAGCTCGTGGTTAGGTAATCCATAGCTGGCAGCAACTGTGGAGAAACATACATAACTTAAGGAATTTAAATTTATTCTTAATAAATTAGTTAAGATTCTAAAATTTGTCATCAAATTTATTTCTAAAATCTCATACATTTCTTCATCTTTAGCTAGATGCAAAGGCTTAAGATTAATTGATCCAGCAAAATTAACAATTGAGATATCACTATTTTCGACCCCTATTTGACTGAATAAAGATTCTAGATCCTTATAATCATTGATTCTAAAAGTTTTAATTGATTCGTTTAAATCTAAATCATTTCTACTTACTGCAATTATCTCTTTAGCATTCAATGAATCATTGGAAAGAAATGACTTAGCCATATCACTATTAGCACCAAAGACAACTAATTTTTTATTGCTTAAATCCATTTTGTAATCATTCTTCTAATGTTTTGAACGTAATTTGTAAATAAATTATTTTCTAATTTACATCCAATCAAAACTCCTCCGAAAGATACTTCGGATAGATGCTCTTCTTTAGGCAATGAGCACAATTTACAATCTTTAGACTCCATGAGTAGCACTTTCCTTTGTGTTGATATTATTAAATAATTCTTTAGAAAACTCTCTCGAGCATTGAGCACATTTATATATATTGATATTATCTTGATCAACTAGTTCTAACAAATCGCCCTTACAATTAGGACACATTTTTAATAATACTGACATTATTGCCCCTTTAAATTATTTATAACTTAATGATGATATTAAAGTTGCTAATATTGTGCATAATTAATTATTTGTCTGATATACTTAGCATATATAAGTTAGAGAAAGTATTATGAATTCAAATTGGTATGTTCCTCCCAAAACAGAAATCCAGGCTGTTTCAAAGCAGTTGACTTCAAGTTTAGTCAACGGTCATTATAATCAGGCTAATCTGATTTCTAGAATGTTAATTTCTCAACAATGGTCTCCAGCTGTAATTTATCTTGATTTAATTAGATCTGCATTAAACCATATTGGGAATTTATGGCATCAGGGAAAAATTCTGATTACAGAAGAACACAGGGCTACTCAATTCTGTTTGTTGCTTATGGATAGAGTTAGGAACAATTTTAGATTACCAACGCCAAACGGGATGAAAATTTCTATGGCTGCCATTGAAGATGATACCCATGTAATTGGTCTATACATGACAGCAGATTTCTTTAGATGGGACGGATGGAATGTAGAGTTACTTGGGAGCTCAATTCCAAATAATGACCTCATTAAATACATAGATATAACTGTTCCAAATTTTGTTTTATTGTCTTGTACTTTTCCTAAGAGTAATCAAAAGCTTGAGCAGGCTATAGAGTCAATCAAGCTTTTGAACAAGGATATTAAAGTATTGGTTGGAGGTCCGGCTGCCTCCTTGATTAAAGATTCAAATAAATATATAGATGGATTTGCCTCAGACCCTCTTGAGGCAACATACGTTGCAAATAAGTTGGTAAAGACAAACCCCGCCTTAGTTCCTTTGGAATCGGTCCTTTTATCATTAGGGGATAAAATACACACTGTAAGAAAAAACAGAAATCTCAGCCAAAGTGAGCTTTCAAAGCAATCAGGCCTTGCAAGAACATTTATAAGCGCAGTTGAACAGGGTAAGCAAAATGTGTCACTCGGTTCTCTTAAGTCAATCTCTGACTCATTGGGCGTTGAAATGGCCACTTTGCTTTCCGATTAATTCGAATATCGTAAAAAATCTAAAAAGTTTACTAAATTTTATATTTTTGACGTAATTCGTCTTGATACAAGTTGAATAAATTATAATTAAAAAATTATATTTACTTGAAAAGTTTATAAATTACTGATTTCGTAACAAATATTTAACATTTGTTTATACTTAAATTCCAAATTAAGATTTAGCATTTAAGTATAAGAGTTTACGAAAGGTACAAAAATTGTTTTCATTAATTACTAAAGCTAGCCAAAATTTTTTCAATTCAACAAGTTACAAAGAAGAAGTACAACACAGAATTCTTGCTGAGACTTTTAAGAATGAAGATCTTGCTAAAGATTTGTTCATAAGATATTACAGATAAATTTAACTTTAGTTTAATAAAAAAATAATTTACTACATTAATATCAAAATATAAAGTTTCTTTTTTATATTTGGGTATTTTTGAAAAATTTTTATCAATCTGGGTAGCGCTTAGCATTGCTACAGGAACTCTACTAGGCTATCTCTTGCCAGGATTTTTTGAATTTATTGCTACTCTAGAATATCAGCAGGTAAATTTTTTAATTGCTATCTTAATATGGGTTATGATTTTTCCAATGATGGTCAATATAGACTTTTCAAAAATCCTTGATTTAAGAACTAGCCCAAAAGGTTTATTTCTAACATTAATAATTAATTGGATAATAAAACCATTTACAATGGCGATGCTCGGTATTTTGTTTTTTGAAATTTTTTTTGAAAATATAATTACTCCTGAAGATTCAAAGCAATATATAGCAGGGATGATTCTGCTGGGAGTAGCACCATGTACTGCAATGGTTTTTGTATGGAGTAGTCTAACTAAAGGTGATCCAAATTACACATTATTACAAGTTTCTGTAAATGACATAATAATGATTTTTGCATTTGCTCCAATAGCGGCCTTTTATCTTGGAGTTACATCAATCGAAGTTCCGTGGGATACATTGATGATTTCTGTTTTGCTATATGTCTTGATGCCTTTACTATTTGGGATTTTTACTAGGAAATTTTTCCTTAATGAAAATATAAATGAAATAAATAAATTTAATTTAAAGTTTAAGCCATTTATTGTACAGGGCTTATTGCTAACAGTTATTCTGCTATTTGGATTTCAAGGAGAAAAAATAATCAATTCTCCATTGCTTATTTTTATGATTGCAATTCCTCTAATAATTCAGACATATGGAATATTTTTTTTAGCATATTTTTGTGCTTATATGTTAAAGCTACCTCAGAAAATTGCTGCACCTGCATGCTTAATTGGAACTTCTAATTTTTTCGAATTAGCCGTTGCAGTTTCTATAGCTATTTTTGGAATAAATTCTGGAGCTGCACTTACTACGGTTGTGGGAGTTTTAGTTGAAGTTCCAGTAATGCTATCTCTAGTTTATATACTGAATAGAACTTCAAATAATTTCCCAATTAAATAACTATTTCTTAAATTTTTCTTGAATATCATGACGATAATAAACAGCTAAGCTTAGAACAATAGTTATTGAAATTAAGATTACTAAGATAAGTGGAAAATTATTTTTTTCTTCAGGGGTATATAATCTGTTATACCATTCATTAAGATCATTCATATTAAGCCTAGTTACATTACCAAATGCATAAGTATTATTAAATATTTCTTTAGTCCCAATTGAAAAAACATATCTTGTCTTGCCTCTAGATATTATTTTTACAGTTATATCTGTATTTTTTTTAATATTTTCTTTTTCAGCAATAACTCTGATTAAGTCCATTCTGCTATATGGTTCAAAAAATGCAGAATTTTGATCAGGAATAAACTTTTCGTCATTAATTATTAAGATAGGCAAATCTTTTATTTCCATAAGATTTTCTGGCTCAAGATTAGGGATCAATAAACTAAAATCAAATAAGTCTCCTTCACTTAGACTAAATTTTAGTACCATTTCTTCACCTTCTTCATCAAATTCTGCATAAAAAGCATGAGATACAGTTGCGTCACTTATTTCTATATAATTTTCTTCTGATTTATCTTTAATCCCAAAGGGTTGATGGGCTTCTAAAGGAGAAACAAATACAGCCAATCCAAAAAATTGGACAAAAACTATAAAGATTATACGAATATTATTTTTCAAATTAATTATTAATTTATTTATATCTTTTATTAATTATAAAGAAAATAACTGAAGAAAATACTAAAATACTTCCTGTAAAAAAAATTGAAAAGTTTAAACTAATCTTATCTGCAATATATCCAATTAGAAGATGACCTACCCAACCTAAACCGATAGTTATAAACCATGCTGAAACAGCTGTGCTTCTTAATTTGGACGGAACATTTTTTTGAAGATAGGTCCACTGAACAGCATCAAAACAAGCACCACAAGCTCCTACGATACCTAAAAAAAATATTGCCATGTATATGTTATTTGATAATGTAATCATGATTATTGAAGTACCAAAAATCAATGCTATATAAGTTGCTATAGTGTGCGCCTTATTTATATCTTTCCAATTAAACAATAATAGAATTCCAAAAAATCCTCCGATAGATATTGATGATTGTAGAATGCTTAGTACTCCTATTTCAGAATCAAGAATATATTTTGTTATTGATGATAATAAACTGAAAATAGAAAACCCAAAAATTTCTACAATTCCAGCAAAAAGCAATAAATTTCTAGTATAAAAATTACCAAACACTATTTTTAGACCGTCTTTTATATTCTTAAAATAATTACCTGAATTTTTTTCTTCTTTAAATTCAGAAGACTTTATCAATAAATTTATTGACCCAATTAATCCAAATAAACCCGAAAGTAAAATTGCTTGCTCAATTCCAAATAATATTGAAAATGCTCCACCTAATAATGAACCTATAATTCCTGTAAACCTCATTATCATTGAATATATTAACATTGCAGTAATTTTTTGATTCTCATTAACTGAGTTGATTACACTGCCTTGGATGGCAGGTACAATAAAGGATCTAGTTATTCCTGTCATTCCAGAAGCAAGATAAGCTAATATTAGAAAATTTTTATTTTGAAAAACTAATAATGCGAAAAAGCATAATACAAAAAATCTTGAAATTCCAACTAATATAATAATTTTATTTCTACCAAACTTATCAGCAGCAGCAGCAGTAAAAGGAGAGAAAATTGTTTGTACCACTTGAGTTATACCAAATGAAATAAGAGTTGCAAAAATAGAATTAGTAGCTTTAAGAATCAACCAACTTAAGCATAATCTTTCTATCCATTCTGAACATATAAAAAAGAAAAAACCTGTCATTAGACTTTGGAATTTTTTATTTGTGAATAATAAATTTTCTTTAATTTTTATATTTTGAAAAAACATTTTTAAATTATCTAATCCTTATAAAAAAATGGATAGTAAAATATATATAATCTTACCTAATAGAAAAAAAATAGATACTAAAATTTTGAATCAAAGAAAAATAAAAGAATCATTAATTGTAGTTGATATAGGGACTTCATCAGTAAAAACTTCCTTTTTTGACTTAAGGGGTAATATTTTGCCACAATTTTCTATTTCAATTCCGCATAGCATCATAAGTAAAAATGATGGAACTTCAGAACAAGATGCAGAATTTTTGAGATCAGTAGTTGAAGAATCTATAGATCTTGTTTTAGAAAAATCAGAAGGATATGTGGAAAATATAATCGGAGTTGGTTTTGATTCCATGGCAAGTACTTTACTTGGAATAAATAAATATGGAAATCCTATAACTCCAATTTATACCTATGCTGACACAAGATCAAATAGTCAAGTTTATAAAATCAAACAAGATCTTAATCAAAAAACTCTTCATCAAGAAACTGGAGCAGCTCAACATACTTCTTATATTCCTTCTAAAATAATGTGGATAAAGGAAAATAATAATAATTATAAAGATATTGATAAATTTGTTGATTTTTCTACTTTTGTATATTCAAATTGGTTTGAAAACAAAAATTTTAAAGCAAGTTATAGTATCTCTTCATGGAGTGGATTATTAGATAGAAATAAATTGCAATGGCATTCGGATTTAATTCAATATTTAGGTATTTCAGAAGATAAATTACCAGTTTTAAGACCTTATGAAGACTATGAAAAAGGCTTAAATAAAAAATACTCAAAGAGATGGAGTAAGTTAACAAATACTCCATTCTTTTTGTCTATTGGTGATGGTATGGCTGCAAGTGTTGGAAGCGGATGTTCTAATAGAAAAAAAATTGCTGTCACAGTAGGTAGCACAGCTGCAATAAGAATTTTAGTAGATTCAAAAGTAGAAGAGGTGCCAAAAGGTTTATGGTGTTATAGGTTACTTCATAACTATACGCTTCTTGGAGGTTCTTTTTCTGAGGGTGGGAATCTAATTAACTGGGCTTATAATAATCTAAAACTTCCCAAATTAGAAAACTTAAGTAATGAACTTTTTAAATTAAAGCCAGGCACCCATGGAATTTCAGTTTTACCTTTTTTATTAGGTGAAAGAGCTTTAGGTTGGTCTAATAATTCTAAAGGTATAATTTCTGGATTAAAATACTCAAACACTTCTATAGAAATACTACAGTCATTTTTAGAATCAATAAGTTATAGACTATTTTTAGTCTACCAAATGTTAGAAAGCTTTATAGATGACGATTCTGAAGTAATAGCAAGTGGAGGGGCTATTAAAAATTTACCATGGTGGATTCAAACTACATCTGATGTCCTAGGTAAAGAAATCAATATTTCAAAAGATAATCAAGATACTGGAAAAGGAGTTGCAATTTTGATTCTAAAAGCTTTGGGTAAAATAATAAAGTTTGAAGATATTGATACTGAAATAGAAGAAAAATATTATCCTAATGAAAAAAATCACAAAATCCATCAGGAATTCATAGGTTCTCATTTAAAGCTTTATGAAAAAATGAAAAATAATTAGAATAAATTTAAGTAAATATCTTATCAATGAAAAATTTATATGACATAGTAATTATTGGAGGTGGAATAGTTGGATGTTCTGCAGCGTATTATGCTTCTAAGGAAGGTAAAAAAGTTCTTCTAATAGAAAAAGATTCAATTGCAAGTCACGCCTCTGGTTTTGCCTATGGAGGGATAACACCACATGTAGGACTCAAAGATGATGATCCTTATAATCAAATAAGTCAATATTCATATGAATTACACAAAACACTTGCAGAAGAAATTCCAGAAATTTCAGGTATTGATTATGGTTACAGAACTTACCCAAATTTTGAACTTTCATTAAATGAAAATGATGAGAATGAATTAAGAGCTATTTATAAGAATCACTCCGCCTCGGGTATTTATGAATGGTATTCTAAGTCAGACTTAAAAAAAATTGATAGTAGATTAGGGCCCAATGTTACGTCTGCATTAGCTACAAAACTTTCTAGTGGAGTAGAACCTTATAAGTTGACTTTTGCATTGGGGATGGCTGCAGAAAAAAAAGGAATTGAGATATTAAATTCTGAGGTAAAAGAAATAGATTTTGAAAATGACGGATCTGTAAAAGTTTCAACATTAAATAAAGATATTTTTTCAGAGAATGTTTTAGTAGCTGCTGGACCTTGGAGTTCTAATTTTTCTAGTTGGTTTGGTTTTGAAATTCCAATAAAGCCATTAAAAGGACAAATATTAAGATTAAAAAGTGACCAAATTATAGAAAATGGCTTTCATTGGGGGCCTAATTATGTAACTACTAAACAGGATGGGTTAATTTGGGCAGGTACAACTGAAGAAGATGTAGGGTTTGATGAAAATCCTTCTAATTTTGGACTTATATCAATTATGGAATCATTAGTAACAGTATTTCCTTTTTTAGAAAATTCAGAGTTGGTACTTCAAACAGCTTGTTTAAGGCCTTTAGCTGTAGATAAGTCTCCAGTACTTTCAAAATCTAATAATGGAAACTTATTTTTAGCATCTGGAACAGGAAGACAAGGAATTTTGTTAGGACCAGCTATGGGTAAATTAAGTGTAGACTCAATGTTGTCAAAAAACACATCTATATCTATAAAACCTTTTTCACATGAGAGGTTTTTCTAAAACCTAAGCTGGTGCAGAACTTGCCCTATACGCTGTTCTTAGATCTTGCTCTTCAAATTCTAGAGGTTTTTCGCCTAATGCATGCTCATATAATGCAGCTTTATAAATACCTTCCAAGGTATAAATTATAGAAATAGAAGTTGTGGCACATAATAATCCTACTGCGATTCCTAATGTTCCATTTAATAATCCAAAAAACCATCCAATTCCAAGGCTTATAAGCACAGCTATTATTTGAAAAATGCCAAATCCAAAGTTAGCTGCTACTTGGTTTCCCCAAGTTTGCTTAAACAAGCTTGAAGATCTCTTAATTGCAGAAATTGGAGATAAATTTTCTGAAACGATTATAGGAACTACAAAAAAGGTCATCATCGCCCAACCTGCTTCTAAAAAGCTAGCAAAAATTTGAGTCATTATTCCACCAATCCCGCCTCTATTTCTGCCATTAGCTTTTATTGCTGCAAAAATAAGACTCATAATTGTTACGATTATAGACCATAAAAAAATATGATGAATATGTTTAAGTGCATGGCTTATTCCCGAGGAAATATTTGGATCTCCCCCTCTTAATCTTTCTAGAGCTGCAGATATTAGAGCAGAGTTGAAAAATACAATTATGAAATTAGCTCCAAAAATTAATATTGCAATTGGAAAAATTGACATTTCTTCTTCATTTGCAGCTGATAGGTCAATAGATCCTGTTGAATAAATCAGTCCTAATAAAGCAATAACAAATATTGCTGCCATTATTGGGAATAAAATAAGTTCTTTATCTTTTTTTAATATATTCACACATGATTTCATCAGCTGAATAGTGTTTGAAATATTACCAAAAAATCCACCATTTACCAAAATTAGCTCCTAAAACAATCTTTTATACAATTATATTCCTTTTCTATAATTTTACTCAACAGAACTAACATCCATTTTGTAGGAAGTTGTATATCGTTTAAAAATTAAAACTTTTTTGATAATTTTATTAATTTATTCAAGAGTAGCTGTTTGACCTTTTTTCAATAGATCCCAATCTATTTCATACCCTAACCCAGGTTTTGTAGGAGCTGTAACGAAGCCATTATCAAAATTAATATCCTCAACTAACCCAAACATATTAGCACCCGTACAAGGGAAAAATTCAAAAAATTCACAGTTAGGTACGGCCATTGTTACGTGTAAATTAGCAACATTATTTAATGAATTTCCTCCGTGATGGATTTCACATTTCATATTAAATCCTTCAGCTAAATTAGCTAATTTAATCATTGGAGTTATTCCTCCGGTAACTGCAACATCACCTCTTAAGAAGTCTGTGGCATATTCAGTGATCCATTCAGCCATGCCATAAAATCTGCCAGGAGCATATTCTGTGGACATAATTGGAATATCCAATTTTTGGTGTAATTTTTTATAGTTATAGATATCCTCTTCAACTAAAGGATCTTCGTACCAGTAAAAATTTAGATCTTCTATTGCTCTTCCAACTCTTATGGCATCTTCATATTGATATGCCCACATAGAGTCTAGCATCAGTTTCATATCATCTCCAACTGCCTCTCTTACGGCCTTACAAATTTCAACATCATAACTTGGGTTCCCATGAGGATGAATTTTATGGGCAGTCCATCCTTTATTTTTGAAAACCAAAGCTTCTTCTGCGTATTGTTCTTTTGTTTCATGGAATGCAGTAGAGGAGTACACAGGAACAGTTTCCTTACATGTACCTATTAATCTGTGTATAGGTTGATTTGCAATTTTTCCATTTATATCCCACAAACAAATATCTATTGCTCCAATAACATAAGTGGAAACAGATCTATTCCATTTCCATAGATCAGACCATATTGCTCCTATATCTTGAGGGTTTCTTCCCATAATAATAGGTTTAATAAACTCTATTAATCCAGGAGCATGGTGGTCGGCACCAACTCTGGATGATCCCAAGAAAGAATTTCCAGATATTCCTTCATCTGTTTCTACTGTCACAACTCCGAGTTGCACAGTATTTCCAAATTGAGTATGATTATTTGTTTTCCAAGGCTCTGTTTTCCAGTCGAACAACTCTACTTTTACGTTTGTAATTTTCATAAGTCCCTATACTTCATTGCTATATTTTTTGTTATATTATTATAAATTTATAAAAACGTAAAATAATTTTTATGATAAACAAAGTAAAAAAAATAAAATAATGAATATTGAAATAATAGATGCAAAAAAATCTAAGGATATTTCACATTGTTTTGATATTCGTAAATTAGTTTTTGTAAAAGAACAAGGTGTTCCAGTTGAAGAAGAGTTGGATGAATTCGATGATATATCTATACATGCACTAGCTTTTATTGATAAAAAACCCGTAGCTACAGGAAGGCTTATTTCTTCAGAAAATAAAGCAAAAATTGGAAGAATGGCCGTTTTACCCGAGTTTAGAAGATCAGGTTTAGGAGGAAAGATATTATCTTTTTTAGAAAAAAAGGCTATTGAAAATGAAATTTTTGAAATCTCTCTCCATGCTCAAGAATATGTAAAGCAATTTTATAAAAACCATAATTATTATGAAAAAGGTAACACTTTTCTTGAAGCTGGTATAAAGCATATAGAAATGTATAAAAAATTATAAAAATTTAGCTGTGCTATCATACTTTCTTATATGAAAAATTATAAATGGTTTGCTTTTTTTGCAGTTGCAATAGCACTTTTCGTAAATGTTTCCAGCATGGGAGCAATTTTAATCTCTCTAAAGGAGATATCTTTATATTTTGGAACTTCTATTCATCAAGTATCTTGGTTGGTTATTATTCATTTATTAACAGTTACTGCAATTTTATTACCCGCAGGAAGCATAGCTGATAGATTTGGTCATAAAAAAGTTCATATGCTTGGTTTGATTTTTTTTATTTTAGGAACAACAATAGGATTTTTTTCACCTAACTTTTTTATTTTGATTTGTTCAAGAGTAATAATGGCAATTGGTTCGGGTATGGGGCAGGCTGTGGGAGGAGCAATTGTAACTAATTTATTTCCTGAAAATGAAAGAGGAAAATCTTTAGGACTTATGAGTACAACAGTTGGATTAGGACAGACTGTTGGTCCTGTTATTGGAGGAATTATTGTATATAACTTTGGATGGCAACTTGTTTATTTATCATTACTTTTCCCTATGATTTTGGCTTTTATTTTAGGTTATTTTTTATTAAGAAAAGATGATTTGAAAATAGATAAAAGCAAAAAACATATCTTTGATTATAAAGGAACTTTTTTTGGTATAGGATTTATAGTGTTTATTATTTTGGGTATGAAAAATTTAAGTTTTGAGAATATTTTTTCAAATTATGCTATCTGGTTTATACTGGTTTCTTTACCATTTGCATTACTTTTTATTTATACCGAAATAAGATCTAATAATCCAATTCTAAACTTTAATTTATTCAAAATTAAGTCTTTCAGTATTGCAGTAAATACTAGATTTTTTGCATTTCTAGCTATGTCTGCAAATATGATTATGATGCCAATTTTTTTGACAGGATTATTAAATATTAATGAATCAAGAGTTGGTCTAATGTTGATTTTTCAATCTTTAGGAATGGCTTTTGCTGCAAGTTTAGGAGGACGACTCTCAGATAAATTTGGAAGAATGAAATTTATAATTTTTGGTCTTTCTCTAATGATTTTTTCATATATTTTTATTTCTCAATTTAATATAACTACTTCTAAATCGTTTATAACTATTATTCTTCTAATTAGTGGATTGGGAATGGGATTTTGGGGATCACCAAATATGGCTTTAACCTACAGCTCATTAGATAAAGGATTAGTAGGATTTGTTTCTTCAATAATAAGTTTTATTAGAAATATGGGTAATACATTTGGCCAAACCCTTTCTACATTGATTATGACTGCATTCTTAATTATCGGAGCAAATTATAATGGAGATATTGCAGGTTTGAACTCATTAGACGATGATTCAATGAGGGTTTTTCTAAATGCTTGGAAATTTATTTACTTTTCTTCAGTTTTATTTTTACTTATTTCTCTTGTGCCAAATATTTTTCTTGCCCGCTCAAAACAAATATAATTAAGAAATGAAATATATTTTTATAATTTTTAGCATATTGTTAATTTCTTGTACATCTTCTTCTGAAGTAGATGAATCATCTTATATTTATAAAAATCTTGATAAAGAAAAAAATGAATTAGTAAGAACATTTAAAAATGATTATTCATTATGGAAAAATAATGATGACTCTGAATTATATGAAGACCTTAAGTTTAATCTTGGTGCATTTGAAAGTTTTGAATTATTGAGACAAGCTCAATATAGAAAAATGGGAATACTTACTGATCTTACTCAAATTCAAAATATTATAGATTCAGGTAAACCAACTTTTTTAGAAGGATGGAGTGAAACTTGCGTTTATTGCAAAATGGGAGAAGTTGCACTTAAGAATTTGAAAGAAGAACATTCTGAGGATGTGAATTTTCTTATTGTAGATGTTTCTAACAGATACCTTGAAGATGTGACTGAAACATTAAAGTTTTATGGAATTGTAAGTACCCCGACTTATTTGATTTTTGATAAAAAAGGAAATGAAGTTCATAGATCGGTTGGTTATGCAGCTCAAGGAGAGAAGTTATCAAATATATTATTTGAAAATTATTAATATGATAAAAAAACTTTTAGAAAAAAATAAAATGAGATTAGCTCCAATGGCGGGAGTAACAAATTCTCCATTTAGGGAGATGTGCTTATTGAATAATTCAGGATTTGTAACTACTGAAGAAATTGATGCAACATCTTTAGTCTATAATCGATCTATTAGAACTAAAGAAATATCTAGCTTTTATGCAAGAGAGAAACCAATAGCAATGCAGCTTTTAGGATGTGATATAAAAATAATGTCAGAAGCATCTATTATACTGCAAGAAATGGGAGCTGATATTATCGATATAAATATGGGATGTCCTGTTCCTAAAATTACTAAAAAAGGAAAAGGTTCTGCATTGATGAAAGATATTTTTGAGACATCAAAATTAGTTAGAAGTATGAGAAATGTCACAAATATTCCATTAACAGCAAAGATTAGAAGTGGATGGAATGAAGAAAATGAAAATGCAGTAGAATTTTCAAAAATGTTAGAAGATGAGGGTGTTGATGCGATAACTGTTCATCCGAGGACAAGGAATCAAAGATATGAAGGAATTTCAAAATGGGAATTAATAAAAAAAATAGTTGCTGAAGTAAAGATTCCCATAACTGGCAATGGTGATATTAAGTCTTTTAAAGATGCAAAGGCAATGCTTGATTTTACAAGATGTAATTCAGTGATGATAGGAAGAGCAGCAATAGGGAATCCATGGATTTTTAACGATAATTATCAAAAGTTATCTGATAAAGATAAGTTGAATAAAATTATTAAGGATATATCTAATCATATTGAATTGATGAAAGATTTTTTCACTCCAAGAAATATAGATTTACAAATAAAAAAACAATTAGCATATTATTCTAAAGGATTTAAAAATTCAAAAGAATTAAGATTTAAAATTTTTAGATCAGAAGAAAAAATTGATAATATGATTGAATATTTTTTTCAAAATCTTAGAGAAAATTTTCAAACGATTGAAAGAAATCTTGAAACGACAAAAATTTAAAAATCAAAATTTACGACCGACTACATCCAAGGTACTTGGAGCACTATTTTCTATGATTGGACATGCAAACTTAGAAGGTAAAAATTTTCTTGACTTGTACACGGGGACAGGCGCTATTGGGATTAGATCTTTAGATTTGGGTGCTAAAAATTGCTTTTTTGTTGATATAAATCATGAATTCTTAACTAGTATAAAAAACAAACTAAAAAAATTGAATTTTGAAGGTGAATCAATGTTAATTAGGGCAAATTGTGAAACTCAATTAAATAAAATTGATAAAGTTTTTGATTTTATTTTTATTGATCCTCCATATGATCAACAACCCTTTGATAAAATTCTTGAGCAACTAATTAATTATAAACTTGTACATGAAAAAACTAAGATATTTTTAGAACATTCATCTAGAATAAAGTTGAGTGATGAGTATAAAATCTTTAAAAAGAAACAAGAAAAAAAATATGGAGACACAATGATCTCTGTATATGCTTCTTGAGAGGACATTATGGTAAAAAGTATTTATCCAGGAACGTTTGATCCTGTAACTATGGGGCATTTTGATATTATTGAACGTGCATCAAAATTATTTGATGAAGTAACTATATGTGTTTATTCTGGTTCTATGAAAAATGTTATTTTTGATGTTGATGAAAGAGTTCAAATGATTCATGAAACTGTATCAAAATTAAGTAATGTGAATGTAACAAAATTTGATAAATTGACTGTAAATTTAGCACAAGAATTAGGATCTACCGTAATAATAAGAGGATTAAGAATTGGGGCTGATTTCGAATATGAAAGAGAAATGGCTTTGACAAATAGAGAAATGAATTCAAATATAGATACAGTATGCTTGATTTCTTCTCTCAAATATCAATATGTTAGCTCTAGTCGAGTAAAAGAAATTGCTCTTCTAGGTGGAGACATAAGTTCTCTCGTACCGGATCATGTTTTTGCACCATTTATGAAAAGAATAAAAAAATCTGCATAAAAAATTAAAGTATTTTGATGTATTAATGGAATAGAATTTATTTATTGGAGGAAATATGAATATTATTGAAGAACTAAAAGGATTAGAAAAATTAATAAGTGATTCTACTTCGTTAATACCTGGAAAAGGTTTAGATAAGTCTAAGGCTGTTGAAATTATAAACCAAGTAATATCTGGGTTGCCTAGTGAACTTGATGAAGCAGGAATGGTTTCAAGGCAAAAAGAAGCGATTATAGATCAGGCTGACAAAGAAGCTGCAAGAATAAGAAACTATGCAGATGAAGAAGCCTCTACTATGAGAGAAATTGCTAAAAGAGATGCTGCGGGGATTTTAGCTAAAGCTGAAGAACAAGCAGAATCTATGATTGAAGAAACATCAATTATAGAAGGTGCAAATAAAAAATCTGAAGAAATGATAAACGAAGCTCAATCTCAATCAGAAGGCATTGTATTAAATGCACAACAAGAATCAAGTAGAATGCTTGAAGAATCTGAGCAAGTTTCAGCCGATAGAAGAGATGGTGCTGATAATTATGCTAAGGAAGTTTTGTATGCATTAGAGGAAAGAATTTCTACAATATTGAGTCAGGTTAGAAGTGGGTTAGATTTACTTGATGATCCAGCTGAAAATGAAAATATAACGCTGGAACAAAACCAATAGTTTTATCTTCCATAATCATCTTCTAATCTTTCAATATCATCCTCATCGATATAGTCACCTATTTGCACTTCTATAATTTCAAGTGGATCTATTTCAGATATATTTTCGATTCTATGAGCTATTGTTCTTGGAACGCTTGCTGATTCTCCTTTGCCAAGGACAATTTTATTATTTCCAATAGTAACTTGTGCAGTTCCTCTTCCTATAACCCATTCCTCATCTCTATGTTTATGAGTCTGAAGAGATAACCTACTTTTAGGATTAATTATTAATCTTTTTGATTGATATCCTGGTCCTTTACAAAGAATTTCAAAACTACCCCAAGGTCTCTCAGTTTTTGTTTCTTTTTTATTTGAGCCAAAATTAATTGGATTTTGTACCATTTTTTATTTTCTTTATTTTTATAATAAATTATTTTTTTTTTATGATAAAGTTTTTCTAAGTAATTTAATAGTAGGAGTTTATATGACTAGGCTAAAAAACAAAGTGAGTATTATTACTGGAGGGGCATCTGGCATAGGTGAAGCAATTTCAAAAATTTTTTATCAAGAAGGATCTAAAATATGCGTAATTGATAATAATTCTGACAAGTTAGAAACTTTTGAAAAAAGTATAAATTCTAAAGATAATTTACTAAGCTTTAATTTTGATGTTTCCAATGAAGAAAAATGGAAAAATTGTATAAAAATAATTTTAGAAAAATGGAGTAAAGTAGATATATTGGTAAATAATGCTGGAATGTCCTTAAGATCAAATTTTGAAGAAATGAAAAAATCGGAATGGGATAAAGTTTTTGCAGTAAATTCTACTGCAGTAATGCTTGGCACTCAGAATGTAATAGGTAATATGAAAAAAAATAAATCAGGTTCAATTATTAATATTTCTTCAATTTTTGGAATAGTAGGAAGTGCAAGAAGCTCAACTGCCTATCATGCTTCTAAAGGTTCTTCACGAATATTTACTAAAACAATTGCTGCTCAATATGGAAAACATAATATTAGATCAAATTCCATTCATCCAGGTTTTACTGACACTCCAATGACCGAAGATATTCATTCCATTGAAGAAGTAAGAGATGAAAGACTTGCTATGACTCCAATGGGCAGATTAGGAACCCCGGAAGATATCGCTTATGGTGCTCTATATTTAGCTTCAGATGAATCTTCATGGGTAACAGGTTCTGAATTAGTAATTGATGGCGGAGAAACATGCTGGTAGAATTTATTTATTTTCCCATTCAGACTTTAGTATAGAATAATAAACAATATCTCTTCTTTTATTTTGAGCAATACTATGCTTTCTAAAAGTTCCTTCTTTTGTCATATTCATTTTTTTCATTACTGCCTGAGATGGAGTATTTCTTAAGTCTGTTTGTGCAAAAATTTTTTCGAGTTTCATTTCTTCAAATCCATACTTAATTACCCTAGTGACAGCTTCAGGGATGATTCCTTTGCCCCAATAATTTTTAGATAATGAATATCCTATTTCAGCTCTCTTTTCTTTCATTTCTATATAAAGTCCAACTCCACCTACCATATGATTATCAAACATTATAGAAAACCTAGCATGTTCTTCCCAAGGAGAATTTACTGCCTTAGTTACAAATTCTTTAACGCTTTCTTTAGTGTGAAAATCTAAAAATCTATGCCATTCTGTATCAATAGAATAATTTTGAATGACTTCAAGATCTTCTATTACTATGGGCCTTAGGATTAATCTTTCTGATGAAATATGCTTAGGTTTTTTTATGTTCATATAAATAAAAAATTTGTTTTAAAACTATAATATTAGATATTAAACTAAATCTGAACTGGAAATCTAGTAAGGCTTCTATAAAAAAAAGTTATAAGATTACTTAATATAAAAATTTAAAGAAAAACAATTTATGGAAAACTCCTCTGAAGACAGAATTATAAAAGATAGAATTGAAAAACTTGAAAGAATTAAAAAATTAGATATTGATCCATATCCAAGTCGTTGGGAAGCTGACAGAAAATTTATAGGAGATGTTCTGGACTTTTTTATAAAAAGTGAAGAGTCTGAAAATGATATTTCTTCAGAAATTTTTTCTATATCAGGTAGAGTAATGGCAAAGCGTGGAATGGGTAAAGTTGTTTTTTTAGATTTGAAGGACCAGTCAGGAAAAATTCAACTTCATTATAAAGATGGTGATAATGAAATTTCTAAAGATTTTCTAGATCTATTAGATATTGGAGATATTATAGGAGTTGATGGAGTTATTTTCAGGACTAGACGTGGCGAGGTCACATTAGACTTAAAAAAAATTACGTTACTAACAAAATCTATAAGACCTTTACCTGATAAGTGGTCAGGCCTAAAAGATAATGAAATAAGATATAGACAAAGATATTTAGACTTGATTTCTAATGATGAATCTAAAGAAATAGCTATAAAAAGATCAAAAATTGTTTCTGCTGTTAGAAATTTTATGAATAACAAAGGTTTTCTAGAAGTTGAAACACCTATTTTGGTTGATATCCCAGCTGGAGGCAGAGCTATTCCATTTGAAACTTTTCATAATACTCTTGATAAAAAACTATTCTTAAGAATTGCAACAGAATTACACTTAAAAAAACTTATTGTTGGTGGCATTGAAAAGGTTTATGAAATAGGACGATTATTTAGAAACGAAGGTATTGATCACGATCATAATCCTGAGTTTACTACAATGGAATCATATGAATCTTATGAAGATTATAATACAGTAATGAAGATGGTTGAAGACCTTGTTTCATCTGTTGCCCTCGAAGTTAATGGATCAACAAAAATTAAGATTTCTGAAGATAAATATATTGATTTAGCTCCCCCTTGGGACAGAATAGACTTAAGAGAAACTATAATTGAAAATACTGGAATTGATTTCCTAGATTTTAAGACAAGTGAATTGTTATCAAAAAAAATGATTGAAAAAGGATATGTCGCTGATACTAATGAAGCCTGGGGAGTTTTGTTGGATCGGCTTATTTCTCAGGGAGTTGAAACAAAATTATTAAAGCCTACATTTTTACTAGATTATCCTATAGAGATGTCACCCTTGGCTAAATTAAAACCAGGTTCGGAAGAAATAGTTGAAAGATTTGAGGCATTTGTTTTAGGTCATGAATTAGCAAATGCTTTTTCAGAATTGAATGATCCAATAGACCAAAGAAATAGATTTATTGAACAAGAAAATCTTAGAAAAAATGTAGGAGATCAGGAAGCAGACAGGCTTGATGAAGACTTTTTAGTTTCAATTGAGCATGGGATGCCTCCTACAGGAGGACTAGGGATAGGAATAGATAGGCTTGTAATGTTGCTAACAGAGCAAGATCAAATAAGAGAAGTTTTATTATTTCCTCAATTGAGGTCGAGAGAATAATGTTAGATATAAAAAAAATTATAGAAAATAAAAACTTATATTCAGAAGGACTTTTGAATAGAGGTTATGATGTAGCTAATTTAGATGAAATTATTTCTCTAAGTAATTCTAGGGGTACTTTTATTACCGAAGGAGATAAAAAAAGATCTCAGAGAAATGAAATTTCAAAGAACATAGGTAATGAAAAAAGAAAACCTACAGAAAAAGAAACATCTTTTATAAAAAATCTGTCTGAAGAATTAAGAAACATTGATAAAGAATTAAGCAAAATCAATGAAAAACTAAAAAATATAATGCTTGAGATCCCAAATCTTCCTCATAATTCAGTTCCTGTAGGGAAAGATGACTCTGCAAATATAGAGATAGATATTAGGGGATCTCTTAAGCAAGAAGAATATATTATTCCTCATTGGGATATTGGTCCTGATAAAGATATTTTAGATTTAGAAGCTGGGGCAAATATTTCAGGAGCAAGATTTTTTGTTTTGAAAGAAAAAGGAGCCAGATTACATAGGGCTTTAATGAATTGGATGATGGATACTCATACGGATGAATTTGGATACTCAGAAATTGATCCACCATATTTAGTAAAAGAAGAGACGATGATAGGTTCGGGGAATCTGCCTAAATTTAAGGATAATTTATATCGAGATGAAGAAACAGATTTGTGGTTAATACCTACCGCTGAAGTTTCACTAAATGCTTTGCATCAAGGAAAAATAATATCACCAGATAAATTACCATTAAGTTATGTTGCTAGAACTCCAAGCTTTAGAAAAGAACACACTTCTGCAGGTAGAGATATAAGAGGTATCAAAAGAGTTCATCAATTTTTTAAGGTGGAAATGTTTAAGTTTGTTGAACCTGAAAATTCTATGCAAGATTTAGAAAAAATGATTGATCATGCTAGAAGCTTATGTGATAGATTAGGGTTAGCATCCAAACTAATTCAATTGTCCACCGGAGATATAGGTTTCCAGTCAGGGATAACTTTTGACATTGAAGTATGGGCTGCTGGTTCAAAAGAATGGCTTGAGGTGTCTTCAATTTCTAACTGTTTTGATTTTCAAACTAGAAGAAATAATACAAGATATAAACAAACCCAATCTTCTCCTACATCATTTCCTCATACCTTAAATGGTTCAGGATTAGCTTTACCAAGAATATGGGTTGCCATAATAGAAAATGGACAACAGCCAGACGGGACTATAATTATTCCAGAAGTTCTTGTCCCTTATACTGGATTTGAATCAATTTAGATTTCTCTAATATAATTTATCTTTTTTGAACCTTCAAAAGATCTTTGATATTGCACAGGCCATTTTTCTATTTGTCCTTCTGAATAAAGGCTCCAGTATGGATTTCTTAATAATTCTCTACCAAGAAATATAATATCGGCTTCGCCATTTGCTAAGATTTCTTCAGCTTGTTTATTTTCTGTTATTAATCCAACTGCTCCAGTAAGTATTTTTGCATTTTCTCTAATACTTTTAGACAAAGGAACTTGATAGCCAGGTCCTAGTTCAATTTTCTGTTCTGAATAATTACCTCCAGAAGAACAGTCAATCATATCTACTCCTACACTTTTTAGTTTTTTGGAGAACTCAATAGATGAATTAGTATCCCATCCATTTTCATGATATTCAGTAACAGATATTCTTGCAATTAGAGGAATATTTTCTCCAATTTCTTCTCTTATTCTTTTTGCAATTTCAACACCAAAAATTGTTCTATTTTCAAAATTTCCTCCAAACTCATCTTCTCTTGTATTTGACAGAGGAGAAAAAAATTCATGTGCCAAATATCCATGCGCTAAATGGAGTTCAATACACTTAAATCCAGCTTCTACAGATCTTTGAGCCGCGGAAACAAATTTATCTATAATTTTTTGGATTTCTGTAACTGAAATCTCTTCTGGAACTTGAGATTCTTCATCAAATGCAATCGCACTAGGCCCTTTAGGGACCCATCCACCATCTTCAGTTAGTATTTTACCTCTACCTTGCCATGGTCTTTTTGTAGATGCTTTTCTCCCTGCATGGGCAATTTGGATTGCAGGAGTAGAACCTTGTGAAATAATAAAATCAGTAATTTCTTTCAATCCAGGAATATGCTCATCTTTCCATATTCCAAGATCCCATGGACTTATTCTGCCTTCAGGTTCCACTGCTGCTGCTTCAGTCATAACTAAACCGGCACCCCCAACAGCTCTAGATCCTAGATGAACCATATGCCAATTGTTAGAAAACCCATCTTCAGAAGAATACTGACACATTGGTGAAACCCATGATCTATTTCTAATAATTTCTTCTCTAATTTTTATTGGTTCAAATAATTTACTCATTTCTTATACTCCATTATATTTTTCCATAGCTGTTTTAGTTCCTTCTTCTATAATACTTATGCAAGCCTCAGCCGCTTCAATGCAACTATTATTTACTAATTCAAAGTTTTTTACTTTTGAAAGTACAAATTTTATTTGATCTTCATTTTCATGTGGCTTTCCTACACCAATCTTAAGCCTCAAAAACTCTTCAGATCCTATGTGGTTTATAATAGAATTTAATCCATTGTGTCCACCACTGCTTCCTTTTCTTCTAATTCTTAATCTGCCCTCTTCTAGTCTTATATCGTCTGAAATAACAATCGTTTTTTCTAAAGAAAATTTTTCTTTTTGAAGCAAGTCTTTCATCGCTACTCCAGAGTTATTTACGTATGTTGAAGGATAAACAAGATACAAACTATATAGATCAAAATCTAATCGTACTTCGAAATGATTTTTCTCGTTTTTTTCATATTGTTTATTTTTAGAAAACTTATTTTCTAAAATATCTAAAACCCACCAAGGTACATTATGTTTTGTTTTTTCGTATTTTTTGTCAGGATTTCCAAGTCCTAAAATTAACCAATTATTCATATTACTTTCTAGCTTGAAATTAAATTTAATAAATCTGATATATCTATTATCTCTACATTATTATTTTGAGCATCGTCTAATTTTGACCCAGGATTTTCTCCTAATATCAAGTAATCTGTTTTAGATGATACTTTGCTAGTAACTTTTCCTCCATTGTCTTTTATTATAGTTTCAATATCATTTCTACTATATTTATCAAAAGAACCTGTAACTACAAATATTTTTCCATCAAGGGAACTTGATATAGATTGTTTTTCTACTATTTTTGTTCCAATATTGAGATTAATAAATTTCTCAATAAGATCAATATTTTTATCTTCTTTGAACCATATAATTATTTTTTCTGCGACTATAGGTCCGATTCCATCAATATTTTCTAAAAATTCTCTAAAATCAATTTGATCTTTTGAGTATTCTTT
>CEOF01109452.1_pt1 | contig 31585 bp, 24 predicted proteins | sample 361311 | NCBI WGS metagenome assembly CEOF01 (sample SAMEA2619667, study PRJEB7988) | marine metagenome | biome: marine biome (ENVO:00000447); feature: surface water layer (ENVO:00002042); material: "saline water (ENVO:00002010), including plankton (ENVO:xxxxxxxx)" | depth 5 m
ACACCTGAAGGATACTGGAAGTCTAATCCATCTGTTCCGTTTAAGAAAATTTCGAATGCTTCTCCAGGGCACATCTGATCTAATGTTTGAACGCCAAAAGAGGGAACATAATAACCACCACTACCTTTAACCAATAAAATATCCTCATCATATCCCGCAAAAATTTCTGAAGACATCAAACATTCTTGTGGAAGATATGAAACTAAATTAAGTATAAAAGGATTTAAAGTTAAAAAATGTTCAGAAACATCAACAGGAACACCTTCAACAGACATCATATGGCTTTCAGCTCCATTTAGAAATAATCTATAACCATATTCTACATGCATATCTCCAATTTGATCAATATCATAACTGGGCACATAAAAATTTGAACTACCGTCTGAAGCAAGTAGAAGATCCATACCATCAACCATTTGTGAAAATGATATATTGTCCGGAATTACATTCAAGGATACATTATTAAAAATAAATGGATCTAAATTAATCTCCTGGACAATTGATGTTGGCCCTAAAGAAATAAGAACATTTGAGGCTTCTGTATAAATAGGCAACTCAAAACCTATACTATCACCTATGTAATAATCAGCAATACTTAATTCCACATTAGTTTCCTGAAAAACTTCATCAGCCTCATATATAATTGATAATATTGATCCATCACCTTCGGCAATCAATCCACCAGTTATATTAAACGCAACAATTATAACAGAACCATTAACCTGCTCATTAAACTCAACGGTAAAACCTTCAGTCCTATCAGTTGTTTCAACTGAAGTAACAGTTAAATTATTGGGTGTATCAGTAAGTGTAAATTGAAACCCTGCAACTGATGTTTGATTTGATAAATTTAAATCTAATTCAATATTAGATCCTGATTGTACAATACCATTTTCTAATCCCATTACAGAAAAGCTTCCAGGATCAATAACAGTACCGCATACTATATTTGTTGGATTTGATTCACCCTCCTCATAAAGAGCTTTAACTTTATAACAATATTCTTCACCAAATATAACATCTGAATCAGTATAATAATTTTGGTCTATAGGGACCGAATCAATTAAAATATCATTTTTATATATATTAAAACCTTCTATTCTGCTAGTATTATTCATGTTTTCTGCTGGCTTATCAGGATCAAAATAATTGTAAACATCTACAGGTAAAACTTCATCGTTAGATGCAACTCCCGTTAAAGAGAATTGACAACTACCAAATGAGCCATCGCCATAATTATAATAATCATACTCTAATGAACAGCTTGCAACTAAAATAGCATCATTATATAGGTTCCAACTATTACCATTCCATCCATCACCATAAGAGTCGTACATATTTAAAACATAATCTCCAGGATCAAGATCAAAAGAATATGATCCAACCACTCCATTTTGGATGATATTTCCATCAAATAATAGTTCCCAAGAAACTTCAGACTCCCAGGAACCACCACCACATTCCACACTGTAAGAGCCATCTCCTCCACCTGTGCCTGCTCCCTCGCAATTTGGATTTGGTAAATCCCAAGTCATATCAATAACAGTATCCCCATCTTCAATATTTAATGCTAAATTTTCAGGTGGGCACATTGGTCCAGCATCGGGGGACGCACAAATTGTCGGTGTTGGCTGTGAATCACCCTCATCATAATTGGCAATAATAAAATAACAATATTGCGTTCCATTTTCTAAACCAAGGTCTAAATATGTATAGGTGTTTGAGTCAACTGAATTAATAAGCTGATTATCCCTGTATATATCAAAACCTAACAAAGATCTGCTTGATTGAATCAAATCATTATCAGCATAGTTCCAATCATCTATATTTAAGTTTAAATTACTTTTATTTGATTCATATAACAAATTATCGACTATTTCACTTGGATTTGAATTCTCAAAGAATGATTGAGTTACATTTATTTCATAATTTCCTTCTGCACCACTATATCCATCAACAACTATATAGTACTGACCTGGATCTAAAAAAACACCTTGCAAAGTTGATTGCAACCCACTAAACTCACAAGTAAAATCATCAATATAATAACCAGTAGTTATCTCATTACACTCTTGATCAGCTGTAAAAATTTCAAGTTTTGTATCAAAAGTGGTATTTGCACTACATAAAGTAACATCAATTGTTATAGGACTTGTAACATTTAATAAATAAGCATAATCTGCTCCTTCACTTCCCTGAACAAGCCAATCATTACTCATGCCAGCATTACTACCTAAAGCATTAAAAGGCAGAGATGATATAACCTCATCAGCACATGTACTTACACCAGGTTCTGTCCAATCTAGTTGTATAAAACCATTTCCACCTAAGGCTGATGCAGTTAATGGAGGAGCTAAAATCCACATTGCACAACTTTCATTAGTAAACTGTGATTCACCTGATTCGTAATTAGCTGATACAACATAACAATACTCAATATCATGTTCAGCATTTAAATCCTGATAAAATATATCAGTTGTATTGTCATATAAAACACCATTTCTGTAAACATTATAATCAATAACTAAATTACTACCAGCATTCCATTCTAAATTAATATAATCTGATTCTGCATATGCATATAAACTTGATGGAGCCAATCCTGGAATTGGAATAGCACAAACTAAATCTTCTAATATTTCAGATTCACCCACTTCATAAACACTTGTGACTGTATAACAGTACTCCTGAAGATTTACTACATCATAATCATAATATTCATAAATACCAGATTCAACCGTTGCAATAAATAGTCCATCTCTATAAACATTAAAAGCTACTAAATCTCTACTATTATTATCAATATCAGAAATAAATGGCAATAGAAATTCTAATTGATTTTCTGTTCTATAATTATATTCACCACCAATAGAAGCTACTCCATTTTCAGGACAATCACCACCATCCCAATTATATTCATCGCAATCAAGGTATACACCCCATGTTCCATCATCGCACAATCCATCACCTAGCCAACTATCTATTGTAGTTTGAGGAACGCATTGTCCAATACAATCAACCAAGCCTAATGTTTCATTATAATAATAATCATAAGACACACACTCATCACCTACACCTGGGGTACCTCCAGCTGGTGGATCAGTCCAGGTTACATGCACAACTCCATCTTGGCCACTTGCAAACACTTCATCAGGAGATAATATTTCCCACATGCCACATTCTTGATCTGATATGCTAGACTCTCCTAAATCATAAACAGCAGAAATTTGATAGCAATATTCAACGTTATGTAGAGCTGAAGTATCATTATATTGATTATCTAAACCTCCAGTATTTATAAGAAAATTACCATCTCTGTAAATATTATAACTTAAAACATCTGCTGATTGGGCAGGAGTCCAAGTAAGCTCTATCTGACCATTAGTACCGATAACATCAAAATCAGTTGCAGGCATTAAAATCCACTCAGAGCAAGAAATATTAGAGTCAACAGATTCACCCTCATCATAGAGTGTTCTTAGAGAATAACAATACTCAATATCATGTTCAGTTGTACTATCAATATGTGAAAATGTATTTAAATCTGTTTCTACTAAAAATTCACCATCTCTATAAATTCTATATGAGAGCATATCTCTATTATCATTTAAATTATCTTGAATAAATTGCTGAGTATTGTCAACTATTTCAATTTCTGGATTAATACTTTCATCATAATTCTTACTTGCATCTTCATTAGAAATTGGATAAAGCTCCTGAGAAACTGCAAGTCCAGTTAAATTAAATTCACAAATACCTTCGCTACCTGTATCAAGTGTACATGATGCAGCAATATTATTGCTAGCATCAACTAAATTCCAAACATTACCATTCCAACCATCTCCCCAGGAATCAGCCATATTCAAAGTATAAGAGCCTAAAAACAATGGAACATCAACTTGAGAAAATGGTGCTCCTCCAGCTAAAATCACTTCATCATTAGCAATTAATTCCCAACTTACTTCACTCTGCCATGAACCACCATCACAAGTAACACTATAATTAATAAATGAACCAGGTTCATTCCATTCTAATAAAATATATTGATTTTCATTATCGCCTTGTGCATTTAATCCTACAGGCGGATCCAAATAAAATAAACCACATGCAGTATTTGAAGGAAATGTTTCACCTGATGGATAATTTGCCTTTATTTCATAACAATAATTAACACCAGCAGTTATTTCTGAATCATCAATATAGTTTGTTAATTCTGTTTGACCAATATTTACTCCATCTTTATATATTTGATAGTTAATCAGGGTATTTCCAAATAATGGATCAACTGTAGCATCATCCCATGTTAAAGACATCGTTCCTCCAAGATCTTCAACTACAAGATTTGTTGCTGGAGGGCCAGAATACGGTACAACGCAAACAGGATCTGATAATTCAGAGACACCTTCATCATATGTTGAACCAAGAGTATAACAATATTCTTGCATATTATTTAATGGTTGATCTGTAAACGAAAAAGTATTTGAATCAAAATTTGCAATTAAATTTCCATCTCTATATAAATCAAAAGTTTGCAAATCTCTTTCTTGATGATTATCTAAAGCTTGATTTGAAGAAGATAAATTCTCTATGCTACCATAAGCTAAAACTTGTGATTTCATCATATAATCACCTCCATAACCTAAATAATCACCCGTATTCCATATACCATAATAGTATGTATACATGTTGTCAGGATAATCAACAGAAGCATCAACTCCAAAACCTTCGTAGTCTGTCCAACCATCTTCATGACTAGCTATAATATAGAAAGAGCCTGAAAGACCTGTAATATTTGGATAAACTGTTGCCCAACCATTTTCAGCTACAGCTTGCTCATCGTGGAGCAAATTTCCTGGAATTCCATTATTATCATCAAAAACCATTACTCTAACAGGTCCATGAGTTGAATCTGGCCATGGCCAAAATGAATCACCTTCACTTAATATTTTAACAGATGCTGATAAAACATCAAAATTAACTCCAACATCAAATTTTGAACCATGAGCCAAACCTCCTTCGTAAGAACCAGAAAGATAAAATGCATTTGCTAGTACATTATCATCATATTGCAATAAATATTCTTCACCACCTATAGGTTCTTGCCAAGATAAATTTACTAATTGATCTCCAGGAGTTGCTACAATTTGAGAAGGTGGATATACATTCCAACTTGAACACGAAGTATTTGTTGCTGGAGACTCTCCTATATCTTCGTAAAATGCTTTTACGTAATAACAATATTCAACACCTATCTCTGTTGCAAAATCTTCATAAGTTTCTGTCAGAATATTATCAGCTAATAACTCATCATTTCTGTAAATATTATAAGATGTTTGATCATTTAATGGTGTTGAATTCCAATTTAGAGTAATGAAACTACCAGTACCTTGAACAGATAAACCAGATGGTGAGTTTAATTGAGGAACAACACAGGCCGTATTGGAAAATCCTGATGAGCCCTCATCATAATCTGCTACAACATTATAGCAAAAATCTTCTAAATACAAAAGTCCATCAGAATTATCAACGTAATCTGTATTTTCGACATAATCAATAAGTTCATTATTTCTGTAAATTTCATATCCAAGCAAATCTCTTGAATTAACTAAATATGTTCCTTCAGCTATTGATTTTGAATTTGCAGATAAACTTCCATTACTTAAACTAAATGAACCACATTCATCAATACATTCTTGACTCTGATCACCGTTTGTTGTTCCAGCACAATCACATCCATCGCAACTCCAAAATGAACAAGAAAAATTAACTCCATATTGAGCATTAACACCGTCACAAAACCCATCTCCTATCCAAATATCAGCTAAGCTTGACTCAAAACAAATACCTGAACAATCGATAAAACCAGGTTGTTCATAAGCAGTTATGCATTCATCACCAACTCCAATAGCACTAGGTGGTGTTTCCCAATCTAATGAAACTTCTAATCCATTTTCAATTGCTGTTAAATTTTGAGGTTCTTCTAAATAAATTTCTAAGGTTGTTGCACATACTGTATTAGATAAATCTGATTCTCCTGTTGGTCCATAAACAGAAACATTGTAGCAATATTCAGTTGATTGAGATAAGCCTTGATCTACATAATTTGTTAAACTTGAAGTTGAGATAAAAACGTTGTCTCTATAAATTCTATAACCACTGACTTCAACGTTGGTATCATTAGTATCATCCCAAGAAAGATTAACTTCTCCAAATGAACCCAAAGCTGATAAATTTGAAACAGGTATAATTGGAGGAGGATTTTCACCGAGCACATTAATATAACCATTAACAACATCATATTCATATGAGCCACCAATCATATCAGATAAAACAGTATTATCCTCATTAAATGATAATTCAATATTTGTTGTGTAAATTCCTGTTGATTCATATACAAGCTCAAGAACGCTTCCATCTCCAGGCGATAGACCCGCTCCTGTTAAATCAAATGCAACAATAATAACTGATCCATCATTCTGTTCATTAAAACTTACTGTAAAAGCTGAAGTCCTATCTGTACTAATAACATCAGTAAAAAATCCTTGATTAGGAAAATCCAAAATTTGCATCTGGAATCCTCCAATAGACCCTTCATTAGCAATTTCAACTTGTAGAAGCGCTGTTTCTCCGGCATTAATTTCACTACTAGAAATTGATATCTCTGCATTAAATATGCTCATATTAAAAAACAAAGATATTAAAAATAAATTTTTGTAAAATTTAAACATAGTAAATTCCTTCAATTATAGTTTATAATCCTAAAACAATTTAATATCTAAATATCAACTTGTCAAATAAGTAAATAGATAATTAAAATAAGTATAAAAATTTTAGTTTACTTCTTTTTAAAAAAATTTTAAACTACGTTTAATTTTATTTAGATTTAGATAACTAATGATGATAAAATCTATACTATTTATATTGCTATTTTCAAATTTGTTTTCTCAATTTGGAGATATAGAAGTCACTTATGAATATAATTCAAGGTTAATTAAAGATAACAAAACATACATTTTAGAGGAATTTAATGAGCTTATTAAAAATTATCTTAAAATCTCAACATTCAGCTCTGAAAACAATGATTTAAATATACCTTTGAAAATTCATATTATTTATGAGAAGATCCACTTTACTGGTGAAAATGATTTTAATAAATTATCATGCCAGCTATTTCTTACAAACAAAAGTGATCAATACTATTTTGCAAAGAATATAAACTTCCCTTATTTTAAAGGAAAGACAATTTATCATAATCCAACTTTTTTTGATCCGATAAGTTCATTTTTGGACTACTATGCTTATTTATTTATAGCAGGTGAATTAGATAGTTACGAACTCTTTTTAGGTGGTTCTTATTATCAAAAATGCATCGATATATGCAATATTGCTATTGATTCAGGGTTCTCATCTATATGGAATAATTTTGAAGATAATATTAAAAATTTAAAAAATAATGAAGATTTAAGAGCAGCAAGATATAATTTCTATTATTGCCTTGATATGATTAACTCGGAAAAAATTGATATTGATGATTTAAAAAATACTATGGAGATTTTTATAAAAAATATTAAATCGATATATGATAAATTTGGTTATGATAAAAATACTTTAAAGTTTATTAATGCTTATCATCTTGAAATAGCAGATTTATTAAATATGCTAGAATTAGAAGATGGATTGCTTTTTTTATTAAATTTTGATAGCAAAAATAAAAATACTTATGAAAGTTATATTAAATGAAAGTTAATATTACATATTTAGTAATTACCCTTACTTTAACAATAAATTTAATTTTTTGTGATAAAACATCAACTGAAATTCAAGATGATATCAACAGTAAAAGTAATGAACTAGAATTACTAAAAGAAGAAATAGACAAATTTGAAAAACTAATTAATGAAAAATCAAAAGAAGAAAGAATTAATAATGATTTAATTAAACAAATTGATAAAAAAATTGAATTAACAGAAAAGCTAATAAAAAGATTAACAGATGAAGAAAACTATATTTCAAAACAAATATTTTCTACTAAAAAAATTATTCAAGACAAAGAAGAAGAATTATTCATTTTAAAAAATCAATTAAAAAATAGATTGAGATATTTATATAAACATGGCAAGAGTAATCTTTTAAAACAAATCACAAAAACAACTGAATGGAATAAAAAAATATATAGAAAGAAATATCTTGAAATATTAAATGATTATGAAAATCAAATAAAACAAAGAATCACAACTAATATTGAAGATTTAAAACAGAAAAAAATTAAATTAGAAATAGAACAAAAAAATAAAAAAGATTTAATTACTGAAAAAAATAAAAAATTTAATTCACTCGAAAAAGATAAAAAACGAAAATCATCTTATGTTTTAAAAATCAAAAACCAGAAAGAATCTCTGAAAAATGATTTGATTTCAAGGAAGGAGATGATTGAAAAAATTGAAAAAATTATAAACAAACTTTATTCAGATAAAAAAGAAACACAAAAAAGAGAACGAGAGCTTGCCAAAATCAGATCTGAAAAAAATAAATCAACATCAGGTAATTTTGCTAAAATGAAAGGTAAATTAAATCAGCCAGTTGAAGGAAAAATAATAGGAAAATTTGGTGTACATAGGAACGATGAATTGAATATTTACACTGAAAACTTAGGAATTGATTACCAAACAAAAACTAATGCAAGGGTTTATTCTGTTTTAGATGGAGTAATACTTACGATAACAAATATACGTGACTATGGTGATATAATTATTATTGATCATGGAGCTGGATATTATACAGTTTATTCTAACTTAAAAAATATAGTTGTGTATGAAAATCAATACATAGATACTTCTACTTATCTAGCTGATGTAGCAAAAGGGACAAATTCTAACTATGAAAATGAAAATATATTTAATTTCCAGATTTGGCTAAATCAAGAAAAACTTGATCCTGAAAAATGGATTAAAAAATGATTTATAATAATTTATTAGTTCACGAAAATATATTTGATGAATTATTAAGCAAGGTATCAAATAAGAAAATCTCAAATGCATATATATTCCATGGTCAAGAAGGAACAGGCAAAGAAGCACATGCAATTGAATTTTTTGCCTCACTAAATTGCAACAATAATACTGATTGCTCTGATTGCTTTTCATGCAACAAAGTGAAAACCCTACAGCATGAATTACTAAATATTATTTTGCCTCTTCCAAAAAATAAAACAATTAATAAGAAAGATTCAGCTTTAAAGACACTTGATAATAAACAATTAGATTTACTTACTAAAGAATTTGAATTAAAAGGTAGAAACCCGTACCATAAAATTAAAATCAAAAATGCTAATACAATTCTTATTAACTCAATCAACGATATTAAGAAGAGTATTAATTTATCGATTCCAAAAAATAAATTTAAATTACACTTAATTTTAGATTCTGATAAACTATGCTTTCCTAGGCAGGAGGCTGGAAACGCATTATTAAAGATATTAGAAGAACCACCAGAAAATAACTTTTTTATTTTAATTACATCAGATATTTCAAAAATTCTTGATACAATTAAATCAAGATGTAACATAATTTCTTTTAACAGTATTAGCTATAAAAAACATTATAATTATCTACTTGAAAATAATATTGAAAATAGTATAGCAAAAATTGCTCCTAAAATATCACTTGGTGATATTAACTATTCACTAAAATTATCTAAAGAATTTAAAACAATAATTAATATTCTAGAGCAAATTATAAAATCATTATTAAATTCTAATTTATTAGAATGGGAAAAGACATTCAGTAAAGTTAAAAATAAAAACGATATTATTGATTTAGTAAAATTATTAAATATTTTTTTAAACGATGCATGTAAGTATAAAAATAATTTAAAAAATATATCTTTCAATAATCTAGAAAAATATATGGAATCTTTATCGACGAATCATATTCTAGATCATGAAAAATTTGATTTTACTATAAATGAAACAATTAAAAATATTAATTTAAATGGTTATTTACCTTTAATGTCAACAGGTTTATATATTGAATTAAATAAAATTATTAAAAATAAATTTTAAAAATGAAAAAATTTTATATAACAACACCTCTTTATTACGTAAATGATGAACCTCATATAGGTCACGCATATACAACTATTCTTGCTGATGTTATTTCAAGAATCAAAAAAGTTCAAAAACATGATGTATTTTTTTTAACAGGGACAGATGAGCATGGACAGAAAGTTCAAGAAGCAGCCGAAAAAAGAAATGTAAGCCCAAAAAGTCATGTTGATGAATATGTAGAAAGATTTAAAAATACTTGGGAAAAATTAGATATAAATTATGACTATTTCATTAGGACAACTGATGAAAATCATCAAAATAAGGTAAAAAAAATACTTCATGATCTTTACAATAAAGGAGAAATATATTTTGATGAGTATGAAGGTCTTTACTCGGTTTCTGAAGAAAGATTTATAACTCAAAAGGAAATGGAAGAAGGTAATTTTAGAGAAATAAAAAAGATAAAAGAAAAAAATTATTTTTTTAAAATGTCTAAATATAAATCAAAACTAATAGATCACATTAAAAAAAATGAAAAATTTATTTTACCAAAATCTAGAAGAAATGAAATATTAGGTTTTCTAAATAATGATTTAAATGATTTATGCATTTCTAGGCCTAAATCTAGATTATCCTGGGGGATAGAATTACCATTTGATAAAGATTATGTGACATATGTTTGGTTTGATGCATTAATAAATTACATTAGTGCAATAGGATATAGTGACAATGAAGAAAAATTCAATTATTATTGGCCCGCAAATTATCATTTAATGGCAAAAGATATATTAACAACTCATTGTGTTTATTGGCCTACAATGCTTATGTCATGTAATATTTCTCTTCCAAAAACTATTTTTGCTCATGGATGGTGGTTGATTGATGATACTAAGATGTCGAAGTCATTAGGAAACGTTATTAAGCCATTGGATTTAGCAGATAAATATGGGTCTGACGCTTTAAGATATTATTTAATGAGAAATATGGTTTTAGGTCAGGATGCATCCTTTACTATTGATTCATTTAATGAACGATATAATTCTGATTTAGCAAATGATTATGGGAATCTAGTAAATAGAATTTTTATTTTAATATCAAAGAACTTCAATGACAAAATACCCAAAAAAAATAAGCTAGATTTAATTGATACTAACTTAATTAAAAATGTCGAAAAACTAAGAGATGATTCAATCAAAAATTTTAAAAATTTAAAAATTCATGATGGTATAGAAAGTGCTATATGTATTTTCAGATTAATTAATAAATTTTTAGAGGATAAAGCTCCATGGAAATCAATTAAAGAAAATAAAGATTTAGCTTCAACAACAATTTATTTATCTGCTGAATCTTTGAGGATTGGAACAATGCTACTTTATCCTATTATACCTCAAAAATCACAATTGGTATTAATTACCCTGGGATCTAATCCATTTGATAATATCAAATTTGGTATATTGGAAGAGAATTTAAAGATAGATATTATTAAAAATATTTTTCCAAGAATTGAGAACTAGATGGAACTGATTGATACACACTGTCATATTTATTATGATCAATACAAGGATATAGAAGAAGTTATTGATAGGGCCTGTAAAAATAATATATCAAAAATAATATGTGTTGGAGTAGATATTAAAAGTTCTTACGAGTCATTAGCTTTAGCAGAAAAATATGATATGATTTTTTCAACAGCTGGTTATCACCCACATGAATCTAAAGATGCAGATAAAAATTATTTAAAAGAATTAGAAAATATTTTATCGCATAAAAAAGTAGTTGCACTTGGAGAAATTGGATTAGATTTTTTCTATGAACATAGTGATAAAAAAACTCAGATAAAAATATTTGAAGAACAACTAATTTTAGCAAAGTCTTTAAATATCCCATGTATTATTCATAATAGAAATTCTGATGAAGAATTAATACATTCATTAGAAAAAACTAAAAATAATAATGGTGTTGTCCATTGTTTTGCAAGTGATATAGCTCTTGCTAAAAAACTTATAAAATTAAATTTTCATTTATCATTTACGGGGTTAATAACATTTGCAAAAGAATTACACAATGTTATATCAAATGTTCCAATAGAGAAAATAATGCTTGAAACAGACGCTCCTTATTTAACCCCTGTACCGCATAGAGGTAAAAGAAATGAACCATTCATGGTTAAATATGTTGCTGAAGAAATTGCAAAAATAAAAAATATTACTGTTAATGAAGTATCTAGACAAACAACAAAAACAGCAAAAGATTTTTTTGGCATTTAAAAGCAATATACCTATCAAAAAAAGTTGGGGACAAAATTTTTTAGTTGATACTAATACTATTGATAAAATTATAAATATTATCAACCCAAATAAGAAAGATAATATTTTAGAGATAGGACCAGGACACGGAGCTTTAACAAAACAATTATTACATTCAAGTAATAATCTTTATGCTATTGAGATTGATCCTTTGTTATGTAAAAATTTAAAAGAAAATTTTACGAATCTTAATATTATTAACTCAGATATTCTTAAATGGGATGATGATAAGATAAAATACAATAAAGTAGTTGGAAATATTCCATACAATATCTCAAGTCAAATAATCTTTAAATTTTTAACTAAAAAATGGGATACCATGATTTTAATGGTTCAAAAAGAATTAGCAAAAAGAATTATTAGTAAAGAAGGATGTAAAGAATATGGAAGAATTAGTGTGATGGTTCAAAATTTTTGTAAAGTAGAATATGCTTTTGATATATCAAAAAATGTTTTTCATCCTAAGCCAAAAGTTGATTCAGGAATACTAAAATTCAAAAGGATAAATACTTCTATTAATATACAGAAATTCTCACTGTTTGTTAAAGAAGCATTTAGACAAAGAAGGAAAAAATTAAAAAATAATTTGAAAAATATTTGTGATTATAACTTAATTGAAGAGTATGCTGAAAAAAGACCTGAAGAAATATCACCAAAAACATATTTAATTCTGTTTAATAAAATATACTTTTGAACTATTACTAATATTTATTAACATAACAAGCTAATTATTAAGTATAAATTAATCTTTTTAAGGAAAAACATGGCGAAGAAGAAAGATAAAGAATCTACTACCAAAGCTAAAGCAGCACCAAAAAACAAGGTTGCTTCTAAACCTAAAACTGCTACTAAGGCTACACCAAAAGCTAAGGATGCGACTAAAACTAAGGCTGCAACTAAAACTAAATCTACGACTAAAACTAAAGCTGCTACTAAAGCTAAGACTGCAACAAAAGCTAAGGCTTCATCTAAAGGTAAAGAAGTCGAGCATACAGAAGATGTAATTACTGAAAAAGAAGAACAAATGATGTCTGAAAAGAAAACTAAAAGAAGACCCATAAAAAAACGTAAATCAAAAGTTGATAAAAATATTCAAAAAATTGGAAGTGATGCAAATAGATCACTTAGTAAATATCTTCAAGAAATCAGTAAATATGAACCTTTATCACCAGATAGAGAGGTTGAACTTGCAATAAGAGTAAGGCAAGGTGATAGAAGAGCTTTGAAAGAACTTACAGAAGCTAATTTAAGATTTGTTGTGAGTGTAGCAAAAGATTATCAAGGCCAGGGATTACCTCTAACAGATTTAATTAATGAAGGAAACTTAGGACTTATTAAGGCTGCTGAGAGATTTGATGAAACAAGAGGATTTAAATTTATATCTTATGCTGTTTGGTGGATTAGACAATCTGTTTTACAAGCACTTGCTGAGCATTCAAGAATTGTAAGACTTCCATTAAATAGAGTAGGTACAATCAGTAAAATTAATAAAGCTTCTGAGCGATTAGAACAAGAATTTGAGAGAGTACCTAGAGCAGATGAATTAGCACATCAATTAGAGATGAAAGTAAATGAAATCAACGATGCTCAGCGTATAGCAAGAAGACATCATTCATTAGATACTCCCTTTTCAGATGATGAAAAAAATTCTTTATTAGATGTAATTTCTGATTCAAATACTGAAGATCCAGACTTAGAACTTCAAATGGATTCATTGGAACAAGAAGTAAAAGATGCATTAGAAACTCTTAAAGATAGAGAAAAAGATGTTATTAGAATGTATTTTGGAATTGATAGAGAATATGCTTTAACTCTAAATGAAATAGGAGAAGAATTTGGACTAACTCGTGAAAGAGTTAGACAAATAAAAGAAAAAGCTATTAGAAGACTTAGACATAGATCTAGAAGTAAAAAATTAAGAACTTATTTAGGATAATAATAAAATAAAGGAGAACTATATTGGTTAGTATAAAAGTAAAAGAAGGTGAATCAGGAGAAAGAGCTCTTAGAAGATTCAAGAAAAAATGGGAAAAAGCTGGGATTTTAAGAGAATTCAAAAGTAGAGCTTATTATTTAAAGCCTAGTGAGAAAAAGAAAATTGAACGTCAAAAAAGAGGTAAAAGACCCCAAACCAGAAGGTATTAATTTACCCTCTACCCTAAAACTTATTTATGGAATTAATTAAAAGTATTTCAGGAATACGTGGAATAGTTAACCAAACCTTAAATAAGACTATAGTTAACACATATTCTAATATATTCACATCATTACAGCCAAGTGGTGATATCCTATTAGCAAGAGATTCAAGGCCTCACGGAAGAGAATTATATGATAGTATCGCTGATACATTAATATCAATGGGAAGAAATGTTATTGATTGCGGAATAATCCCCACTCCAACAGCACAATTTATCATTAAAGATAAAAAACTATCAGGTGGTATTGTTGTAACAGCAAGCCATAACCCTATTGAATGGAATGGTCTTAAGTTTTTAGATAGCGATGGATGCTTTTTAAATGCAAATAAAATGAAAGAACTTTTATCTGGTAATCCAAAACAAACTACTATGAATAAAGGAAAGGTAATTGAATCTAAAAATTCTTATCAAGATCATATTGATAATATTTTAAATCTTAATTGTATTGATATTGATAAAATAAAATCTAAAAAATTTAAGGTGGCTTTAGATACAGTTAATGGTGCTGCATATAAAGCGCTACCAGAACTTCTTAATGCATTAAATTGTGATATAGTTAAAATACATTGTAATAACGATGGAACATTTCCAAGAGGAACTGAACCTATCCCTTCTCATCTTGAAGATTTATCAAAAACTGTTATTAATCATAAAGCTGATATTGGTTTTGCTACTGACCCTGATGCTGATAGACTTGCAATTGTAGATAATCATGGAAAGCCAATTGGAGAGGAATCTACTCTTGTTCTTGCATTAGAATCCTATCTTAAATATTACCAAGGTTCTCAAAAGGTTGTAACAAATCTTTCAACCAGTATGGCTGTAGATGTTATTGCACATCAATACAACTCTACCGTTGAACGATCATCTGTAGGAGAAATTAATGTTGTAGAAAAAATGAAAGAACTTGAATCTACAATTGGTGGTGAAGGTAATGGTGGTGTTATACTAGAAGAATCACATCTTGGACGAGATTCACTCGTAGCATCAGCTCTGATTCTTAACCATTTAGCTCAATCAGATATTCCTTTTGATAAAATTTTAGAAAGTACTCCATGCTTTACTATGATTAAAGATAAAATAAAACTGCAGCATGATGTTGATTTTAATCATATTAAATCCCTATTCAAAAATGACGATGTATCGTTTATTCAAGGTGATGGTCTTAAAGTAATCTGGAAAGATAAATGGGTTCATATTAGAAAATCAAATACGGAACCTATAATTAGAATTATTTCTGAAGCTGATACTTATGAAAATGCCAAAAATTTAATTCATCATCTTAAAAAAAATATTATTTCTTAGACTTATTAATATTTTTAATGATTAAATATGGAAAATAAAAAACTCAAACGTGGTCAAGAAATTAAACTTAAAATTTCAGATCTTGCGTTTGGAGGAAAAGGAATCTCTAAAAAAGATGACCTAGTCTTTTTTGTTAAAGATGCCATTCCAAATCAAGAAGTCATTGCTAAAATAAGTAAGATCAAAAAAAAATATGCTGAAGCATATAGCATAGAGACTCTCAAAGATTCAACTGAACAAGTAAATCCTGTATGTGAACATTTCAAGTGGTGTGGTGGATGTACAACTCAACAGCTTGATTATCAAAAACAACTATACTACAAGCAAAAACAGGTATCTGATATTCTAAATAAAATTGGTGGTGAGAAAAATTTAGATATAAATTCAATTATAGGTTGTGAGAATACTTTCTTTTACAGAAATAAAATGGAATATACATTTTCTGGAATTCCTTGGTATATTGGGGATGAATCCTATGATGATGTTATCATTGGTCTTCACGTACCAAAACGATTTGATAAAATATTAAACATTAATAAATGCCATATTAATGATGAAGTATTTAATGATATTCTTGAAATATCAAAGGAAGTTGCTGTTAAAGAAAAAATGATTCCATATCATGTTAGAAAACATACTGGATTTTTAAGATTTTTAGTTATTAGAATTGGCATACATACAAATGAAGTAATGGTAAACCTTGTAACAGCTGGTTATAAACCTAAAATCATTAAGCCTCTTGTAGATGCACTAGTAGATGGGATACCAAATATCAAAAGTATTGTTAATACTATTAATAACCAAAAAAGTAATATTGCATCTGGCACATCTAAATTGCTTTATGGTGATGAATATATCAATGAAAAAATTGGTGACTATACATTTAAAATTTCTGCAAATTCATTTTTTCAAACAAATTCATATCAAGTTAAAACGTTATATGATTATATCATTAAAACAGCAGATTTTAAAAAAAGTGATATTGTCTATGACTTATATTGTGGAACAGGAACAATTGGAATTTATGTTTCATCATTTGTTAAAAAAGTATATGGAATTGAAATCGTTAAAGATGCTATTAAAGATGCAAATTTTAATGCAAAGAAAAATAATATAAAAAATATAACCTTCTATGATAGCGATATAAAAGATTTTTTTACTAATCAAAATACTAAAATAGATAAACCAAATACTATAATAATTGATCCTCCTAGACCTGGACTACATCCTAATGTTGTAAAAGATATAATAATATTATCGCCATCAAAAATAATTTATATCTCATGCAATCCATCTACTCAAGCAAGAGATGTAAAAATATTCTTAGAAGAAGATTATAAAATATGTGATATTCAACCTATAGATATGTTCCCTCATACTCCACATATTGAGTGTATTATAACCTTAAAAAAATAAAAGATATTTATCTATAATAACTTTTTAATTAACTTAAATTAATAGTAATGAATGCTATAGAAATACAATCACTTAAAAAAGTTTACGATACAAACGTTGAAGCTTTAAAAGGGATTAACCTAGCTATTCCTGAAGGTTCATTTTTTGGACTTCTAGGCCCAAATGGTGCAGGTAAAACAACAACTATTGGAATACTTACTGGACTTGTAAATAAAACTAGTGGAACAGCAAAAATTTTTAATAATGATATTATTCAAGATTATAAAAAAGCAAGACAACTTATTGGCCTGTCACCTCAAGAAATAAATCTTGATGTTTTTTTTACTATAAAAAAAATTCTTGAATTCCAAGCAGGTTACTTTGGTGTAACATCTAATATTGCTAAAAAAAGAGTTGATGAAATATTAAAGAAACTAGGTATTTATGATAAAAAAGATAATACTGCTAGACATTTATCTGGAGGTATGAAGAGAAGAGTCCAAATTGCAAAAGCATTAGTACATAATCCTCCAATTCTCATTCTAGATGAACCTACTGCAGGTGTTGATATTGAACTAAGACATATGCTTTGGGATTATTTAACTATTTTAAATAATGAAGGTAAAACAATACTTCTTACTACTCATTATATTGAAGAAGCAGAAAAGTTATGCAACGAAATTGCAATTATTAATGATGGTCAAATTATTAAACACGGCGATACAAAATCTATTATTAAAGAAGTTAGTCTTAATACTATTGAAATTGAATTAGTTGATGCCTTAAAACTGAGTTTACCAAATAATATCGAATATGAAATAAATGGAAATATTTTAAAAATACAATCGCAAGAAGTAAACAAAGATATTGTAAAAATTATTGAACTTGTAGAAAAAACTACAAAAATTGAAAATATAAATATTATCAATAGTTCTCTAGAGGATGCTTTTTTAAAACTAACTAATTAAAATAATGAGAGTTGAATTTATAACATTTTTAAGAAGAGAAGTATACAGATTTTTAGTACTCTACAAACAAACTATTGTTCCAGCACTAATATCTTCTCTTTTATATATAATCGTTTTTGGGACAACCTTAGGCACAAGAATTAGCTCCATTAATGGTATTCCTTATATAAATTATATAATTCCAGGATTAGCAATGATGTCTGTTATTAATCAAGCATATCAAAATAGTGCTTCAAGTATAATGCAGGGTAAATATTTAAAGTTTATTGAAGATATATTAGTAGCTCCATTGAGTGGTTTTGAAATTAGCTTAGGCTATATTATTGGAGGAGCATTAAGAGGATTAATTTGTGGATTAGGAATATTATTTATTTGTCTATTTCTAACAGATTTAAAAATACAAAACTTTGTATTAACCATATTTTATCTATTGACTGTTTCATGGACTTTTTCAGCATTCGGAGTAATAATAGGTATATATGCAAAATCATGGGATGAGATAGGAACCTTTACAAATTTTGTTTTTATGCCACTAACTTTTTTAGGTGGAGTATTTTATTCGATTGATATGCTTCCCCCACTATGGCGTAATATTTCTTATATTAATCCTATATATTGGATGATAAGTGGTTTAAGATACTCTACCATTGGATTAGAGGAGAATGCTAATTTGATATCATTATTTATATGCTTTGGTTTTAGCTGTATTTTTACATTAATTGCTACGTGGATGTTTAAAACTGGCTATAAAATTAAATCATAATTTTTTTATATAATAATTATTATATTCTTAAAAATAAAATATGAATATTTTGAATAGAATTAAAAAAATAAAAGATAAATTAATTTTTAAAGTAATAATATGGATTTTGTCTGTTTGGTTTTTAGGTTCATTTTTGATATCTTTAATAGAGCCAGGATCTTTTAAAAATATTGGAAATTCCTTATGGTGGACAATTGTAACAATGACCACTGTTGGCTATGGAGATATGGCACCAACAACAATGTTTGGAAGAGTTCTTGCTATTGTTATTATGTTATCAGGAATAATTTTAGTTGCTCTTATAACTGGTACAATATCTTCAATTTTTACTACTAAACGTATTATGGAGGGAAAAGGTTTGGAAAAAATTTCAAAAGAAAATCATATAATAATTTGTGGCTGGAGCCCAAATATTTTAAGTTTAATTAATAAATTTGTCAAGTCATCTAATAGTAATGATATTGTATTAATTAATGATGAATCTCAAGATAAAATAGACTCTGTTATGTCTGGAATTCAAAATAAAAATGTATATTATGTTCGAGGAGACTATTCATTAGATTCAATATTAAATAAAGCAAATACTACTAAAGCAAAATATGTTTTAATACTCAATGATTCTACAAATAATCATGATGAGAAAGTAATTCTTGCTACTTTGACAATAAAAAAGATGTCTCCAAGTATAAGAGTAGTTTCACAAATTAATGATAAAAATAAAATTCCATTTTTAAGACGTGCAAACGTTGATGCTGTTTTAAGTAGTGATGATTATAATTTATTTATGTCACTATCACATATTTTAGATCCTGGAAGTGCTGAAGCGATAAGTTCATTAATGAGCGAAAACTCAAGTAACAACCTAGAAAGTAAACAAATACCAGATGAATTTTTTGGGAAAACATTCTCTGAACTTCATAATTATTATTTTAACGAGTATGGAATAATTTGTCTCGGTCTTTACAATAGAGAAGAAAAAATGGGTATTTCAGATATCTTATCTTCAAGTAGTGATAGTATTGATAAATTTATCGAACAAAAATTAAAACAGGCTGGACACTCACTAGATGAAAAAAATAAAGTTCATATTAACTTAAATCCTGATAAAGATGAAATTATCTTAAAAGGACAGGGAGCTCTAATATTAAAATGAAAAACGATTTAAATACATTTGAAATTTTTAATCACTTATCAAAAGAAGAGGTTAAACTATTTACAGGAAACCTAAAAATTAAAACATTCAATAAAAACCAAACAATTATTAACGAGGGTGAAGAAGGTGATTCATTATTATTTGTAATCGAAGGTAAAATTGTAATAACTCAAGCATTAACATTAGCAACTAATAAATTAGATGAAGGTGATGACCGTGAAAAACAACTAACAAATTTAAACTCAAAAGATCATAAAATAATGCTTGGAGAACTTGCTCTATTCAGTCCCGATAAAAAAAGAAATGCTTCTGTTAAAGCTCTAGAGAATTGTCAAGTTGCTGAGATAACATTTGAAAAAATTTTTGAAATATGTAATAATAATAATTTAGTAGGTTATAAAATAATGAAAAACTTATCTGAAATAATTACAAAAAATTTAATTAACTCAAATAATAAAGTACTAAAACTTACTACAGCATTTAGCCTATTAATTGATCAATAATATCAATTATTACATCAAATGATTTATATCGTTATAAAGAACTAATACAAATAAAGACATAATAAGTACAAAACCAACAAATTGTATTGCATATTTAATTTGCAGTGGTAATTCTCTTCTAATAATACCTTCAATTAGAGCAATAAAAACGTGACCTCCATCTAATCCAGGTATAGGTAATATATTAATTAATCCTAAATTTACACTTATCATAGCAGTCAATAATAATAATGATTTAATTCCACCTGTTTCAGTAGTTTCTCCTGCCATTTTCACTAAATATAATGGTCCAAAGAAATCTTGAAATGATACTCCACCACTAACTAAGGCTTTTAAACTAAATAAAATTTGTTTTAGTAAACTAATTGTTTTTTGAATTCCCTTATTTATTGCGTCAAATAAAGATACCTGATTCATATTGTAATATGGACTAATTCCTAAAATACCAATATTTTTTAAATCACCATCAACAAATTGTTTAACAGAAATTGGTGTAATTGATGATGTTAAAGTTTCACCGTTCCTATCCCAAACTACAGTTAATTCTTTATTAGGATTATCATGAATGACATTAGATAATTGATTCCATGTTGATATATAATTATTATTTATCATTATAATTTTATCATCTTTTATTAAACCAGCTGATGCTGCAGGAGATGATATAACCTCGTTTTCTATATTCAATTCTGATGAAATCTCATTAATAATTGGTTCATTAATAATTTCTGGGTATCCATCATTAAATATAAAAACTGAAAAAATAACAGAAGATAATAAAAAATTCATAATAACACCAGCAGATAAAAACCATACTTTTTGTAGAGTATTTTTAGATCTAAATTCATAATCGTACTTCTTTGATGATGAATCAAAGCTTTCATCTAAAATTCCAGCAACTTTAACATAACCCCCCATTGGGAAGAGGCCAATACCATATTCTGTGTCTTTATATTTCTTTTTTAAACCTAAACCAAAAAAATTAAACCCTACATAAAATTTTTCAACCTTAATTCCTACTGATCTTGCAGCTAAAAAATGTCCCAATTCATGTAAAAAAACTGGTAAACCAATAACTACAAAAAATGATAAAAAATAAATCATAACTTATACTTTTCCTTTATATAATTTTCTGTCCAATTTGTTATAGATAATATATCACTTAATTGAGGAGTTTTTATAAAACTATGATTATTCATACAGCCATTAATTATTTTAGGTATTTGAGTAAATCTAATTTTTTTATTTAAAAACAAATCTACAGCAATATCATTAGAAACATTTAGGACCACTGGAAATGATCCACCTTTATTTATAGCATCAAATGCTAATTTTACACACTTAAACTTATCTAAATCTAAAATTTCAAAATTTAATTTATTAAAATTTTTAATATCAAACTTCAGATCATCTAAATCATACCTTTCAGGAAATGAAAAAGCATATTGAATAGGTAATCTCATATCAGGATATGAAAGTTGTGCTTTGATTGAACCATCAACAAACTCAACCATTGAATGTATTATTGATTGTGGATGTATTACAATTTCAATATTTTTAATCTCGATATTAAATAACCAAAAAGCCTCTATCATTTCAAAACCTTTATTCATCATCGTTGCTGAATCTATAGATATCTTTCTACCCATTTTCCAATTTGGATGACTTAAAGCTTGTTCTACGGTAATATTTGTAAATTGACTCTTAGATAATTTTCTAAATGGACCTCCTGAAGCCGTTAAAATTATTTTTCTAATTTTTGATTTTTCTTCACCAACTAAACATTGCCAAATTGCACTGTGCTCACTATCAACTGGAAAAATATTAACATTCTTGGATTTTGCTAAATCAATAACAAGATGTCCAGCTTGAACAATACTTTCTTTATTTGACAAAGCAATATCTGTTCCTGATTCAATAATTTTTAATGTTGGTTCTAAACCACTATAACCAACAATAGAATTTAATATAATATCTATATTTCGCAATTCACATAGTTCCATCAAACCATCATAACCACATAAAATTTTAGAATAATTTATATGTTTTTTTAATTCTAAATATTTTGATTTATCATAAATACAAACATATTTTGGCTTAAATTTTCTTGCTTGTTCAATTAGTAGCTTAGTATTAGTATTTGCAGCTAAAAATTCTATATTAAATTTATTTTTATTTTTATCAATTACTTTTAGTGACTGAGTGCCTACTGATCCAGTTGATCCTAATATACCTAAATTTTTCATATCTTGTAAATGATCCCAATAATGTGATTTATTTTTTTTGTAAAATCGTTATAATCTAAACCAAAATTAATAAAAACATCTCTATTCAAAGATTTAAGAAATTTTAACTTTAATGACCGATATTGCGTATCATTATTAAATAAGTAATTAATATATATAAATGAACTTATTTTCTTAAATTTAAAAGACTGTATAATTGATAAGCTCGATATCTTTATATTTTCGCTAGAAAATCTTTTTGAAAAATATCCTAATGAATAAATTGTTTCTTTAAAATTTCCAAAATCATAGGATATTTTATAACCGATATTAGAGCCATAAATTATATTTGTTCCATCATTAAGTTGAGAAATATATCCATCAAAATAAAAATTATCTGTAAACCATGATTGATAATTAAAAAAGTATTTACTATTATTATTATCTTGGACTAAATGAAATCCAATACTGTTTTTTGATTCATTATAAGGTATATAATTATTTAAGACAAAATAATCATTTGATGATGCATAAAGATTACTAAAAAGTAAAACTATGAAAATATTTTTAAATAATGCCTCTATCACTGTCATTTAAAAAAGTTAATATTTTTTTTATTTCATCCGTAGATTCTAAGTTATCTTTAATTGCAACTATAGCCTGACTAATATTTAATTTAGATCTATAGATAAATCTATATGCCTTTTTAATATTATTTCTTACATCTAAACTAAACTTTCTCCTCCTTAAACCAACAGAATTTATACCAGCATATTGAAGAGGCTCACCCGTTGCTAAAATATAAGGGGGTACATCTTTAAGCGCTATTCTTCTACCTCCAATAAAAGCATGATCACCTACTTTACAAAATTGATGTACTGGAGACATTCCTCCAACAGTTGCATGATATCCTATTTCAACATGGCCTCCTAACTGAACTCCATTTGCTAATATCACTTTATCTTTAACAATACAATCATGAGCAACATGAACATAGGCCATTAGCAAACAATCATTTCCAATAATAGTTCTATTTGAATGAGTAGTACCTTTGTTCAAAGTACAATTTTCTCTAATGGTATTATTATCGCCAATTTCTAGGTAAGTTTTTTCACCGTCATATTTTAAATCTTGAGGAACTTCTCCTAAAACAGAGCCTTGAAAAATTTTATTATTTTTACCAATTTTAGTATCAGATTTTATATGAACATATGGATGAATAATTGTATTATCTCCAATTGAAACATTTTCATCTACTATTGAAAATGGACCTACAACAACATTATCACCAATTTCAGCATTTTTATTTATTATAGCTGTCTTGTGAAATTTATTCATTTTTATCAACAATTGTTGCCATAAATGATGCTTTCGCAACTATATTATTATCTACATAAGCAATACTTTCCATACTAGCAGTACCCAATCTAATTTTTTTTAAGACAACTCTTAATATCAATTCATCTCCTGGTAATACTTTCTTTATAAATTTAGAACTATTTACAACAGATAATAACATCATTTTTTTATTTTTATTATCAACATTATCAAAAGACAGGAAACAACTTGCTTGTGCCATGCTTTCTAATATTAGAACACCAGGCATAATTGGTCTTTTAGGAAAATGACCTTGAAAAAAATAATCTGAGCTAACTACATTTTTTTTTGCAATCACACTTTTGCCTCTTATACCTCCAATAATTTCATCAATTAATAAAAATGGTTCTCGATGTGGGATAACATTTTTTACTTCATCTTTATTAAATTTAAAATCCGAATTCATTTCTTGTATAATCTCACCAAATTTAACATTTGTTCGATGACCACTTTTGGAAGCAATAACATGACCAATAATAGGTTTACCAATTAATGATAAATCACCTATTAAATCTAATATTTTATGCCGAACAACTTCATCAGAATATCTTAATTCAACATTATTTACAGTAATACTTTTAGAATCAAAATATAAATTTTCATCTAAATATTTATTAATTTTCTCTAAATCTTTTTCATTATTTTGTTTAGATATATAAATAACAGCATTATCTAAACTTCCACCTTTTATTAGATTTCTATCTTTTAAGTAATTAATTTCATCTAAAGAACAAAAAGTTCTTGCTGAACTTATTTCATTATAATAATCTGATAATGAATTCATAGTATATTCTTGTTTACCAACACCCTTGAAAGGAAAATCAGATTTAAAAGTAATTGAAAATTTATCTGATGGAATTATACTTAATGAAATATCTGAATTTTCATCAAAATAATAAATCGGTTCAGAAATTTTAAAATACTTTTTTTCTGAATTTTGCTCAACAATACCATTTTTAATGATATCATTATAAAAAATTACACTACTTCCATCTAATATAGGAGGCTCTACATTATCAATTTCAATCAATAAATTATCAATTCCTAAAGCATAAATAGCTGATAAAATATGTTCAATTGTGTGAATTTTAACATTATCATTTCCAATTGTAGTTCCCCTATCTGTACTTATAACATTATGATATACTGCTTTGATAAATACAGGTTTAGTCAAGTCAATTCTCTTAAAAACTACTCCTGAATTTTCTTTTGAAGGTTTTAATGTAATTTTTGAATTTTGACCTGTATGAAGACCAATTCCTTTAAATGAAATATCTGAAAATATAGTTTTTTGTTTTTCCATTATTTATTTTTAGAAGATAATTTATTTAAAGCGGCAATTTTTTTTAATCTTGTTTTGTGATCTTCTGCAGGATTTCCTGAAACAAACGAGTTTCTATCAATTGATTTCCAAACAAAAGAATTTCCAGCAATAATTGAATTCTCACCAATACTCAAATGATCAATAATTCCTGTACGACCACCAACTTTTACATTTTCATATAAAGTAGTACTTCCAGCTATACCAACTTGACCTGCGATTACACAATTATCATGAATTACTACATTATGTGCAATCTGGACCAGATTATCTATCTTAACATTATTTTTAATTATTGTATCATCAATTGTTCCTCTATCTATACAAGTATTTGAACCAATTGTTACATTGTTACCAATTAATACTTTCCCAATATGTGGTATATTAAAATTAATTTTGTCATGTTCAATTAATCCAAAACCATCACTTCCTATCACACATCCACTATCAATTACACAATCATCGCCAATTTCAATATTATTGTAAATAACAACATTAGGAAATAAAACGGTATTAGCACCTATTTTACTATTATCACCAACAAAACAACCAGCATGAATTATAGTATTCTTACCAATAGATACGTTTTCACCAATTGAAGCTTTGTTTGAAATTTTAGAATTAATTTTAGATTGTATCGATAATTTATCTTTAAATAATTTTAGAATTTTTATAAAAGATAATCCTGGTTGATTAACAATAATAAATGTTTTATTAGCCAAAAATGTGCTATACTTACTATCTACAATAAATAATGATGCTTTAGAACTTTTAATATATTTTTCATAAGAACTATTTTTTAAATATGTTAAATAGTCCCTTTTACCTTTCTCAATACTACAAACACCTTTTAATTTTAATGAAGAATCTCCAATAATTTTTCCATTAACTAAATTTGCAATTTCAAGTGCAGAAATCATTTATTACTCTTTTAACTCATCTACATTAACTTTTTTGAGTGCATCTAATACGTCTTGTGTTAAATTATGAGAATCTAATGCATAGACTATTGATCCTTGAACAGCATCAAAAATATAATCATAACCTCTTTCTTCACCAATTGATCTAATAACTTTATCAATAGTTTGTAAAATAGGCGCTAATAGCTCATTTTGCAATTTATACAACTCACCTTCTGGCCCAAAATATTTAAGCTGCCACTCTTGAATTTCTTGTTGCTTAATTGTGATATCAGATTCCATTTGTTTCTTTTTTTGTTCACTTAATATAATACTTCCAGTTTGGTAAGCATTTGTTAAGCTATCAAGTGATGTTAATTTTTTTTCATAAATCACCTGTAATCTTTTTTGTTCTTTTTCTAATTCTACTTGAATTTGCCTTACATCTTCATATTCAGACATAATTATTTGAGAATCTATATAACCAACCTTAGTATCTGCATACGCTAAAGAAACTAGTAAACAGTAAATTATTAATATTATTTTTTTCACTTTTTCTCCTTTTTAATTAATTCATTGGCATTCCAAATAGCAAATGATGCTCCCACCCAGAAGGAGTATTAGAATCATTATATATACTATCGAAACCATATCCTACATCATAACCTAACATTCCAAGCATTGGCATATGAATTCTTATTCCTACTCCAACAGCTCTTTTAAGATTGAAAATATCAACGGATTCAAAATTCTCCCATACATTTCCAGCGTCTCCAAAAATCAATCCATATATTGTTGGTGAATCTGAAAATTTATACCTTAATTCCATCGAATACTTTACCATTATCTTACCACCATCAGAACTTAAATATCCTGAACTTATTTTTTTTGGACCAATTCCATTATCGACATATCCTCTTAACATTTCCCCATAAGGTATTCCTGTACCTCCCATAACAAATCTAGCACTATATGGAATAAACTGATTATCATCAAGCTCTAATAATGCTCCAAACTTAAAATTTTGAAACATAACTATTTCATTATATACTGGTGAGTACCAATCAAAACTAAAAACTTGCTTATGATAACTCTCATTACCTCCAAGCAAAGAGCCAGAAAATGTTGAAGACCATAAAAACTTAGATCCTTCAGTTGGGAATTCAGGTCTATTTCTACTATCCCTAGAGATTACTTGAGAAATCGACACTCCTCTTCTTGAAGCATAACCTAAATTACTACTTTCTTCAACAATTATGGATTCATCAAAATCATTAATTAATTCACTTATGGGTCCTCTATAATCTGTTTTTCTAATTGATAAAGACCAGTTACCCTTAAAAAAATAGTCGGGCCATTCAAATCTTCTTCCAAACATTATTGAAACTCTATCAGAAATCGTATCATATTTTAAAAGACTATTAGAACTTTTACCTTGTTCACTATGAGAAATAGAAAATCCTATAGAATTTGGAGTATCAAAAAGCCATGGTTCTCTGAAACTAAATGAAAAAGATTCATAATCATTATAGGTTGAACTATTTGATGTTATAGATTGATTTTGAATTTGATTTTGAAGCCCTTTTGAATAATTTATAGACAACATTTGTCCCTTACCCATAAAATTTATAAACTCAAAACCACCGCCACCTGTTAAACCTTGAACTTCATTGTAACCCATACTAAAATTTGCTCTACCTGTTTCTTTTTCAACGACAGATAATTTTATATCTACTTGATTGTCTGAATCACTAATTGTAGAAATATCAGGAACCACATTTTCAAAATAATTAAGCAGAAAAATACTATTTAAACTATCATAAATCTTATTATAACTAAAAATATCTCCAGGATATATTTTCATTTCTCGTCTAATAACATTTTCATAAGTCTTATTATTACCAGATATTGAAATTTTTCGTATTTTAGTTTTTTGATTTTCAGTTACAAAAAAGTTAACATCTAAATTATTTTCTAAATCTGGTATAATTTCATAATCTAACTGAACAAAAAAATAACCTTCATCTAGATACTTTGATTTTAAACTTCCAACGGCTAAATCAAACTCTGTCTTTGAATAAATTTGATTATTCTTTAAAGCTAAATATTCTAATAATTCTGAATCTTTAAATATTTTGTTACCTTGAAATGAAAAATTTTTGAAATAGTTTATCTGATTTTCTGAAATTAAAATATTAATTATAATTTCATCTGAGTTAATATTAACTTCTTTATTGATAACCTGCATATCCCTATAACCATTATCTTTATAAAAAGTTTCTAAATTTTTCATATCGTTATTGAATTCATTTTTATTAAAATTACCTTTCCAAAATTTGTACCACTTATGTTCACTAATACTATTAAAGTTCTTTAATAGTTTTGATTTTGAAAAACTATCATTACCCTTAAATATGATTTTTTTTATTTTAAGCTTATTGCCTTCAGATATTTTGAATAAAATATTTTTTGAGTACTTATCATTTGTCTCTGTAAACTTATGATTAACTTTAATATTATGATAATTTTTGCTTTCATACTCTTGAATGATTATATTTTTTGCCTTTAAAATATCATTTTCAGACAATCTTTGCATTGTTAATAAATTAATCTTATCAATTAAAGTTGACTCCTTAATTTTTTTACAACCTTCAAATTCTATACTTTTCAATACAGGCAACTCTTCAACAACTATTTTAATATCAATAAAATTTTCATTATAAGACGTAACAAAGATTTGCACATCTGAAAATACTTTTAATCTTAACAAACTTTTAATAGCTAAACTAAATCTTTCAAAATCTATTTGGTTTTCATTATTAGATATTGATGATCCAAAATCAAATTTATTGTTATAATTTTCATCAATGTAATTTTCACTATCATCAAAAATACCGTTATCATTTTTATCGCTAAATACTTCACTTGGATAAAGACCAATATTTCTAAAAATCTGATTTTTTGTTGCAGTAACTAAACCTTCAACCTCTATTTTAGATATATATATATCATCAGAAATCAAAATAGAGAAGTAAAAACATATTATGATAATTTTATTAATCCAGTTTACCATATCTTCTTTCTCTTAAATTATACTCCTTTATAATATTTTCTAAAATTTTTTTACTGAAATTAGGCCAATAGTCATCTATGAAAAATATTTCAGAATAAGCTATTTGCCATAATAAAAAATTAGATATTCTTTTTTCAAAGCCCGTTCTAATTAATATATCAGGATCTGGGATATTTTTGGTAAATAAAGAATTAATAAAATCATCCAGATTAACTTTATTCTTATTTTTTTTTAATAAGTTATTGACTGCAGTAATTATTTCCTGTCTACTTCCATAGCTAAGAGCTAATATTAACTGCATATTTTTATTATTTTTTGTTTTTGATTCTAAATCATCAATTTTTTTTCTAGTTAATATATCTAGTTTTGTTTTATCTCCGATAACTTTAAATTTAATATCATTTTCTAAAATTAAATTAATTTCATCGATTAAAGTTTTTCTAAATAACTTCATCAAAGAAATAACTTCTTTTGCAGGTCTATTCCAATTTTCATTTGAGAATGTATATAAAGTTAAATACTTTACTCCTATCTCAGAACAATATTTTGTTACTTCTTTAACAACCTTTACTCCTTTTTCATGGCCTTTAAATCTATCGAGATTTTTATTTAATGCCCATCTTCCATTACCATCCATGACAATAGCAATATGATTAGGAATATTGTTTTCTCTTTTAATTTTCAAAATTAATCAATAATTTTTTTTGAAATATTGCAAAACTGTTTCATGTTATGAGTATTAATATCTTCAAAAACATAAGGAGTACCATTATCTGAACAAAAAGATAAATGAGTATCAATATTTAACTTCCCAAGCAAAGGAACTCCAAGCCTTTCACTTTCTTCTGCTCCTCCTTTTCCAGAAAATATACTCATTGATGTTTCAAAATGTCCTTTATTATCAATATTTATCTTTTGATCTTCAAAAAAAAGATTTATGCTACTAAAATCTTTAATGCCAGATATTTGCCCTCTAAAACTATAATTTGACATATTTTCTACAACCCCAATAATAGGAACATTAACTTTTCTAAACATATCTGAACCTTTTTGAACATCTATTAATGATAAATCTTGAGGCGTAGTAACAATTATTGCACCTGTTAATGCAATTTTTTGAACTAAAGTTAACTGAATATCGCCTGTACCAGGAGGAAGGTCTATCAATAGAAAATCAAGATCACTCCAATTTACATTATCAAAAAACTGCTGAGTCATTCTTGCAACCATAGGGCCTCTCCAAATTGTAGATTTATTATCATTATTAATAAAACCAAAAGACATAAATTCCATACCATATTTTTCAAAGGGTATTAGATTGTTATCAACTAACTTAGGTTGTTCATAATTTTTAATCATAGTTGGAAGACTTGGGCCATATATATCTAAATCTAACAAACCAACTTTATAATTTTTTGATAATTCACAAGCTAGATTTAAAGCTACAGTTGATTTACCTACTCCTCCTTTGCAACTTGCAATAGCAATTATATTTTTAATATTAGTTAAGCTATTACCGGGGTTTTCTTCAACCTCTTTAATAAAATCAACAGATATATCCAAAAAATCATAATTTTTACTTAAAAGATTTAAAATACTATCCTTGATTATCTGTTTATGAGAGTCATTATTAGTTTTTAGATTAAGTAAAACTTTAATCTTATTTTCTTCAATCACTAAATCTTTTAATATTCCAAACGAAATTATATCGCGATTAAATTCTGGATAATTAATTTTTTTTAATTCTTCAATTATATTTTTTTTTAAATCATTCATAAAATTTCAATTTTTCAAATATGCTATTAATATAAAGCTGTATATAATTAGCTTAATTTAAGATTAATGAAAAATTCAACAAATATATAAATAATATAATTTATTAGTATTAAATTTGAATGTGATATAGATATTTACATTTGATACTTTGGAATTAAATTAATTTTTTTACTTTTTAATTATTTTTATATAAATAATTTTAATTATTTATAATTTTTTTACTTTTAATTCCCTCTAATTTTAATTATCAAAAAAATACCTGTCTCATATAAATAAAT
>CEOF01071362.1_pt1 | contig 31526 bp, 30 predicted proteins | sample 361311 | NCBI WGS metagenome assembly CEOF01 (sample SAMEA2619667, study PRJEB7988) | marine metagenome | biome: marine biome (ENVO:00000447); feature: surface water layer (ENVO:00002042); material: "saline water (ENVO:00002010), including plankton (ENVO:xxxxxxxx)" | depth 5 m
GACACTATATTGTCATTTCCTCTATATTTTTTCATTTTAGTCTCCTTAAATTAACTAATTATTTATTACACTTATTACTTGAGTTACACACTATACATATATTACATACCTGTCAATAAAAAAAATTAACATTTGTGTTTTTTTTCAAAACCCAATAAATAAAGGCTTTAATGGTGCCTTTTTTGGTTAAAAGGGAAACAGGTTAAATTCCTGTACTATACCCGTAACTGTAATAAGGGAGTGAGAAATCATTATGCCACTGGCTCTGCTGGTAAGGCGATTTCAAGCGAAGATCTTTAAGTCAGGAAACCTGCCATTATGTCGTTCGTTCAAGGCCGGGAATAGCCATCTGAACAGGATTTTCCTTAGAAACGATAAATTTATTAGCAACATTTGTTGCTTTATTACTAATAATTGTGAGAGGAAACTATGAAAATCTATAAGTTGGCAATTTATATATTGCTTCTAAATTTTGTATCAAATGACTACTCTTATTCTCAAGAACAGGATACTTCATTTCAAACTAATAAAATTGAAAACATAATCATAAAAAGCTCAAGGATTATTTCTGATGCAAAGGACATTGGTTCTAGCATATACGTAATATCAAAGGATCAAATTAAATCCCGAGGTTTTAAAAATGCTATCGATGCAATTAGTTCTGCCCCAGGTGTAACCTCAAAACAAAACGGAAGTTTTGGGGGTGTTGGAACGGTAAGGATTCGTGGCGCATCAAGTTCACAAACATTAGTCTTAATTGACGGTGTCCCAGTTAACGATGCATCATCTCCAGCAGGTGGATATAATTTTGAGTATCTAAATACATCAAATATTGAGTCTATTGAAATTCTTAAGGGTTCACAATCTACTCTTTGGGGATCTGATGCAATTGGTGGAGTTATAAATATTTATACTAAAAATTCTGACTCAACATCTTTTGAAGCTTCAACTGAGATTGGGTCCTTTGGTCTAAAAAGAGGTGATGCCAATATTAGCTTTGCTGAAGAAAATAGTAATTTAAGATTTAGTGCATCAAAAACATCAGTTGATGGAATAAGTAAGGCTGATGAAAGGGATGGAAATTCTGAGGATGATGGGTTTGAAAGTGAGGCTTTCTTTTTAAATGGTAATTTTGATTTTGAATTTTTGACTTTGAATGGTTCACTATCTTATACAGACTCTCAAGTCGAGTATGATAGTTTTGGTTTTATTACTGGAGTTCAAGACGGTAATGAGAAAAGCTATACTGAAGAATTCATTGGATCAGTTTCAGTATTATTTAACCTTTTTGGTGATAAACTTAAGAATACGATATTTGTTAGTCAATCAGATATAAGTCGAGATTATTATTCCAATGATAACTTTTCTTTTGGCGCTGAGGGCAAAAGAGAACTGTTAAGGTATCAAGGAAATATTTCACTAAATAGCTCTAATAAAATTGCTTTTGGTTTAGAAAGTGAGGAAAGTAAAGTTGACTCAAATGAGTCTACTATTGATGGATCTTTCTTTTTGTATGAATTTAGACCAACTAATAAAATTATTATTTCTACAGGTATAAGAAATGACGATCATGAGGGATTTGGCTCAGAGACAACTAAAAGAATAAGTGGGACATTTAAGCTATTTGATAACATTATAATTAGATCAAGTTGGGGTCAGGGGTTTAAGGTTCCAACAATTTTTCAATCAACATATTATTGCTGCGGTGCTTCAGCCGCAAATAGTTTACTTAAACCGGAGACATCTTCATCTTATGACTTTGGATTTGAGGTATCTTCTAATGATATGAGTAGTAATTTTAGTATCACTTATTTTGATCAAGATATTAATGATCAAATTAATTTTTCATTTGGTATTGGTGGCTATGAAAATATAGATACAGTTAACTCAAAAGGATTTGAGATTGCTTTAGACTATGAAATATCAAAACTTATTAAACTCTATATGAATTATTCTTATATTGACTCTGTTGATGGAAAGGGTGTTTCACTTTTTAATATAGCTAAAGACTCTGGCGAAGTTGGTATTACTTATAAAGCAAAAGAAAGTTATTCAGGTTCAATAATTGCAAAATATAATAGTTCTGAGCAAAGTAGTTATGGCAAGCTTGATTCTTGGCTTCGCTTTGATTTGAATGGTTCATATAAGTTATCAAAATCGAGCGAAATATATTTCCGTATAGAAAATTTATTAGATGAAGAATATCAGCAGATTTTTGGATATGGAACCCCTGAGCGGTCAGGATTTATTGGCTTGAAGTCAAATTTTTAATTTAAATTTTTTAATTTAAATATTTTCTAAAAATTGTTTTTTTAAGTTAAATTATGTTATTTGATTTATTCAATTTTTAATTTTTAAGGCTGGGAGATATTATCATGATAAATTCTATTTATAGTAATTTTTTAGGAGTTGCACCAAATTGGTATAAGAATACAATTATTTCTTTTCTAATTGCCAATCCAGTTATTTTAGTAGTCTTGAAAGCAATGGGTCTTCCGGCAGGTTTTATTCTTGGGTGGATTATCTTAATTCAGTTTATTTTTACTCTAGCTATGGCGCTTAAATGTTACCCACTCCAACCTGGTGGCTTGATAGCAATTGAGTCTGTTATCATGGGGTTAACAGATACAAAACAGATTTATTACGAAGTAGACGCTAATCTAAAAGTAATTTTACTTTTAGTTTTTATGGTGGCGGGTATCTACTTTATGAAAGATTTTCTTTTATTTATCTTTACCAAATTATTGATAAGCATAAAAAATAAAAGAACCTTATCATTATTGTTTGTTTTTTCAGCTGCTTTTCTATCTGCTTTTTTAGATGCACTTACAGTTATGGCGGTTTTAATTGCTGTTGCCGTAGGTTTCTACCATGTATATAAAAATGTTGCTGAAAAAGAAGATGGTTTTTCTGAGGATTCAGGTGATTTTGTTACTTTTAAAAGTTTTCTAAGAAATCTGCTTATGCATGGTGCCGTTGGAACGGCTCTAGGAGGAGTCTCCACAACGGTTGGAGAACCTCAGAATCTTTTAATAGCTAGTGTTGCAGATTGGTCATTTGTTGAGTTCTTTATAAAAATGCTTCCTATTTCTCTTCCAGTATTTATTTGTGGTCTATTAACATGTTATTTAATTGAAAGATTTTCGTTATTTTCATATGGGGTTCAACTACCAGATCATATAAGACAGATACTCTCTGATTTCGATAAAAATGAATCTTTAAAAAGAACTCAGGCCCAAAATATGAAAATTATAACTCAGGCTTTAGTTGCAGTCATATTGGTTTTTTCTCTTGCTTTCGGCTTAGCTGCAGTAGGCTTAATTGGTTTGATGATAATTGTTCTTTTAACAGCATTTAATGGTGTAATAGAAGAGCATCAATTAGGTAAGGCTTTCGAGGAAGCACTTCCTTTTACAGCTCTTCTGGTTGTTTTCTTTGCAATTGTTGCCGTAATTCATGATCAACACTTATTCTCTTTTGTAATAACTTATGTTTTAAGTCTTAAGCAAGAGACCCAAATACCAATGTTTTTTATGGTCAACGGAATATTGTCAATGATAAGTGATAATGTTTTCGTTGCAACAATTTATATAAGTGAGGTAAAGGCTGCTTTAGATAGCGGTATAATTGGTAGAGAGCAGTTTGATTTATTGGCCATTGCTATTAATAGTGGAACAAATCTTCCTAGCGTAGCAACGCCAAACGGGCAAGCAGCATTCTTGTTCTTGCTAACATCTTCGGTTGCGCCTTTACTAGGTCTCTCTTATTTGAGGATGGTTTTAATGGCTCTTCCTTACACTGTTGTTCTGTCTGTCATTGGTGTTTTATCTGTTATATTTATTCTTCCACATTTTTAGATTTGACTTCACAAGTACGATCGGTGGCAATTTATAAAATAGATTTTAAAGAATTTTAATGATTGAAGTGTCTGATCCCAGTAAACAACATCGCAAGGTTAGCATTGTTAGCTGCTTCGATAACTTCATCATCTCTTATTGATCCGCCAGGTTGAATTATAGCGGTAACACCAGCATCCGCTGCTGCCATAAGTCCATCGGCAAAAGGAAAAAATGCGTCAGAAGCAACAACAGATCCTACCGCTAGAGGTTTTTCTAAATCTTGCATTTTTGCTGCATCTTCAGACTTTCGGGCGGCTATTCTAGATGAGTCCAGCCTATTCATTTGTCCTGCACCAATACCAACGGTTGAACCATCTTTTGCATATACAATAGCATTTGATTTAACATGCTTAGTTACTTTAAAAGCAAATAAAAGATCTGCTATTTCTTGGTCGGATGGCTGTCTTTTAGTGACAACTTTTAGAGACTCCTTATTTATTATAATATTATCTTTAGTCTGCGCTAAAAATCCTCCTGCTACAGATTTTATCATTACGCCAGATTGACTTGGGTCTGCCAATCCACCAGTTGTTAAAACTCTTAAATTCTTCTTTGAAGATAGAATTTTTTTTGCTTTACTACTTATGGTCGGAGTAATAATTACTTCGGTAAATATTTCAGAAATCTCTTTAGCTGTTTCTTCATCTAATTCTTTATTTAATGCTATGATACCTCCAAAGGCAGATACTGAATCGCACTTCAAAGCTTTTTGATATGCAATTTTAAGGTTATCTCCAATAGCAACTCCACAAGGATTAGCATGCTTAATAATAGCAACAGCAGAGCTTAAATTAGGATCAAATTCCGATACTAATTCAAATGCTGCATTAGTGTCATTAATATTATTATAGCTGAGTTCTTTCCCTTGTATCTGTTTAGCTGTTATTAATCCGTAGATATTTGATCCATCATTATAAAATTTTGCTTTTTGATGTGGGTTTTCTCCATACCTCAGATTTTGTTGCTCAATGCCGCCAATAGATTTATATTTTTCTAGTGGCATATTGAGTTCATTTGAGAACCAACTTGATATTGTTGAGTCGTAAGCAGCTGTTCTTGCAAATGCTTTAAGAGCCAATTTTTTAAGACTATCTCTGGTTAGCGATAGTTCATTGCCTTTAATTTCATTTATTATTTTATCATAATCATCTGGATCAACAATAACTCCTACACTCTCATGATTTTTAGCTGCCGCCCTTATCATTGCTGGTCCACCTATATCAATATTCTCAACACATGTTTGGAAGTCAGATTTATTTTTAATTGTTTCTTCAAATGGATATAAGTTGACGACTAATAGATCAATTTCGTCAATTTTTTGGTCCTGAATTATTTTCTGGTGGTCTTTATTATTTCTTATGCTTAAAAGACCAGCGTGTATTTTTGGATGTAAGGTTTTAACTCTACCATCTAATATTTCAGGAAAATTTGTAACTGATGATACATCTCTAACATCTATATTTGCCTTTTTAAGTTCAGAATATGTTCCACCTGTTGATATTATTTCAATTCCAATGTCATTAAGTGCACTTGCAAAATTAATAATTCCTCTTTTATCAGAAACTGAAATAAGTGCCCTTTTTATAACCGTCATTTAAAAGCCTCTCAATGTCTTGATATTCCTTTCATACATTTCTGGTCCGCCTTTAAATGTTGCTGTACCTGCTACAAGCACATTTGCTCCTGCCGCAATTGCCTTCGGGGCAGTTTCAAAATTAATTCCTCCATCCACTTCCAGATCTATATTTTTTCCAGTAGCATCAATCATTTCTCTTATCTTTTTTATCTTTGCGAGTTGATCTTCCATAAAACTTTGCCCTCCAAATCCTGGAACAACTGTCATGACTAAAATCAGATCTAAATTTTTAATTAAATCTATTAAAACATCTTCACTAGTAGATGGATTTAGTGATAACCCGCACTTACAGCCTAATTTTTTTACTTTTTCAATTGTTTTGGCTGGATCCTTTTCAGCCTCTGGATGAAATGTAATTATATCTGAGCCAGCCTTTGCAAAGTCTTCTAGAAGAGGATCAACAGGTTCAATCATTAAATGGACATCGAAAGTCTTTTTTGATGATTTTCTTATATCTTTTATAACTTCAGGGCCTATCGTTAAATTAGGGACAAAGTGACCATCCATAACATCTACGTGTATATAGTCCGCACCTGCATCTGTAATTGCTTCAATTTCTTTTCCTAGACAAGAAAAGTCAGCTGATAAGATTGAGGGAGAAATTTTTATTTCATTGGTCATTTAAACTCATTAACAGAGCTTTTATTCTGACGCAAGTTCTCAGGCAATTTTCTTTAGCCTTGCTATAAAAAAACCGTCATTGCCGCCCTTAAAATCCAGATCTCCTGGAAAAATTCTAAGCCATTTATTTTTAGTAGATATTTTTAATTTTGTATCAATTTCATTTATATCTATTTTATCTAGTATTGAATTTTTATTTCTTTTTAAAAAACTTTCAATTTGATACTCGCCTTCATCTTTTTCAAGAGAACATGTGCAATAGACCAAAATACCATTATTTTTTAATAGCTTCCAGGCAGCATCCAGTAAATCAGATTGAAGTTTTGATAAAGATAAGATATCGACTTCTTTTTTCTGGTGCATAATATCTGGATTTTTTCTTAATGTTCCCGTTGACGAACATGGGGCATCTAAAAGAATCTTCGACCAAGTTTTTTCAGCGGAAAAATTTCTAATATCCTCATTTTTTATATTAGTTTTATAATTTAATCTTTTCAGATTTTGTTCAAGTCTCAATAATCTTTTTTTATTATCGTCAACCGATGTAACAATCGCCCCTAAAGAAATTAATTGTGCTGTTTTACCTCCAGGAGCAGCACATAAATCTAATACCTCATCTTTTTCTTTTATATCCATAAGAGTTACTGGAATTTGAGACGAATAATCTTGTATCCACCATTCACCATCATCATAACCATTTATCTTTGAAATTAATCCTGATGTATTTATCCTAATAGAATTATTTCTAATTTTCTTTCCATTTAATTTCTTTGCCCAATGACTTGCATTATTTTTTATACAAAGGTCGATTGGCGGATCTAAAATTAGAATTTCATTAATAAGGTCAGTATAGTTATTGTGCCAATTTTTTCTCCATCTGTTGAGAAGCCATTTTGGAATTTTATCACTTTCATCAAGATATTTTTTTGCTTTTTCTCTATTCCTTAAAACTTCTCTACTTACAGCATTAACCAGACCCTTCCATTTAGCTCCCGACAATTCAACCGATGTATTAACAACAGCATGGTCTGGGGTATTTAAAAAAAAGCTTTGGACTATATTAACTCTTAAAACCATGATCACTTTGATAGGAGTTTTTTTTATTGGTTTTGATAAAAATTTATTCAGTAAATAATCTATCGATATTAAATGTCTCAGTGTCGTTGATACAAGCAGTCTGCAGAATGATTTATCTTCATTTGCAAGTTTAGAAAAATGAGAACTTTTTTTTGTTGATATTTCGAATGCGCTATCCAAAGGTCTATTATTTTGTAGAATCTCTATTAAAATTTCTACAGCTTTTTTTCTAGCAAAAATGCCTTCATTATTTATATTTTTTTTTAATGAATTTTCCATAATCAAGCTTTTATTTTTTATTAAAGTTAGGCTATATATATGTTTATGTCCAAAAACTTAGTTAAAAATAAAGAAAAGCAAAAAATTAATGCTCAAAAAGCCTTAAAAGAGGCGGCTGATAGAAAAGAGCTTGCCAATAAAACAGAACTCCCTAAGGAGCTTGAAGGAAGGGACGGTCCTGAGCCAACAAGATTTAATGATTGGGAGAAAAATGGCATTACTAGCGATTTTTAGATCAATTGTTTGAATTTAAAAATTTCTATTCTTTTAAATAAATTCGCTTTTTTGTAAGGATCATTATTTGACCATTTTTCTGCACTCATTTTGTTATCAACGTCTATAACAATTAAACTTCCTAACATGATATCCTCTTCTGATAGGAACGGCCCAGCAAATTTTACAACATTAGTTTCTGCAACGTATTTTAAATGATCTTCTCTATTTTCCATTCTTGTTTCGATTGAATTTTCTTTATCTATACAAACTAGACAATAAAGCATTACTTCTCTCTCCTGATTGGTCTTGATAAAAGATCATCAATTATTTCTTCAAGAGATCTTTTATTTTCTATTAGGTCATTAACTGCATTTGTTATTGGCATCTCGATACTAAGTTTTTTTGATAATTTGGAAATTGCTTTTGCAGAATACATTCCTTCTGCAATGGAAGATAATTCACTTGTTGCTTTCTCAGCACTTATTCCTTGCCCTAGCTTTATTCCCAAGGAAAAATTTCGTGAGGTTATAGAATTGCAAGTTAGTAGCAAGTCTCCCATACCAGATAAACCTGACAGCGTATCTTCTTGCCCACCCAGCGCAATAGCTAAACGATTTATTTCAGAAAATCCTCTTGCTATAGTTGCAGCACGTGCACTGTCACCTAAATTTTGTCCTTCCACAACTCCTGCAGCTATGGCAATTACATTTTTAGTAGCACCACCAATTTGAGCTCCTATGATATCATCGCTGAGATAAGGTCTAAATGTTGGAAGGCTTATGCTTTTAGCAATGCTTTTACTTATTGATGAGTCTTTGCATGCTAATGTTACAGCAGTAGGTTTATTATTAACTACATCAATTGCAAAGCTTGGCCCAGATAGTATGGCCAATGGATTACTGGGTATAATATCTTCTGTTATATCGCTCATTAAGCTTAATGTTTTTGTTTCTATCCCTTTAGAGCATAAAACAACAGGAACTTTTTCATTGAGATTATTTTTGATATCTTCAAGTATATCTCTCATGAACTGAGAAGGGGTTACCATCAAAAGTAAATCACAATTTAGTACATTATTAATTTCACTTTGGGCAACTATAAGTTTGGATAGTTTAATATCAGGTAAATAAAGTTTGTTTTCGTTAAAAGTATTAATACTTTTTACAACATTATCTTCTCGGGCCCATAAGTTTACTTTGTTTCCTTTTCTACTAATCACCTCAGCCAAGGCCGTTCCCCATGCGCCAGCCCCTACAACAGATATTTTTTTGAAATGTAAATCGGTATTATTTTTATTCATTTATACGCCTATGAATTTTCATTTCTTTCAATGACCACCTTGCTTTTGCCTGCATGTCTAATTTATCTTTTTGGCCTCTTAACAATCTTAAACCTCCAACCCATGCTATCATTGCGGCATTATCAGTACAAAATTTTATTGGAGGGGCAATAAATTTCATTTCATATTTTTCAGCAAGGATAGTTAAACTTTCCCCAATAGCTCTATTTGAGGCAACGCCTCCAGAGGCTACAAAATATTTAATTTTTGTTTTTTTATTTTCAATTAACATTTTTTTAATGGCTTTTTCCGATTTAATTTTTATACAATCAATTATTGCCTCTTGATAAGATGCTGCTAAGTCAGCCAGAGTTTTTTCATTGATAGGTTCAATATTTTTAGCTTCCCGAATTAAAGAGGTTTTCAACCCAGAGAAAGAAAAATTACAATCATCAGTATTTTTTAAAGGTCTGGGAAATTCGTATTTTTTCTTATTCCCTTTTTTTGCTATTTTTTCCAATGCCGGCCCACCTGGATATCCGATGTCTAAAAACTTTGCTGCCTTATCGAATGCTTCTCCTGCTGCATCATCAATTGTAGTACCAATCTGAGCATATTCGCCAATATCTCTCACCATAATTAATTGAGTATGTCCTCCTGATACAAGTAATAATAAATATGGAGGAGAAACATCATTTGTGAGAATTGGTGTAAGTGCGTGTCCCTCAAGGTGATTTACACCTATAAGTGGAATATCTGCACCAAGTGCTATTCCCTTTGCCGTTGTTAATCCTACAATAAGGCCGCCTATTAGTCCTGGGCCTGATGTAGCAGCAACCCCGTCAATATCATTTATATCTAAAAATGCCTCATTCAGTGCTTTATCTATTAAAGGGCTTAAGCTTTCTACATGCGATCTTGAAGCTATTTCAGGAACCACTCCCCCAAATGGAGAATGCTCATCTATTTGACTAAAAATAATATTTGATAAAATCTTTCCTTTGTCATTCTTGTTTACCTCAACAATTGATACAGCTGTTTCGTCACAGCTACTTTCAATCCCAAGAATTTTTACACTTTCTTTATTCATTAGTTTTCATATTTTTTGTTCTTTATTAATAATCTATCATATACTAAAAAGTGTGCCTAAAAGATCTTCTAATATTTTTATTAGATTGTTAATATTTTATACTTTAAATAGCTTTAAATCCTATTTTGATTTTAGAACAATATTTGGAAAGTAACTACTATGAAAAATTTTTTAAGTTTTATTTTTATAATTTTTCTATTTTCATTTCATGCAAATTCTAAAATTGCATCAGTTTCTACAGACCATGCAGATATAGAATTACTGGTTGAAACAAAAGAAATTAAAATTAATGAGGATTTTGTTGTTGGTATAAAATTTAATATTGAACCTGGCTGGCACGTATATTGGAAAAATCCTGGTGATTCTGGCCTGCCGGCAACTGTTGATTGGCAAAATATTAACTCTGTTAAATTTAAAAATTTTTTATGGCCCCCGCCAGAAAAAACTCCTGAAGAGCCTCTTATGACCTATGGTTATTATAATGAATTGGTTTTACCAGCAATTTTTTCAGTTGGTAGTAATTTTACTGATGAAGGTGCATCTCAATTTGATATAGATTTTTTAATTTGCGAAAAAATATGCATTCCTGAGAGTGTAAGTATTGAATTTGATATAAGTAATTATTCCGATGAGGATGTTCAGTTATCTAGAGACATTCTCTCATCTTGGTATAATAAACTTCCAAAATCTTTTGATAAAGAAGCTTTTATTCAAGCTTCTAATAATTTTATATCAATTGAATGGGAGGACGAAAAAAATGAGATTTCGGAAGTATATTTTTATCCAGAAGATAAAGGTTTAATAAAATACGCGTCAAATCAGGAACTTTATAAAAAAGATGGCTCAGTAATATTGATTATTGAACGCCCTCAAAGATATTCTAATGATCTTCAAAATATTTCTGGAGTATTAGAAATACATACTAACCGAAATAAAGAGTCGTTTGAAATAAAACAATCCATTAATTACGTACAGAGCATTGAAATACCAAATATATCAAATTTATCTTTTTGGGTTGCTATAATTTTAGCTTTTTTTGGTGGAATTATTTTAAATATAATGCCCTGTGTTTTCCCTGTCATAGCTCTAAAGGTGATGTCTTTTGTGAAAGAATCCTCTGAGAAGAATGCATGGCGCCACGGTTTAGTTTTTGGTTTAGGTGTTGAGCTAAGTATGCTCGCACTTTTATCTTTAACCTTTATTTTTAGGAATTTTGGCCAAGCAGTAGGTTGGGGGTGGCAGCTCCAATCTAGTGTTGTTTCCAGTCTTTTATCGATTTTATTTTTCAGTATTGCATTTATTCTTTTATTCAAAGTTGAAATAGGCTCGTCCCTTACTCGTTTGGGAAATTTAGGTCAGAAGAGTACGGGATATTTAAACTCACTATTCCTCGGCTGCTTAACTGTTATTGTTGCAACTCCATGTACTGGGCCTTTTATGGGGGCAGCAATAGGCTGGGGATTATCTCAGCCATTCTATATTTCTTCTTTTATATTTTTAGCTTTAGGTTTTGGGGTTGCCTTTCCAACTATGATTTTTTCGTTGGTTCCTTCAGGCTTAAACTTATTACCAAAGCCTGGTGAGTGGATGACAAAGGTAGGCCAATTTATGTCAATTCCAATGTTTTTAACAGCACTCTGGCTCGCCTGGGTAGTACAAAGACAATCTGGATTCATTGGCTTGAGAGATCTTCTAATAGGCCTATCTTTGATAATTTTTTCTTTAATAATTTATAAAATAAATCATAAAAAATCCTTCAATAAAATTATGTCTTTTTCAGCCGCTGTATTTAGTATTTTATTCATTATACTATCTCATGATAGTGAGAGGAAGGTTGGCCCAAAAGAACTTCTTGTCGGCGAGCCTTGGGAAACTTTGAAGGTTAGTCAAATAAGATCAGAAGGAAAAAATGTTTTGGTAAACTTTACTGCTGATTGGTGCCTTACGTGCAAAGTAAATGAAGCAGTTGTATTTAACTCTAAATATTTTAAAGATCTAATATCTAGTGGTGATCTGGTATATTTTGTTGCTGATTGGACTAACTATGACTCGAGAATAACCAAAGAACTTGAAAACTATAAACGTGGGGGTGTACCTCTATATTTATATTGGAAAAAAGATGATCAGTCGCCTAAAATCCTTCCCGCAATTTTATCTAAACAAATTTTTAAGGAATCTATAAGATAACTCTAGTCATTTTAATTTAGATCGATAATATAAAATATATTATTCCAAATATTCTAAAGGGGAAATAATGTCAGGACGTGTTAATGGAAAAATGGCTTTTATTACAGGCGCTGCACAAGGCATCGGTGAGGCTATAGCTTTCATGCTGGCGAAAGAGGGAGCCAAGGTCGTTACTGCAGATATTAACGAAAATGGAGTAAAGGAAGTAGCTGAAAAAATAAATAAAAAATTTCCAGGAAGAGCATTTTCTGTTCACCTAGATGTTTCATCTGAAGATCAATGGAAAGATGCATTAAAAAATGCTGAGACTAAGATGGGTGGTTTAAATATTTTAATAAATAATGCAGGTATTGGAGGGGGATCCACCGTAGAGGATACCGATTATGAAACTTTTCAGAATATTATGAAAATTGACACTGATAGTGTTTTTTTAGGATGTAAATATGCTATCCCTATAATGAAAAATTATTCTCCTGGTTCAATAGTCAATACATCCTCAATTTCAGGATTAATTGCAGGGCATAATATGGTTTCATACAATACAGCAAAAGCTGGAGTATGGATGATGTCAAAATCCGTAGCTCTTCACTGCGCAAGACAAGGATATCAAATTAGATGCAATTCTATTCATCCAACATTTATTAATACACCTATATTAGATGGATGGCTATCAGGAAGAAGAGGAAATAAACCCCCGTTAGAGCGTGACGAACTTTTAAAGAAACTATCAATGCAAATACCTCTGGGTGTCGTAGGAGATACAGACGATGTTGCCTATGCTGTTTTATATTTAGCAAGCGATGAGTCTAAATTTGTGACTGGAGCTGAGTTAAAAATTGATGGTGGTATCAGTGCAATGTAAGGAAGTTATTATGAAATTAATATTTAATATATTTTTATTTTTCAATATAATATTTTACTCAATTAATTCATTTGCAGAAAATCAAGTTTCAGGAATTAATCCAAATGAGTTCAACTATTTAATAAGACCTCAAGATAGTCTTTATGATCATATTAATAGTGAGTGGCTTAATAATACACCTATACCTGATGATCAGGTGGGGTGGGGGTCATATATGACTTTAAGAGAAGAATCTTATCAAAATCAACATAAGTTAATTGAAGCTATTATTGATAGGGTTGAGGTTAAAGATACAAGTATTTCAGAGGAAGAGCTTAAAATTGCTAATCTATACAAGAGTTATACTGATAGAGAGAGAATTAACTCACTGGGGGCTGATCCTATTCTAGAGGAGTTAAAAAATATATCGGAGATAAAAGATGCCAAGGATTTATGGAATTATTTTGCAAGATCCATTAGATCTGGTCCTTCTGTTCCTTTTAGAATATTTATATATGATGATTTAAAGGATCCTCTTAATTATACGATTTATATAGATCAAAGTGGACTTGGGCTTCCTGATAGAGATTATTATCTGGAAGATAGCTATAAAAAAATTCGTGAAACATATACTAATCATATTGAAAAACTGTTGAAACTAGTTCCTCTAAAAAATGCTAGCCAAAAAGTTTCAAATGCTTTCGAAGTAGAAAATGAGTTAGCAAAGATTCAATTGTCAAGAATAGAAAGTCGTGATCCTGAGAAAATTTATAATCCTTATAGTAAAACTGAACTTTATAATTTAGGCCAAGGGTACTGGGATGAATGGATAGGAGCTCTTGGTTTAGAGGGCCAAGATAGATTTATAGTCGAGTCCCCTTCATATATTAGCTCCGTTATTGACCTAATGACTAAACTACCGATCGAAAAATGGAAAGACTATTTAATTGTAAGATTAGTAAAGGGGTCAGCTAATTCACTTTCAGATGAATTTGTTAGAGAGTCCTTTGAATTTTCTAAAGCATTAACAGGTAGAGAAAAGTTACCTGATTTATGGAAAAGAGGAGTAGGTGTTATTAATGGGATAATGGGCGATGCTCTTGGAAAAGTTTATGTTAACGAATATTTTCCTCCAGAATATAAATCTAGAGTAGATGAGCTAGTAAGTAATTTGTTAGAGTCATTTAGGATAGGTATCCAAGAATTAGAGTGGATGTCTGATGTAACTAAAAATAAAGCCCTCGAAAAATTATCTAAGATGAATGTAAAAATTGGTTATCCAGATGTTTGGGATGATTATGATGGTTTAGAAATTAGTTCTAATGATTTTTATGGGAATTTGAATAATGCAGCAATATTTGGCTACAAAAAAAGCCTAGAAAGACTAAATGGGCCAGTTGACAGGCGTGAATGGTCTATGTCGCCACAAACTGTGAATGCATATTTCAGCCCAACTAAGAATGAAATTGTATTTCCTGCTGCTTATTTACAACCACCAAATTTCAATCCAAATGCTGATGATGCCGTTAATTATGGAGCAATAGGTGTTACCATTGGGCATGAAATAAGTCATGCATTTGACGATAAAGGATCTCAATTTGATGGGGATGGAAATTTGGCTAATTGGTGGACCAAAGAAGATAGAGATAATTTTGATAAAAGAACCTCTCTCTTAGCAGAACAATATTCACAATATGAAGTATTGCCAGGTAGAAAATTGAATGGAGAACTTACTTTGGGAGAAAATATTGCAGACTTGGGAGGAGCAAAAGCTGCCTTTAGGGCCTACAAGATTTCTCTAAATGGGAAACCTTCTCCAATTATAGATAATTACACAGGCGAACAAAGATTTTTTATTGGAACTGCTCAATCAGATAGGGTTAAGTTTAGAGAAGAAATATACGCAATGCGAGTAGCTACAAGCGTTCATTCACCCTCTAGATTTAGAGTAGATGGAGTTATTATTAATATGAAAGAATTTCATCAATCTTTTTCAACAAAAAAAGGAGATAAATTATTTAGACCGGATGATGAAATAATTCTCATATGGTAATTTCTAATTTTAGGCTGGAAACTTTTAATTTGTTTATTGAAAACACAGTCGACAAATAGTAAACCTTTATAATGAATTCTATTTTCTTGTTAATTGATGCTATTCTCGATCTTTATTCTTGGGTGATAATAATAGCTGTTATCTTAAGTTGGCTGTCGTCTCTAAATATTATAAATAACTCAAATCAAATAGTAAGAATGTTTCAAGAGACCGCATGGCGGCTAACAGATCCATTTTTTAAAAGAATCAGATCTTTTTTGCCCAATCTAGGCGGATTAGACATCTCACCAATAATAGCTCTCTTAATAATTTATTTTTTAAGATCTCTTCTAAGAGAGTATTGGCCTATGGTGTAATAAATTATGACAGCTTCGATAATAGATGGAAAAGATTATGCATCCCGTCTCAGAGGGAAATTGAAGTTTGCCGTTACTGATTTAAAAGAGAGATATAAAATAACTCCTGGTTTAGCGGTTGTATTAGTTGGAAATGACGCCGCCAGTGAGATATATGTTAGAAATAAAGGAATCCAAACAAAAGAAGCGGGTATGGAGTCTTTTGAATATAGACTTCCGGAGGGTACCTCTGAAGAGGATCTTTTATCAAAAGTAGAAGAATTAAATTCTGATAAATCTGTAAATGGTATTTTAGTTCAATTCCCTGTTCCAAAACATATGGAACAACAAAAGATTATTGAAAAAATCCTTCCGTCTAAAGATGTGGACGGTCTTCACCCTGTAAACTCTGGTTATTTATCGAGCGGCTTAAGCGGTATGGTTCCCTGTACTCCACGAGGAGCCTCAATGCTAATCAAAGATACACTCCCATCTTTATCTGGATTACACGCCGTCATAGTTGGTAGATCAAATTTAGTTGGTAAGCCAATTGCACAATTATTACTGAAAGAAAACTGCACAGTAACAATATGCCACTCTCGGACAAAAAATTTGAAGGCAACGTGTCTTTCTGCTGATATACTTGTAGCAGCTGTTGGAATACCTGAATTAATTAAAGAAGATTGGATTAAAAAAGATGCTATAGTTATTGATGTGGGCATTAATAGGCAACAAGCGCCTGAAAAAGGAGAAGGAAAGACTAAACTAGTTGGTGATGTAGATTTTGAAGGTGCTAGAAAGATAGCTGCTGCAATTACACCAGTGCCTGGCGGCGTTGGACCCATGACGATTGCGTGTCTTCTTTTAAATACTTTAATGGCAACTTGCAGCCAAAACAATATCAATTTTTCAGAGTTTAAGATTTAGTCTTTATTTGAGAGTCTTAATCTAAGAGCATTAATTTTAATAAAACCTTCTGCATCAGTTTGATCATAAACACTATCCTCTTCAAATGTTACGTGTTCTAGAGAATAAAGAGATTTTTTTGATGATCTACCAACTACAGATGCGCCTCCTTTATATAATTTAACCTTAACATCACCCGATACATTTTTTTGACTTTCATCAATTAGTGCCTGTAACATTTTTCTTTCCGAGGAGAACCAATAACCATTATATATCAACTCAGCATATCTTGGCATTATTTCATCCTTTAAGTGACAAGCTTCTCTATCTAAAGTTATTTGCTCGATTCCTCTATGGGCTTCTAGAAGAATTGTTCCTCCAGGAGTTTCATAGATTCCTCTAGATTTCATACCAACACTTCTATTTTCTACAAAATCTAGTCTACCGATACCATTGTCGCCGCCAAACTCATTAAGTTTAGTTAGTATTTCTGCAGGAGATAATTTTTGACCATTTATTGAGATTGGGTCACCGTATTGAAAGCCTATATCAATATATGTTGGTTGGTCGGGTGCATTTTCAGGAGAAATAGTTCTCTGAAAAACATCCTCAGGACATTCTATCGATGGGTCTTCAAGTAACTTACCTTCTGAAGATGTGTGTAAAAGATTTGCATCAACTGAAAATGGCGCCTCCCCCCTTTTATCTTTTGTAATTGATATCTGGTGCTTCTCAGCAAAATCAATTAATTTGGTTCTAGAGTTTAAATCCCATTCTCTCCAAGGTGCTATAACTTTAATATTAGAATCTAGACCATAATAAGCTAACTCAAACCTTACTTGGTCATTTCCTTTACCTGTTGCTCCATGGCACACAGCATCTGCTCCAACCTCATGTGCTATCTCAATTTGTCTTTTAGCAATTAAAGGTCTAGCAATTGCTGTACCAAGAAGATATTTACCTTCATATAACGTATTTGCTCTAAACATTGGAAAGACATAATTTTTTACGAAATCCTCTTTAAGATCTTCTATAAATATTTCTTTAACATCATGTGATTCAGCTTTTTCTTTAGCATCTTCAAGCTCTGCACCCTGCCCAAGATCAGCTGTAAAAGTAACAACGTCGCATTCATATTTTTCTTCAAGCCATTTCAATATGACAGAAGTATCAAGACCTCCTGAATAGGCCAAAACAACTTTATTTATTTTTTTGTCCTTACTCATCTTTTATTCTCCAGAATAACTTATAGCCGTCCTATACGCTTACTCTCAATTTTTGCAAGTTCTTTTTTATACTTTTCAGAAGCCCTGATTTTTTTCGTATCACTCTTTAATTGTCCACATGCAGCAGAAATATCCTCACCTCTTGGCATTCTAATTGGACTTGCATAACCGCCTCTGTTTACAATATCACCAAATTTTTCTATTTGGTCCCAGTCTGAACATTCATAAGATGACCCTGGCCAAGAATTAAATGGTATCAAATTAATTTTTGCTGGTATACCTGAAATTAATTTTACTAGATCTCTTGCTTCGGCCTCCGAGTCATTAATACCTTTTAACATAACATATTCAAAAGTTATTCTTTTAGAATTTGATAGTCCTGGGTAGTTTTTACAAGCATCAAGTAATTCTTCTATTGGATATTTTTTATTAATAGGAACTATTTCATTTCTTAGATCATTATTTGTGGCATGAAGTGATATTGCAAGCATAGATCCAATTTCATTCCCAGCCATTTTTATTTTTGGGACAATTCCTGAGGTAGAAAGCGTTATTTTTCTTTTTGAAATAGACAGTCCAGCATCATCGGACATAACCAATATTCCATCTCTTACATTCTCAAAATTATATAATGGTTCACCCATACCCATCATTACAATATTTGTTATTTTCCTTTGTTCCTCTCCCCATTCCTCGAGAGAGTCTCTTGCTATCAAAACTTGAGATACTATTTCTTGAGAGGTTAGGTTCCTAACTAATTTTTGTGTACCCGTATGACAAAAGGTGCAGTTAAGAGTGCAACCGACCTGACTTGAAACACATAGGGTTCCTCTTTCATCATCTGGGATAAAAACTGTCTCAACTTCAGAACCATCAGTGAATTTTAATAACCATTTTTTTGTACCATCTTCTGATATTTTTTCGTTAGAAATTACAGGTCGCTCAAGATTGTGATATTTTTTTAATTCATCTCTCAACTCTAAAGAAAGAGTGGTCATTTCATCAATTGAACTAATACCTTTGTTATATACCCATCCCCATATTTGATTAACCCTCATATTTATTTGACTTTCTGGTATATCAAATTTCTTAAGTGACTCTTTTATTTCATCTCTGGTAAGGCCAACTAAACTTGTTTCATTTTTTCTAGTCATTTTTTTGTTCCACTTGAGTCTGAGGCCTTTGGGCGAAGTTACCTAATGATTTTATTCTATCATACATAACAATTGAACCAGCTATCTGGACATTAATACAAAATTTTGTAGGTATCTTTATAACATAATCGCACTTTCTCAACATCTCTGAGGATAAAGAACCCATTTCTGGACCTAATACATAGGCCGCTTGCTTGGGATGGTGAAAGGTTGGCAATTCAATAGCATTATCTATCAGCTCAACCCCAACTAATTTACATTTATTTGGTAGAGTCATATCTTCACATTTATCCCAATCATACCAGGGTAAATGATTTGGAGCTTTTGATGTATCAGATTTTCCCTCTCTTACAGAATAGTGAGCTGAAACTGTAAATACAAATTTGGCACCAAATGCATGCGCTGATCGTACAAGGTTACCCATATTCATAGGCTTTGATATTCCCTCTGCTCCAAATCCAAAATAACCGCGCATTTTAATTCCTTAAAAAGATAATAATCTAATGATCTAACATTTTTAATATCTTGGCGTATAGTTTTTTTAGGTTTAAAGATAGTAAATCAATTTTTTGGAGAAACCAATGAAAGCTCTTTTATGTAAAGAATTTGGACCACCCGAGACCCTATCTTATGAAGATATTGATGATCCGGTTATTAGTCCTGGGAAGGTAATTGTAGATATTTATTCTGCATCAGTAAATTTTCCAGATGTTTTAATAATTGAAGATAAATATCAGTTTAAACCATCATTGCCGTTTGCTCCTGGAGGGGAGTCATCTGGAGTAATTTCTGAGATTGGTGAGGGTGTCAAAGACTTTAAAGTTGGTGATAAAGTAATTGTATCATCGGGATGGGGCTCTTTTGCTGAAAAAATTTCTGTTGATCAAGGTTCTTTGACCCTTATTCCCGAGAGTATGGATTTTGATACTGCGGCATCTTTCTTAATGACATATGGGACATCTCATCATGCCTTAAAGGATAGGGCAAAATTAAAAAAAGATGAAAGTATGCTTGTTTTAGGTGCCGCCGGCGGTGTTGGACTAGCAGCTGTTGAGATTGGTAAAGCCATGGGTGCCCACATTATTGCAGCAGCTTCAACAGAAGAGAAAGTTAATATTTGTCGTGGGCATGGTGCTGATGAGGGTTTAGTCTATAAAACAGGGACTTTAGACAGAGACGATCAAAAGTCCTTATCAAATGAGATTAAAGAAATGACTGATGGCAAGGGCGTTAATGTAATTTATGATCCAGTTGGAGCTGATTACGCTGAACCAACTTTAAGAGCAATAGCTTGGGATGGTAGGTATTTGGTTGTTGGTTTTGCTGCTGGCTATATACCAAAAATACCTCTAAATCTAACACTTCTAAAAGGTTGTCAGATCGTGGGTGTATTTTGGGGTGCTTTTAAATCTTTGTTTCCTAATGAACATAATGACAATGTTAAAGATCTTTTAAAGATGTATGAAGATGGTTTTCTAAAGCCACATATATCAGAAGTTTATGACTTAGTTGACGGTGCTAAAGCTATAAGAGATCTTGCGGACAGAAAAGCTAAAGGAAAGGTTGTCGTTAGGGTTCGCAATTAATGTTTGATAAAATTAGAGATTCTATCTCAGGTTTATCAAATAATCTTCAAGGTGCTTTTTGGCTCTTTATGTCAGTTTTTGCTTTTACAACAATGGCAGCTTTGGCAAAGTATTTGGGCAATGATTTTCATGCATTTCAGATTTCTTTTTTCAGAGCCTCTTTTAGTCTGATAGTAATTTTACCTTTTTTAATAAAAGCAGGACTTTCGCAGGGAGGAATAAAAACAAAAGTTCCTATTTTACAAATAGCTAGAGGTATTATTAGTGCTTTAGGGATAATGATGGGTTTTTATGCAATTGTTAATATGCCTCTTGCTGATGCTCAAGCCATAAGGTTTTCAAGTTCACTTTTTGTTGTTCCTTTAGCCGCGGTATTTTTGAATGAGCGTGTTGGCTTAAAAAGAACTATTGCTGCTCTTATAGGTTTTTTAGGAGTGATAGTAATGCTTAATCCTACAGGAAACTATAATATAGCCGCTCTATCAGCTCTAGGTGCTGCGATAGCTTTTGCGGGTGCAGCAATTTTTGTTAAAGTTGTATCTAAGTATGACCAACCAATAACATTAATGTTTTATTCTAATATTGTGAGTATTCCGATAATGGTTATTCCTGCCATTTTAGTATGGATAACGCCCAACTTTGAGCAATTGATATTAATTTTATTAATGGCAATATGTGCTTCAATTGCTCATAATTTTTTTATAAGGGCTTATGCAATTGGAGAAGCATCTGTTATCGCTCCTATAGATTATGTAAGATTACTTGCTAGTGCAGCAGTAGATTTTTTAATTTTTGGAATTATATTTGGAGTAAACACATTAATTGGGTCTTCAATTATTATTTTATCTACATTGTATATTGTAAGGAGAGAGGCTAAAATTCAGAAAAATAAAAAACAAGAATTTGAACAAATTTAAATTGAAGGGAAAGAAAATGAAATTAGATGAAAATATAAGTGCTGTCATTACTGGTGGGGCATCTGGTCTTGGTGAAGCAACAGCTCGTGAACTATCAAAGTTTGGAGTTAAATGCGCACTTTTTGATTTGAATGCTGAAAAAGGTGAGGTTGTTGCCTCAGAAATAGGCGGTGTTTTTTGTGAAGCTAATGTTACTAGTGATGAAAGTGTGGTTGCTGCCTTTGAAAAAGCTAGAAGTTCGATTGGTCAGGAAAGAATATTAATCAATTGTGCCGGAATTGGTATTGCAGTTAAAACTGCTGCAAGAGATAAAAAAACTGGTGATATTGTTCCTCACCCTTTAGATCCCTTCAATACTGTAATTCAGATTAATTTAATAGGTTCTTTTAGATGTATTGCCTATTCTTCTGCAGGTATGATGTCATTAGACCCTATAACTGATGATGGTGGAAGAGGTGCAGTTGTTAATACAGCTTCTGTCGCAGCTGAAGATGGCCAAATTGGGCAAGCAGCATACTCAGCTTCAAAGGGTGGTATTGTTGGAATGACCCTTCCTGTTGCAAGAGATTTATCAAGAGAGGGGATTAGAGTTAATACTATTCTTCCTGGACTTTTTGATACACCATTGTTTGCTGGAGCGCCAGATGAACTAAAGCAATCACTAGGAGCTCAAATTCCATTTCCATCAAGATTAGGCTACCCTGCTGAGTATGGTTCTTTAGCAAGACATATTTGTGAAAATGAAATGCTTAATGGTGAAAGTATTAGATTAGATGGCGCTATAAGGATGGCCCCAAGATAACTATATCTTGGATGATTTATTCATCATTTTTGCTAGATCTATATCAAGTTTAGTTATTCCGCCTGCATCATGAGTTGTTAGGGTTACATTTACTTTGTTATATACATTAAACCATTCAGGATGATGATCCATTTTTTCGGCAACAAGTGCCATTTTAGTCATCCAAGAAAACGCCGATTGAAAATCTTTAAATAAAAATTCTTTTTCAATACAATCTTTTCCTCTAGTTTTTTTCCATCCATTTAGTTTTTTTAAGCTTTCATTTCTTATTTTTGTAGATAGTTTTTTACTCATTTATAATTACCTTTCTTAGATTTAATAATTTTATATTTGGGCTTGAATAAAATCATTGATATAACAATATTATTATTATTCAATATAACGAATTATACGGAGTTTAAAATGAACAATTTTAATAATGCGCAATCAAGTATTGCAAATTTAAGTCAAACTCAAATTGACGAGGGTCTGCGATCCCATATGCTTAGAGTATATAATTATATGTCGGCAGCCCTAGCCTTAACCGGAATTGTTGCCTGGTTTTCTGCTACATCTGGTTTATATGTAGCAATAGCAAATACAATGTTAATTTATGTTGTTATGTTTGCTCCATTGGGAGTTGTTTTTTATTTTGCTTCAAAAATTAATTCAATGTCTGCATCTAAAGCACAGTCGATTTTTTGGGTTTTTGCTGGATTAATGGGGCTATCTTTATCATATATTTTCCTTGCTTATACTGGTACAGCCGTATTTCAAGCATTTTTTGTAACTGCAGGTGCTTTTGCGAGTCTCAGCCTTTGGGGATATACAACAAAAAAAGATCTTTCAGCAATGGGAGCTTTTCTAATGATGGGACTTTTTGGTTTGATTATCGCTTCTATTATTAATCTTTTTGTTGGAAGTGGTCAGATGTCATTCATAATTAGTATTTTAGGTGTTCTAATTTTCGCGGGATTAACCGCTTGGGATACTCAAAAAATTAAAAGAGATTGGTTAAACAGAGTTCAGTATAGTGGTGCCGAAGCAGCTGAAAAATCAGCTATAATGGGATCTTTAACTCTTTACTTAGATTTTATTAACTTGTTCCTATTCATCCTTCAGTTTATGGGAAGAAGAGACTAAAAGGAATTATTGTGCGCCTTAAAGGCTTAAACTGTCTAGTTACTGGCGGCTCCAGTGGAATTGGAGCTGCAACAGTTAAGCGCTTTATAGATGAAGGCGCACAAGTTCTTATTGCAGATATTAATATTGATAAAGCAAATTCATTTGCAGATGAAATGGGATCTGCAGTTAGTGCCATAAAATGTGATGTTAGAGTTGAGTCTGATGTAAAAGCTGTTTCAGATCATGCATACAATATTTGGGATAAAGTAGATGTTCTTGTTAACAATGCTGGTTCTGAACTAAATCAAACCTATGACAAAACAACCCTTGAGGAGTGGGATAGAGTTCTCGATACAGATTTGAAGGGGCCTTGGTTAATGTGTAAATATATTGTTCCAGGAATGGTCGATGCCGGGTCAGGTAGTGTCATAAATATTTCTTCATTAAATGGATTAGTTGGTTTTCCTCTTTCGACTGCTTATGGAAGTGCAAAAGGAGGACTAGTGGTGTTTACTCGCGATATGGCTATTGAGTTAGCCAATACTGGGGTAAGAATAAACTGTGTTTGTCCCGGTGTTATTGAAACAGGCATGATGGACAGATGGACAGATTTAATGCCAGATAAAGCTGAGGCGCAAGAAATGTTAAAGGGTACAATGCCAATAGGTAGAATGGGGACAGCTGAAGAAGTAGCTGGAGCAATTTATTTCTTTGCTTCATCTGACTCAAGTCTTTGCCAAGGTTCTACCCTAAGTGTTGATGGCGGTTTTACAGCTCAATAGTTAAAACTTTATCAATCAGATTGGTCTGTAGCCAGTATTTCCTGCTCTTTATACGATGTCATAGTTGTGTCAATTAAGCACCACTCAGGAGCTTGTTTGGTGTGATAATTTATTGTTGGTTTGAAATGTTCTCTATCCTCTAAAGCAAAGCCACTCACACTTGCTAAGTCTAATTCAGGTATTTCAGCCCAAACTCTCGAGCCACACCTAGGACAAAATTTTCGAGTATTTTCCCTACCAGATGCGGAAATAATTCTATATGAGGAGGGTTCATTCGATAAATTTATTAAACCTGATTTTAACGAGACCCCATAAGCAGCATAAAATTGCGAGCCACTAACAATTTGGCAGTCTCTACAAAAACAATTAACCATATAAATTGGGTCAGCTTGTACTTCAAAGACAATATGTCCACATAAACATTTCCCTTTTTTAAATTTCATAACTATTCAACTTTAATCGATAATTAAAAAAATTAGAACTATTAGCTCATAAAATCAAAATATAAATTACAACCAAGGTGAGAAATTTGATTTAAAAACCTTTTTATGTCCGTGTCTAATTTCAAGAAATTCTCTAATTTTTTTCTTTAATTTTTTAACTACTAAGCAATATGACCTATCTATCATTCGTTTAATCTCTTCATCAGGTATTGACTCATTTAACAATACCGTATTCCAATGCATCTTATTCATATGGTAACCAGGTATGACATCCTCAAAAATTTCTCTAAGTATTACAGCTTCTTCAGGGTGGCATTTTAAATTTATTTTATAAATACCCTGTTGCTTAATAAGTATTGCAAAAAGTTTATTTTTAATTTTAAAAACTTGTACATCAGGACCAAAAGGATAACCTTCTCGGACTTCTGGTAATGAGAGACAATAATTAATTATCTTTTTATTTTTCATTTACTATTTTAGTAACACTAGCCGCTTACCATTTAAAAATTTTAAAATCGCATCTAGATTTCTATTTTTCTTAATTTCCTGGCCCGACATCGATAATAATTTCCACTTCTCGTCTGACTTTTTAATTTTATGATTTTTTATTATTTGATAAATGGGCATTTCGCTCGCATGTCTATATATTGAAAAAGAAGATTTTTTTTCATCTCTATCGATTGCGTAATCTTTCCATTCACCAAAAGCAACTCTCATTCCATAGAAGGATAGAATTTTGTTCAACTCCTTTTTTGAGAAAAATTTTTCCTCTTCTTTCAGCTTTGCTTCATAAAGATAAGCATTTCCAGATAATATTTTAGTTTTTCTCATTTTTTATAAGAGGGAATAATTTCTAAAATTTGACATAATTATAACATCATATTGCCATAACAATTTGTCAAGTTAGCATATTATTCAAGTTGCATTTTTATATCCCTCTTTATAGCAACTTGTTGGAAGAAATCTAACTGATTTCAAAAAGCGACTCTCAGCCTTTCTGGAGTCGCTTTTTTTATAAATTTTAAAAGTTTGATGATTTTATACTCTCAGCAGGTGGTGCGAACTTAGTAAGATTTATCCCATCAACAGCATCTTTATATTCGTCTATTGATGGAGTTCTTCCAAGAATAGTTGAAAGAACAACAACCGGAGTAGAAGCCAGAAGCGATTCTCCTTTTTTGTCTTCTGAGTCAGCAACAACTCTTCCTTGGAAAAGGCGTGTAGAAGTTGCCAATACAGTATCTCCTTTCTCAGCTTTTTCTTGATTGCCCATACAGAGGTTACAACCTGGTCTTTCAAGATATAAAATATTTTCATACTTTACACGAGCAGAACTTTTTGGAGCATTATCATCGAATTCAAAACCAGCATATTTTTGAAGAACATCCCAGTCGCCTTCTTCTTTTAATTCATCAACAATATTATAAGTCGGAGGTGCTACTACAAGTGGAGCTTTAAAATTTACAGTTCCTTGTTTAGCTTCTATATTTTTTAAAATTCTAGCTAGTATTTTCATGTCACCCTTGTGAACCATACAAGAGCCAACAAATCCTAGATCAACTTTTTTTTCTGATGAATAATATGAAATAGGCCTTATAGTATCATGGGTATAACGCTTGGATATATCTGCATTATTAACATCAGGATCTGCTATCATCGGCTCATCAATTTTATCCAAATCAATAACTACTTGAGCATAATATTTAGCATTTTCGTCTGGAGCTAGTGCTGGATTTTCTCCAGAATTAATTTGTTCAATTCTATCATTTGCAATATCAATCAGACCTTTCAAGGTATTTTCATCATTATCCATTCCTTTACCGATCATAGTTTGAATACGTGACTTCGCGATCTCAAGAGACTCAATAAGAGTTGCATCCTCTGAAATACATATTGAGGCTTTGGCTTTCATTTCTGCTGTCCAATCAGTAAATGTGAATGCCTGATCAGCAAGTAAGGTTCCAATATGAACCTCGATGATTCTCCCCTGAAAAACGTTATCACCGCATTGTTCTAACATTTGTGCTTGTGTAGCATGAACCACATCCCTAAAATCCATGTAATTTTTCATACTACCTTTAAACGTTACTTTAACAGACTCTGGTATTGGCATAGTGACCTCGCCTGTTGCTAAAGCTAATGCAACAGTTCCTGAATCTGCTCCAAAAGCCACACCTTTTGACATGCGTGTATGGGAATCTCCACCAATTATAATTGACTGATCATCAACGGTAATATCATTTAAAACTTTATGAATAACATCCGTCATTGGATGATATATGTCTTTAGGATCTCTAGCAGTTATAAGTCCAAATTTGTTCATAAATTTCATTAGCTTTGGTATATTAGCTTTTGCCTTTGAGTCCCAAACTGAAGCTGTGTGGCAACCGGATTGATAAGCACCATCAAGAGTTGGAGAGATTAGTGTGGCTGCCATAGCCTCAAGTTCCTGAGTAGTCATTAAACCTGTTGTATCTTGTGAGCCGACAATATTTACTTTAACCCTAACATCTGAGCCGCTATGTAAAACCTTATTATCAGGTATTCCTACAGCATTTTTATTAAAGATTTTTTCGACAGCAGTAAGGCCTTGGCCTTCGTTGGAAATTAATTTAGAAGGGGCATAAACTGACTTTAGTTTTATACCAAGTGCGTCACACGCGAACCCTTGAAGTTTTTTTCCGAAAACAATTGCATATGATCCTCCAGCTTTAATAAATTCAAGCTTTTGAGGTGTAAAAGAAGAAGATATGTCAGCTAACTCATTTCCTTTTTCGTCATAGAGTTTTTTATCCTCGGTATTTATTGTCAGTATAGTACCAGTTTCAACAGAGTAGACTTGCTCTAGAATAGGATTGCCATCATCACCAAGAATAGGGTTTCCAGTATTCCCTAGTTTCTTGGCCCAATTTTTTAAATCAATTCCAATTCCTCCTGTGACATCTACTGTAGTAAGAAAGATTGGAGATATTCCATTTGTACCGGCAACAATAGGAGCAATATTAACAAACGGTATGTATGGACTTCCAGGTTTTCCCGTCCATAATGCAACATTATTTACACCTGACATTCTAGAGGAGCCAACACCCATTGTTCCTTTTTCTGCAATTATCATTATTCTTTTTTCTGGGTGGTCTTTTTTCATTTTCTGAATTTCAGATTGAGCTTTTGCTGATATCATACATTTACCATGTAATTCCCTATCAGCCCTTGAGTGAGCTTCTCCACCTGGAGATAGCAAATCTGTTGATATATCTCCTTCGGCGGCTATATAAGTTACAATCTTTATTTCTTTTTCGACATCGGGTAATTTGGTAAAGAATTCAGCTTTAGAATAGCTTTCTAGTATACTCTTAGCTATCTTGTTACCTGAGGTGAAAGCTTGTTTTAGCCGTTCAGTATCAGCCTCGTATAAAAATACTTGAGTTTTAAGAACTTCGCCTGCTTTTTGTGCAATTGAGTTTTCTGCATCCAAAATTATATCAAGTAGAACTTCTATTGATGGGCCACCTTTCATATGGGATAGTAATTCAAGAGCAAAATCGGAAGAAATTTCTTTAACAGTAATTTCCTCAAGAATTATATCTTTCAAGAACTTTGCTTTGGCAACAGCTGCACCAGTTGTGCCTGGTAATATATTATAAATAAAATATTTAAGAGAGTCTTCTCTATGTTTATTATCACAATCTTTGATTTGAGAAATTAATTCAGAAGTAAGTAGCTCATCATCGATAGGCTTAGGGTGCAGCCCCATAGCTTTTCTTTCTTCTACTTCTTCTAGATATGATTCATACAATCTCAAATTAAACCCCTTACCAAGTTAATTTTGATAAATTAAAAATATGATTTATTAACTTAATATATATTAGTAAATCTTTTAAAAATTTATGCCTTATATAACACGATTTTTTAAGATAAATAGGTATTATGAATAGATTTTTACCATTATTGTTTTTTACACTACTTTTATCATTGTTTTTATTTTGGTTATTAATAGGTGGTTCAAATGAAAATCAAAGCCCCTTGATAGGCAAATCAGTCCCTTCATATGAATTAAGTTTTATGGGTCAAAATAGTGAATCACTAAACGATCTTATTAATGAACCAGGATATAAGCTCATAAATTTTTGGGCTTCTTGGTGTTTACCATGTCTAGTTGAGCATCCAATTCTAATGAACCTAAAAGGTAAGAAAAATTTAAAAATTATTGGTATTAATTATAAGGATAAAAGAGAGGACGCTGTTAATTTTTTAATAGAAAATGGAGATCCTTATGATTTTATAGCTATTGATGATAGTGGTCTTTTTGGGATTGAAATGGGTATTACCGGCGTTCCGGAAACTTTTATAGTTGATGAAAATGGAAAAATAATTATCAGGCACATAGGCCCAATAGATTTTAATAATTCTCCTGTAGGCCCTTAATCTATAGATTTACCATATACATAATTATTGTCAGACTTTATTATTTTTGCAATGACAGAGGATCCTGGTAAAAAATCATCTTCTAATTTAACAGGTGCAAATTGGTTAGTGTGTCCACTGTTATTTTTTTCAACGAAGACCTCCACTTCCTTTCCAACTAAATTATTCAAGTGAAGTTTTTTAATTTCCTCACCTTTATTTCTAAGTATTCTTGCTCTTTCTTTAGAAACTTCTCTCTTATTTTGAGGCATTTTTGCTGCAGGTGTTCCTGGTCTAGGTGAGAATGGAAAAACATGTAACCAATCTAAATTACATTCATCAACTATTTTTAGTGTATTTAAAAACATCTGATTTGTCTCTGTTGGGAAGCCAGTTATTAAATCTGCACCGAATGCTACATCTTTTCTTTTCCCTCTGATTTTTGAACATAGATTAATTGCATCTTCTCTTAAATGACGTCTTTTCATTCTCTTTAATATCATATTGTCACCAGCTTGAAGTGATAGATGTAAATGAGGTAAGACTCTTTTCTCACTTGAAACTATATCTAATAGTTGATCATCAAAACCAATTATATCCATAGAGGATAATTTTAGTCTCTTTAAGTTAGGACAACCAATTAGAATTTTACTAATTAAAAAACCTAGGTTAGATTTTTTTTCTAAATCATGACCCCAAGAAGCAATATCAACACCAGTAAGAACTATTTCTTTATGTCCTGTTTCTAACATTAAATTAATTTCACTAATTATATCTTTGACTGACTTTGAAGATGAATTTCCTCTTCCATATGGAATTATGCAAAAGGTACATCTGTGATTACATCCGTTTTGAATTTCAATGAAAGCTCTTGATCTATCATCATAGCCGTCAGTTAGACCATTAAGCTCTTGTTTATTATCCATTATGTTTCCAACGTTGATCTTATTTTTACTAAACTCATTGGAAATTAGATTATTAATATTTCTTTTTTCTATATTTCCAGAAACAAGATCTACTTCATCCATTTCAGAAAAAGTCTTTGGCTCTGTTTGAGCAGCACAGCCAGTAACAATAATCTTATCACCTGGAAATTCTCTTTTTCTTTTTCTAATAGATTGTTTAACTTGCCGAACTGTTTCAGATGTTACTGCGCAGCTATTAAAAATTGATGTATTTTCAATATTATTATCTTTAACCCCTTGTTTAAGGATTTCAGATTCATAGATATTTAATCTACATCCAAATGTTATTATCTCTGCGTTTCTTTTCATTTATAATTAGATATATTTATTATATCTTCTCCATCAAATTCATAAGGTCCTGTCATAACAATATGATCATCTTTTTGCCAGTAAATTTCTAATTTACCTCCTGGAAGGAAAACATTTACCTTTCTCTCTGTATATCCCAAATTTACTGAAGCAATAACAGTTGCACAAGCTGCAGAACCACAAGCTTTAGTAATCCCAGCACCTCTTTCCCAAACATCTAATTTAATATTTTTATTATCGATAACATTAGCAAATGAAACATTTATTTTATTTGGGAACATTTGATTTTCTTCTATTAATTTTCCAACCTTTAGAAGATCAGGAGAGCTTTCTTTAAAGAAAAAAACTGCATGAGGGTTTCCAACATTTACTGCACTAAATTTTGGTAATTTACACGGTGGGGATAGTAATTCAATTTCCTTTGTAGTTTCACTTTTGATACTAGGCTCTAAAGGTATTTGTTCCCAAGCTAAATTAGGTTCTCCAATATCAACAAATATTTTTTCTTCATCTTTCCAGCATTTAATATTTCTTTTTACTGTTTCTATCTGGCATTCATTGATATTTTCTTCTTCAAATAATAAAGATGTAATGCACCTAATTGCATTCCCGCACATCTCTGCTTCACTTCCATCTATATTCCAGAAAGATACTTTAGCGTCACTCTTTTTTGATCTGCTAATTTTAACAAATTGATCAAATCTTTTGACTTTTTTATTTTCTAATAAGTAGGTTATAAAATTCTTATTTATATTAAAATCTATATCCCTAGAATCATAGATTACAAACGTATTTCCAGCCCCATTCATTTTTATGAGTTTTAATGTATTTCTATCTTTATAACTTTTTTCATTATGCATGATGATTATTTATAATCCTGAATTTATATTTATTCTACCTAATTGATTGTCTTGACTTATCTTTATTATTTAGACTATATGAGCCTATTATTTAATAAATAATAAATTTTACGGTCCATAAGATCGCCGTTCGTCAACGAGGCTTCGTACACGAGCGCAATACCTTTTGGATTAAAATGAATTAAAATAAGGAAAATTAAATGTCAGTAAAGATTCGTTTAGCCAGGGGCGGTGCCAAAAAAAGACCATATTATAGAATAGTGGTTGCAGATATAAGAATGCCAAGAGATGGAAGGTATATTGAAAGAGTAGGATCTTATAATCCCCTTCTTCCAAAAGATCATGAAGATAGAATATCCTTGGAAAAAGATAGAATAATTGAATGGCTGTCAAAAGGTGCAAAACCGACTGATAGAGTCGCTCGTTTTTTAGATGAGGCTGGTATTTTAAAAAGAGAACCAAGAAATAATCCTCAAAAAGCAAAACCAAAAAAAGAGCCTGAGCTAAAAGAAGAAGCTCCAGCAGAGGAGCCTAAGGCAGAGGAATCTCCAGCAG
>CEOF01192429.1_pt1 | contig 31445 bp, 29 predicted proteins | sample 361311 | NCBI WGS metagenome assembly CEOF01 (sample SAMEA2619667, study PRJEB7988) | marine metagenome | biome: marine biome (ENVO:00000447); feature: surface water layer (ENVO:00002042); material: "saline water (ENVO:00002010), including plankton (ENVO:xxxxxxxx)" | depth 5 m
GGGATTGCAATACACCTAACCATGTACGGTGAATCATTTAGAGAAGCAATCCCAAAGATTCCAAAAGATAGACCAATAGTTGTTGTAGTAGGAGGTGCAAAAGTCCCTAGTGACGTGTTCAAATTGTGTCAATACAACGTTTCAGTAGGTAATCAGCCGCACTCAGAGGTTGCTGCATTAGGGCTTTTTTTGGATTCATGGTATTCTGGTGAATCGCTTAATAGAGAATTTGAAAATGCTAGATTAATTATCGAACCTTCGGCAAGTGGTAAGAAAGTATTAGATTTAGATAAGTAATTTTAGTAACTAATAACTTACTAAGCATACTATGCTTAAATTATTTAATTTTAATTTACTTACAAAAAGAGTCCTTCTTGTATCTTTCAAACCCAATCATTATGGGGGGCCGTTTTTGACCATCTTTGATGTCGAGGTCCGAGGTACGAGACGGAAGTTTCTCCCCAGGGTCTGAAAATCGATTATCTGAACGTTTCCCTAGTTTCCCTGATGCTGCTGATGGCTTGTTTAGAGGAGATGAATTATCGCCTCAAGCGAGTGGTTTTGGACTATTATTGACTGCAGATGGTGGCAGATATGAGGGTGAACTTTTTGGTGCAAAAGGTATAGGTGAAGGTGAGTTAGTTTTCACCACTGGAATGATGGGTTATCAAGAATCTCTAACCGACCCTTCTTTTGCCGGTCAAGTTTTAACTTTTACATATCCCTTAATTGGCAACTATGGTATTCATCATTCATGCTCAGAATCAGCCTCGGTGTGGCCCCGTGGAGTTGTTGTAAGGCATGCTATGGAGCAACCGGATCATCGTAATTCTATTGGTACAGTAAATGATTTACTAAGATTACACGGGATTCCAGGGATTCAAGGAATTGATACTAGAGCAATTACTAGAAGAGTTAGAGAGTTGGGGACAGTTCTATGTGTATTTGGACAATTATCGGATGAATCTATATTAGTTGAGAGATTGAAAAAGCTAACATCGCCTGAGTTAGAAGATCTAGTTGATTTGGTCTCCATAGAAGAACCAGTATTATTGAATGAAGGTTCATTAGATGAATTTGGAACTAAAAAGCCTAGACTTGCTGCCATTGACTGTGGAATAAAGTATAATATTTTACGAAGCTTGTGTAAGTCATTCGAAGTAATTTGGTGCCCTCCTAATATCGATTTTAATCTTTTAATCGAGTCCTATCAAATCGATGCATTGTTCTGTTCTAATGGACCCGGTGATCCTGCTCATCCAGGTAAAGCAACAATGGCGAGAAAAATTCTCGCGTCGGCAGTGAAAGCAAAAATTCCGGTAATGGGAATTTGCCTGGGTCACCAATTAATGGGTCTTGCATCTGGATTAAGTACCTATAAAATGCGTTATGGCCATAGAGGAGCCAATCAACCTGTAGTTGATTTGATATCTGGAAAAGTGCTTATTACAAGTCAGAATCATGGTTTTGCAGTTGCGGATCCAGACGCAGGAATGCTTGCAGCTCACCCTTCAGGAGCAAAATCAGAACAACAAGAAAACTTACATGGTGCTGAAGTAAAAGTTAGATATGTAAATGCTAATGATAGGACGGTAGAAGGTCTAGATGTGATAGGCCATCCATCCTTCACAGTTCAGTTTCACCCTGAGGCATGTCCAGGACCACATGATGCTGAAAATCTATTTTTAAGATTTAGACAAATTGTTGACGAATATCTAGGGAGGGCTTAATTTTGCCGCGTAGAGATGATTTGAAGACAATTCTTGTTCTTGGAAGTGGACCGATAAAAATCGGCCAAGCCGCTGAATTTGACTTTTCTGGGAGTCAAGCTGTTCGTGCTTTGAGGGAAGATGGATACGAGGTAATTTTAGTAAATTCTAACCCAGCGACAATTCAAAATGATCCAGAAATGGCAGATAAGGTATACATTGAACCACTTCTTTCTTCTTCGGTAAAGCGCATTTTAGAAATCGAAAAACCATGTGCTTTATTGGCTGGAATGGGAGGTCAAACAGCGCTAAACATCGCTAGTGAATTAGCCCATCAAGGCGTTCTTGATGAATTGGGTGTTGAATTAATTGGTTCAGATTTAGATGCCATCGACAAAGCTGAAGATAGAGATTTATTCAATAAAGTGTGCGAATCAATAAATTTACCAATTTCTGAAGCCATAGCATGTAACTCGATGGAAGAAGTAATATCTGCTGCTGAATCAATCAATAGTTGGCCCTTACTAATCAGACCTGCCTTCACCTTAGGTGGACTAGGTGGTGGAACAGCATGGGATTTAGGTGAACTTGTAGAAATCGCCACTTTAGGACTAAGGAATTCACGAATTAATCAAGTTCTTATTGAAGAGTCAATTTTAGGTTGGCAGGAATTAGAGTATGAGGTGATGCGTGATGAAGCGGATAATGCAACAATTGTTTGTACTATGGAGAATATCGATCCGATGGGTGTTCACACAGGCGAATCAACAGTAGTTGCTCCATTACAATCGTTCTCTGATAGCGATCATCAAATTCTTCGAGACCAAGCATTGAAATTAATTAGAGCACTAAATATCAAAGGTGGATGTAATGTTCAATTTGCATTTAATCAATCAACTGGAGAGATAAGAGTAATTGAAGTAAATCCTAGAGTTTCTCGTTCCTCGGCTTTGGCTAGTAAAGCCACTGGATATCCAATTGCCAGGATGGCTGCAAAGATAGCAGTTGGTTATACTTTAGACGAATTACCTAACCCAATTACTGGAGAAGGAACTACTGCTGCTTTTGAACCAACATTAGATTACTGTGTGGTGAAAATACCTAGGTGGCCTTTTGATAAATTTAGAACCGCAGATAGAACTCTTGGAACATCAATGAAATCAACTGGAGAAGTTATGGCAATTGGAAGAAATTTTGAAGAAGCTTTCCTGAAAGCATGGGCATCTTTGGAACAAGGTTGCCCACATCCTAGGCCGTTGACTAGGGCTGATGAATCAGAAGGAGAGGGAATGTCGGAAAGGGCATATGAAAAGTTGCCAGATTCAGTGTTAGTAGATTGGTGTAAAATAGCCACTGATAGACGAATGGGTGCATTGATTGAAGCCTTTAGACGTGGTTGGAGTGTTGAAAGAGTACATGAAATTACAAGAATTACAAGATGGTTTCTTTATCGATTTGAAAATATTGCAAAAATGGAAAATGAGATTGTTCAGAAAGCGTGCAATCCCTCAGATGTTGATTTTGAAACTCTAAGGAAGTGGAAATCTTTTGGATTTAGTGATTCTCACATTGCTGATGCTCTAAATGGATTCCCTGCAACAGGGTATAAATCACTGCCTAGAGGTAGAAATGAATCAACAGTGATGAAGAGAAGACATTCATTGAATCTACATCCAAGATTTAGAATGGTTGACTCTTGTGCAGCAGAGTTTGCAGCAAAGACTCCATATTATTATTCAACATATGAGCCAAATGGTTCTACTGAAATCGACTTTATTCCTGATTTGAAAAACCGTGTCAAGAAAAGATTTGTCGCAATTGGAAGTGGGCCAATTAGAATAGGACAAGGAATCGAGTTCGATTATGGATGTGTACATGCTGTAAAGGCGATTAGGGAAGCAGGTAAAGATGCCATACTGATCAATAATAATCCTGAAACAGTATCTACAGATTTTGATACTTCAGATAGACTTTATTTTGAACCATTGACGCTAGAATATGTTACAGAAGTTTTACTCAGAGAAAATGCACATTCGATTTTATTGCAATTTGGTGGTCAAACAGCAATTAATCTTTCACAACCATTAGAACAAAGATTACCTGATTTGAAGGAATTAGGATTAGAATTAGAGATTGCGGGAACTTCTTGTGACGCAATTGATGAAGCCAGCGATAGAGAGCGATTTGAGAAGTTTGCTAAAGATGCAGGTCTAAGAATGCCTAGAGGTACAACAGGAACTAGTTCAGATGATGTTAGAAGAGCTGTTGAAGAAATCGGATTCCCAGTTCTAATCCGCCCTTCATATGTTTTAGGAGGAAGGGGGATGGAAATATTGTCAAATCAAGAACAGTTAGAAGCCTATCTGAAAGAAGCATATTTGGCACCTGATAAACCATTGCTTGTAGATGAATATCTAGGTCATGCTACCGAATTAGATGTCGATGCTGCATGCGATGGAAAAGAAGTTCTTATTGGCGCAATAATGGAGCATCTAGAAGAGGCAGGGATTCATTCTGGAGATTCAACTTGTTTTATTCCAACACAAAATGTTTCTGAAGAAATTCTTGAAAAAGTGAGGGAACAAACAAAAATCATCGGTCTAGGATTGAAGATAAAGGGATGTTATAATATTCAATTTGCTATTCAAGGAAATGATTTATTTGTTTTAGAGGTTAATCCACGTTCATCCCGAACTGTGCCATTTGTAGCAAAATCATCGGGTCTTCCATTAGCAAGAATTGCTGCAAATATTACTATTGGGATTCCATTGTCTAAGCAAGAAATACCAATAAGAACCTCGGGGCAGATTTGTGTCAAGGCACCTGTGTTTCCTTTCATTAAACTAAGAGGTTTAGATCCTGCTCCCGGGCCTGAGATGAAGTCAACCGGAGAAGTTTTTGGTTCAGACGATTCTGCTGACCTTGCATATCTTAAAGCTAGACTTGCTACTGAAGTACCAGTTGCAAGTAGCGGCGGTGCATACTTGACAGTTAGAGATCAAGATAAGAAGAATCTATTAGAATCGGCTAAGAAACTAACAGAATTGGGCTTTACTCTTTATGCAACATCGGGTACAGCAGACTATCTTAGAGAAAACCAAATACCTGTAGATGTAGTCTATAGAATAAGAGAGTCAAAGCATCCAGATGCTTTAGATTTGATGAGGCAAGGTAAGATTTCATTTATTGTCAATGTACCAACAATATCTGGTGGCGCAGTTAGGGATGGAAATATGATGAGAAGATTAGCAGTAGAACTTAACATTCCTTTTGTAACCACTATCAGAGGTGCGAATATGGAAGTTGCAGCAATTGCTGCACAACAAAAAGGAAAATTAGAGCCTAGAAGACTTAAGGTGAACTATTAATCAGCAAGCATCGAATGCTTCTATTATGTACTTGGTAAGAGGACTTGTCCAAGCTAATTCACTAATTCCTTCTTCACCATCTGCTGAATAAATCCTAACAACATCTCTAACTCTGACATTACCTTCAGATGATCTAGCAAGAATAGTTGCTGGCTTTATTGATTTACCAGTCCCATGAGGGTCATAAACAGTATCTAGTGCATCTTTTAGGAACCAATCGACTTTGCCACCTTTTTTGCCCTCGTATTTTTTGGAAACTTTCTTTGCACCTCCAAACATTGACCCACCAGCCTTTTTCTTTTCGGGCTTTTTTGCAACAGCTTTCTTCTTCGCAGGTTTAGATTTTGTATTCTTCTTAGGTGCTTCTTCCTTCTTAGCAACTTCAGATACGGTATTATTTTCGATATCTTCTAGTAATTCTTCTCGAATTATCTTTTCAAGTTCTTTGCGAATACTTTTCTCGAGTTTAGATTTTATCTTTTTCTCTAATTTTGCAGCATCCACTTTATCTAATTTTGAAAAAGCATCATCTCTCTCATCTTGTAATGCTTGCATTACATTGATGTAATGAGAAGCAACCTGAATCAATGCTGTTTCCATTGAAGCTTCAAGTTGCATAGAAACTACTTCACTGGCAGAATCTCGCCACTTACGCCATTGTAGCATAGTATTAGAATGAATATCTGAGCCACATTTTGGACAAAAACTTCTCTTTGGAGGCTTTAAAACTGGAATTGCACGCATCGCATCAGGGTCAATACCCTCATGTTCACCACTAGCAACATCATGAATGTGAGTAGATGCTTCCATTCCTGTATCCATCGCTTCTCTAAATAGTCCTTCATTCAGGTTTAATTTACCATCTTGAATTAAATCCCAAGCATTGGTTCCTCTGACTACAGCTCGAACTGCAGCGCTGGCAGCAGGTGAATTGCCCCAGTCTCTGTTACTGTAAACTTTGGATGCTGATCCCTCTATTTCTGTATTTGAGAATGCATCGCCTATATCATATTCCTCGCCTTCGGCAGGTGCAGCGATTCCAAGTTGAATCGGGTTTGCTCCTTCCTCAATTTTTGCAATCATGTCAAATTTTTCAGCCATCGAAAGGTCATCTCTTAATCTGATAACATCTCTTAATTGATTCAAATCATGACCTGTTGAGGTAATCGGTCCTTGCTCTTTCATGTCATGTCCACATGACAAACAAAACTTTGCAGCAGGCTCAACATCCGCTTCGCAAGTTGGACAATAAACCCCCCCCATGATTAGTGATGAGACCGTTTCACTTTTCAATAGTGCGGAATATATCGTAAAATAACTGTATTTTGAAACTATGAATCAATTACAGATAAGCAATTTTCTATTATTTTCACAACTCTATGTTGTTCGATTTCAACTAGAATAGGAGCCAACCTAGGTCCCTTTTCTCTACCCATGAGAGCCAGATATGCGACATTGTAAGCGATTTTTGGAGATAAACCATTTGTTCTAGCCGAATTAGGAATCGCATTTCCTATGTCATCAACATTCCATTCACAACTACTCAATTCCTTTTTCATTGCAGATAAAACCTTGACTTCTTCGTTAGAGAATTCAACAAATGTAGCAGGATCTGGAACATCAATGATCGAAATTCTCATTTCATCAGGAAGATGTTTGGATTTTATCCACAATTTCATTTTTTCAAGTCTGTCTATTAGGGAGTCACTAGGTTGATTTTTCCCGTCATATCCCAAACTTTTCCAAATTAATTCATCAGAAGTTTTTGTTTGCGCCAATAGTGACAAGTGCCTAAATGTGACATTTGATGTTTCAAAGGAATCTTCTAAGTTAATCTTAGACATATTCAAGGCACCAATTGAATCTTCAATTTGCACTTTTCTTCGTCTTGATAAATCTTCAACAGATAATTCTTCTTGGAAATCTCTGGAAATTAATCTCTCATATTCATCAGCTAAATTGACAAGGCTCATCCCGGTATCGAATTCTATTGCTTTATTCGGTTTGGATTGAGCAATCAATAATCGTAAAATCTCCGGCGGTACTAATTCTAGAGCTTCCATAGGGCCAATAGTATTTCCAGAAGAAGAAGACATAGCTCCTTTACCCTTCAGGCTAATCCATTCATATGTCAAGGGTTGAGGCGGTTGATGTCCAAATAATTGACAAATTTCTCTACCTGTAGAGTAAGAACCGCCTGCAGCACCATGGTCCTTACCAAATGCCTCACAGGTAACCCCAATCCATGCCCATTTAGCAGGCCAATCTATTCTCCAAGGAAGTTTACCTTCACCTTTCGTAATATCGGATTCTCCTTCAACTCCATGCGAGTCTTTCCAATAAACCAAAGGATACTGATATCCGACAACTTCTACTCCTTCTAACGAACCTTTGGAGTCTAGAGGGCTCCATGGGAACCATTTCTCTGGTAGATCTCTTCCAGAAACTCTTTCAATAATTTCTCTTATCTCATCAGCTTTATCACAAGCAATTTTTGAAACTTCGTTAAATTTACCGGACTGATAAGAATGTAGATTTTTAATTATCCTTGGCTTGACTCCAATTTTTTCTAACGCTTCTAAAAATGGATTCAAGAAATAATCAGCATAACAAATTCCGCCATTTTGAAATGATTCTATATCGGGTTTACCCTCATTATCCGGCGCTGGGATTTTTCCGATTTGATGCCCGATATACTTAGAATAATCTTCATGTAAGAATGGATATACTTTACGTAATGGATCAGCGTCATCAACAATAAAAATGAAATCGACATCTAATCCTGCTGATTTGGCTGCCCTAGAAATCATATCGCCAGTTAGAATTTCTCTAAGATGGCCAATATGGAATTCACCACTAGGAGTAATTCCAGTTGAAATAATGTGCTTAGAGCCTTTGTGAGCCAAAGCCTGGGCGGTTACGTCTGCCCAATGCATGTGTCCACCTCAAACAGAAACTGCGCGGATCACGCCTCTAAGCGGTACGCCTTCGATCTCATTTCTCATAGTTTTGTTAACCAAAACTATTACCAAACCAACTTCACCACCAGCACTTCTAATTGAATTGATTGTTTTCGACATAGTTTGTCCAGTAGACAATACATCATCTATTATCAGTATTTTCTTACCTGCAACTTGGCCATATTTACTCGATAATGAACCTGCACCTTCTCCTCCATCAGTAGTTCGATAGACAGTAAACTCACAATCTAAATTTCTAGCAACTTCATGAGCAAATGTTATTCCATTGATTGAGATGCCCACAGCAGTATCAATATTTTCAAAACCTAATTCTTCATCAGCAACATCAGCCATTATTGTACCAATTGCAGCTATACGATTCGGTTTCACTCCTATTGTTCTCCAGCCAATCCTGACATCTGTTGGTCTATCATCGGATTGATTCCCGGCTAGTAACCAAGAAATAGTATCTTGCGAAAGGGAAAGTTCATCAGCTATTTGCTGACTATTCAAGCCATCTTTTCTCAGATTTGCCGCGGTAATTCTAAGCTCTTCTATACTCACAACCATGTCTCTCAAAACCTTCGAGATTATTTCAACACATCAAACCTTTCATTGAATTCTATATTAAATTGATATAATTAATCCCAAAGCCTTCAAGAACGAATGATGTAAGCCCCTGTCATGGGAGACTTTGATTACGAGACTTTACTCGACCGTGCTCAAGAGAATATCCCCAAAAATCTATCTTCTAAATCTAGGTGGAGACTGCCTGAGCCACAAATTCTAATTGAAGGTTCAAATACAATTTTTAGGAATTTTAATGAAGTAGTATCTATGATGGATAGAGATGAAAATCATGTTTATCAGTACATATTGAATGATTTGGGTACATCAGGTTCTAGAGATGGGCCTAGAGCGCGGTTTAAAGGTAGAATACCTCCTAAAAGAATTAAGAAAACTATTGCCAACTATGTTAATACTTACATTAAGTGTGTTCAATGCAAATCACCCGATACTATGTTTATCAGAGAAGACAGGACTACACTATTGAAGTGTCAAGCTTGCGGTGCAACACGACCAGTCAAGTTATGATTATTCAAGGAAATTTGTGATTTCTTCAACCTGTAATTTGTTAACTTTTGGTATTGAAGAGGCATAACCTGCTTTGATAAAACCGATAATTTCTTCCTGCTGTGAATCTATAGAAAGAACGTCATAGGTTTCTTCATCTCTAGTTATCGAACCAGTCGACCATTGCGAAGCAACATTATTATCCCATAATGAAAGTACTAAATTATGTAATGCGCAGACAGTAGCGGCATAATCTTCCTTCTCACGAAATCGGTCTAATTTATTTGTTTTTGAAGTTACTGCGATTAAAATAGGTGGCTCAATAATCTTCTTAATTGCTCTTTCGCGGCCTTTTTGAAGTTCAGAAGAACCAATTTTAGCCGACTTCAAATCTGCTAGTCTTTGGATAGTTGGAATTAGTTTATCTCTAGTTTTGTTTCCAATGATGTAGAATTTCCATGGATGAGTATGTTTGTGACAAGGTGCTTGAGATGCGGCATACAATGCTTCTTGTAAAATTGAATCACTTACCGATTTACTTTCAAATCTATATGCAGTTCTCCTATTAGCCAAAATTTCTTGGAAAGTTGACATTTTTTCACCTTAGAATCTGATCAATTTTAGCAGCTAAAATAAAATCTGATTCTGTAAGTCCATCAATTTTATGAGTCCAAATCATTACTTTCACTTTGCCCCAAGACAATTGGAAATCGGCATGATGTGCTTCTTGTTCACAAATTTCACCAGCATCATTTACGAATTGAAGGGCAGATATGAAATCTGGAAATTGAAAATCTCTCTCAATATGGTGTTCATGAAGACATGCCCAATTTTCGTCAATTTCATTCATCAAAGGTTCGATTTCCTCATTACTTAGAGGGGGAATTCCACCTTCACAAGGGATACATTTTTTTTCTGTTAAAGAAATATTCTCATCCCCACAAATGAGTGTCATCTGAGCCTTTACTTTCTTTTTCTACTTTCTCATGTAGATTTGAACGTCTCTTCATATCTTCTCTTTCAAATGCGAGTAACTCTTTATCATCGATATAGGCAGGTCTGGTGTGAGCAATTAAAACAATCTTAACAATCACGTCTCTAGCAACATAGTTGTTCTTTCCGTCTTCACATAGAATCTCAATACTAGATTTCCCAGATGATAGTAATCTACCTCTAATCCAAGCATCTTTTCCTTCAATACCAACAAAGGCACGAGCATCGAGTTGTACTTCTACTAAGTCATCTTTACGAAGACCATGGCGTCTTTCAAGTAAGTCTCCAGTATGCTTTCCTTCTACATCTAATAGATTCGGAGATCCCATATCTTCCCATAGTGGAACAGCCCAATCTGGTAAATCAATGCCACTTTTTTTCTTCGCCATGGTTAAACCACTAGGCGAGGCTACTTGAACCTCGCTCCTAAATAAAAAATCAATATTATCAAAAAAGATACCAAGTATTCTTGAAGTGTTGGCCACTGGATGATTTTGGGGAGTAGTATGAAAGTTTCTTGGCGTACCCTTCCAACAGTATTACTAGAGGATGAAATATTAGACAAAGCATTCTCTAGAGCAAAGAAAGCTGCAGACAGAGTTGATGATTCAGATAGAATTTTCCGCGTTAGGAAACAAATGAACAGAATGGTACAAACTGCTGCAGATATCATTTCCACAACCTTAATGGATACCGTAAATACTTGGCCATCATTAGACCAATCGCCAAGATTTGATGTTTCAATGATCGATGCTTGTGTCGGTTGTGATGATTACAGACATCATTTATCTATTTTGCAATGGGGGTCAAAGCAGGTTCTAAACATAGCAGGTCAAAATTCCAAGAAAATAGTTAGGACGGGTAGGACAGAGTTAATGCATGATGCAAGAAGAGAAGCATATGGACGTATTTCATCAATTATGAGGAGAGTCAAACCCTCACTACTTTGGCTGAATGAATCTAGAGAAGTTCTCAAAAAATTGCCTACAATTGATCAAGTATTGCCTTGTATAGTAATTTGCGGAGCACCTAATGTTGGTAAATCCGCATTTATCTCAGCACTCAGTTCAGGTAACATGGAAGTAAACCATTATCCGTTCACTACTAAGCAAATACACGTAGGTCATTTCATCCACAGAAGACTTCAGTACCAGTTAGTCGATACTCCAGGCTTACTCGACCGGCCAATGGAAAAAAGAAATGACATCGAATTACAAGCGATATCAGCATTGGAACATTTAGGATCTTTAGTATTATTTTTAATTGATGAGAGCCAAGGTTGTGGAACCTCTATAGAAGAGCAACTTAGTCTACTAGAAGATGTAAAAAGTCTTCTTCCTGGAACGGACTTACTCATCGTTTCATCAAAAGCTGATTTATTTGAGCCGAAACCTGAGAGTTGGGATGAGGTTAAGATGCATGAAGAAGAATGGATCGAAGAAGGCTCTGAAGGAGAACCTGAACTTCCATTATTGTATGATATTAATGGAAGAGTTACTATGTCTGCATTAGAGAACGTAGGAATGGAGTCAATGAAATTAGAGATTGTTAGAAGGGTGAAGGATTCGAATATTTATGACCCAATGGAGCTACCTGAAGGGTGGTATCGTTCAGATTTAGAATGATTACATTCTCTCTAGGGGAGTAATTCCCAATCCTTCCATTCCAGATTTAAGTAATTGAGATGCAAGTTGAGATATTTGCAGGTACAGTTCATTTACTTCACCGTTTTCAATAATTTTACAATCACGATAAAAACCGTTGAAGCAAGTTGCTAAATTTAAAATTTGATTAGCGAAAAGATTTGGACGGCATTGCTCAACAGCTCTTTGTAAAACATCATTTTGAATAGCAATACAGCGGAGCAAGTCAATCAATGATTTTGGCAACTCATCTGAAATATCTTCTATAACTATTTCTTTATTACAAATCGAGTCCACATCTAAACCAATATCTTTACATTTATTCGCTATAGAACGTGACCTAGTATGGCTATACATAATGAATGGAGCAGAACCTGCTTCGAATGCTAGAGCCTCCTCCCATCTGAATGTAAATCCTTTATCTGGACTTACCTTGATAATATTGAAACGTATTGCAGAACTACCAACAGCCTCTGCGATTTCACTTACCTGCTTATCATCATACTCAGTTCGCAATTGTCTAACGATCTGTGATGCATGCTCCTTTGCTTCCTCAAGTAAGTCATCCATGAATACTACATTGCCCTTTCTAGTTGACATTTTACCTTCGGGGAGTTTGATGAATGAATAAAACAAAACATCAGGAACCTTGTGTCCTAACTCTTTGAGTGTTAATCCTACTTGCTTTGCTTGGAGTTTATGATCTTCTCCTAGTACGTTGATCAACTCATCACACTGATTCCATTTCCAAATGTGGTATGCTATATCTCTTGTAGCATATAGAGATGAACCATCTCCTCTTTTGAAGAAGAACTCAGTTTTTCCCTTAAGCCCTCTCAAGCCCAGGTCTAAGAATTCAGCTCCGTTATCAGCCACTCCATGAATCTCTAAATCGGATAATGTTTTCATTAATCTATCAACATCTCCGTTAGTAACAAACATTGATTCTTTGGTGAATTCATCAAATTCTATCCCCAACCGCTTCAATGTTGTAAGCATCCCTTCTAGTACTGGTTGAAAAGCATCATAGAATTGTTGTAAAACAGATTCATCACCATTTTCACTTGCATGAACCAATTTAGCAATATCTAGTTCGATTTGAACGCTTTTAGTTTCATGTTGCCTTAATTTTTGAGCGGCTTGGTACCATCTTACTCGTGCATGGTCTGCTTTGTCACCCCACTTATCGGATAAACTGTCTTTATCTTGTAGAATTTCTTCAATATCTTGTTCAGATAAATGTTCTAGTGCCCAAGCAAGAACAGCGACTTGCTTGCCCATATCATCAACGTAATACTCTGCTCGAACTTGATTGCCAAGAAGTCTATGTAATCTAACTAAGGTGTCTCCAAGAATGGCATTCCTTGCCCTTCCAACATGAAAAGGTCCATTTGGGTTAGCTGAAGTATGTTCAATCAGAACTTGTCTTCCTGTACTTGGTTTACTGCCGTAAGCATCACCGATTCTAGTATTTCCAGTTAGTAACTGATTTGCTAACCATTTTGGATTAGCCTTTATGTTAAGATAACCGGCAGTTGAATTTATTTCACCAATCTCAGTAGTTCTTTCTATAGAGGATGAAATCTCTTCTGCTATTTGGATTGGACTTTTACCTAGAGATTTAGCAAATGGAAAGCAGGGTAACGAAAGATCCCCTTGAGAATGCTCTCTAGAGGGGGTTAACATTGATTTCCATGAATCACCCTCGATTCCCATTTCCGATAGAACCTTGCCAAGAATTGGTTCTACATGAATTCTTAAGATTTGCATTATTATCACATCATGGGGTATCTAAGAATGGCTGCTAATCCACCGAACCCGTCTAAAAGTTGAGAGCCTTCTTCGGTGTCAACAGAAATATATGATATAGAAGAATTTCCTTTAGAGGCAAGAATAGTCAATTCATCAATAAGAGGAATGTTCTCGAGTTCCACAACGTCATCAGAAGAAGTGTTACATGATGGACATTCAGGGAGTTCTTCAGTTCTTGAAAGTGTCACATTCCACTGATGTGAACATTTCTTACATTGTAATTTAATTGAATTCTTTCTTAATCCTTCAGAAATTAATAATGTATCAACTGCCCCTTGGTCTAATGCTTGCTTTATCATCAGATCACCATATGTTGCTTTCGGTGCAGTTTTGACCAACTCTTGTAGAAAACGATTCATCATTTGCCTTTCAGCATCTAATTCAATTTCACCCATTAATCCGCCAGCATTACCCACTAACTCTCTTACTCCACTATCATTTGAGTAGCCCACATCAAATGTTGTCTTTGCAATTTTCTTTGCGATTTCATGATGGAAGTATTCGTTTTTAACTACAAAATCCTTGGTTGCCCCTGGCCCTCCAACGATTATAGCCTGAATATTTTCTAAATTAGGTAGCCAGTAACTACATGCATGTTCCGATGCTCGTTTGAAGAAATTATGTGCTGCTTCTTCAATCAAACGTTCGAAACGTTGAGCAGATTGACCACCTTGTCTGTGTTTTCCCATAATATTAGAAACAAGATGTTCTTGGACATGTATTCTTTTTCCAGAAGCGATTCCATATGCTGCTTCTGCCCTATCAATTACAAAAAGTCCGTATGATTTTTTATCGACCAGCATTTCTTCAAGTTGTGTTAATTCAAATTTTGAATCACATCTATAGCGGAATGAGATAAACGGTTGAGGCGGATTTTCGACAACTACATTTACCATTCTTGATTTATTATTACCAATTATTACCGAACCGACAAAAATCGCTAATCCATTTTCACCTGCATTCTTGAATCTATTGAGCGTAGAAATAGCAGATTCAATGGCTGCTTGGACATTTTTTCTAGTTCCTTTAGATTTGATGTTAGCAGCTTGTCCATGTTCATTTTGCAACATTGTTCTAGCATCAAACACTTGACGGTCTGGTGGTATGATAATTGTAACAAGTTCAGTACCAAAGCCTTTCATCTCTCTCAATTCTTCAAGAGCCATTTTTAGACGAAGTCTACGAGTTGAGAGTTGATTATCATCACTCATGTTGCTTCCTCCATTTCTAGGGCATCCGCTAAAGGTCTTCAACTCTCTGTCCAATTAATTTCTGTCAAGAGTATTTAATTCAACGAAAATGCGTTATTAAATTAAAATCTAGGGATATCCTCAAAGACTTGAGTTATGACGAGCAAATGATGACAAAGACCCATGTTGTTGCTTTAGGCGGTAGTCTTCTAAGGCCTGAAGAGGCTGAGAAAAGGCGGCAGTGGTTGGGTCAACTACGTCAGTTGATAGTTCACCTTGAAGGTAATGAATACCGTTTGGGGATTGTTGTTGGTGGAGGACTTCCTGCCAGGGAAGGTATAGAATTGGCAAAAAATATTATTTCAGATTCAGATAAACTGGATGAAGTTGGAATAGCAGCAACTCGACTCAACGCCACCATTCTTCAACAAATATTCATGGATGTTGGTTGTAATATAGCTCAATTGATTCCAACATCGACTGAACAATGTGCTGAATTATTGAATTCACATTCGATTGTAGTAATGGGCGGAACTGTTCCTGGACATACTACTGATACAGTGGCTATTGCTTTGGCCAGAGATTGTGGTGCTAAAAATTGTATTATTGCCACTAATGTGCCTTATGTTTATGATAAAGATCCTAGAGAATATGAAGATGCTAAGCCAATGTTTGATATCAGTTTTGATGACTTAGAGAAAATTACTGGTACTGAAAAGTTAATTCCAGGACAGTCAGCAGTAGTAGACCCAATTGCAGTTAGTTTGGCAAAGAAATCTTCCATAGATATTGCTGTATTAGATGGAAGAAATATATCTCTGCTTGAGAGTGCTCTAGAAGGTAAAGAATTTGATGGTACTATGATTAGGGGTGTTTGAAATGGTAGATGCAAAGAAAGTAAAGGAAAAATTATCAAAGGTATCTGATAAAGTATTCAGTGGAAATAAAAATCAGGCTCACAAACATTGTCGAATTTGTTACAAACCAATTCCACTAAGTGCTGAACCTAGAGTTTGCAAAAGCGCAGAATGTATCTCAAAAAATGATAAAGATGATCGTAATCAAAAACAAATGCGTCTATGGATGTTCATATTCTTCGGTTTATTTGCATTTAGTTTCGTTGGACCTTTGATTCTAAGCCAACTTTAATCTTCATTATCATTGAAGTGTTCTTCCATCATCTTTTGAGTTGAACCTTTTTCTTGCTCTCCAATACCAGCTGATCTAAGCCTATCTCCCAATTTGTATAGTTCTCTAACTGCTTCTTCTATAGATTTATTTTGCTTTAGGAATCTTGTTGTCGGCCACCCACAATCTATAATTTCAGGGTCAACTGTATTTTCTTCAATCCAAGCTGAGCAGGCACTACCGTGACACAAGGCACTAAAATTTTCTAAGTCGATCCAAAAAGTTCTTCTCGAACATACTGGACAATCTTTGCACTCCATGGTTGAGAGGACAGTCATTGCCTCTTCTCCAACACGATCAACATCCCACATGACAACGCTACAATTGGTTAGTAACATCTCTTCACTTTTTTTGAGAAATGCCCTGAGGACTTGCCAAGCAACTTCTTCTGTACTAAAGCATCCTAGGCCTAAAGTACCTCCACCTTCTTCTACAACAGATGGTACGAAAACACGTTTTATCTCTTCGACCATAAATATCCGATTGAGTCATTTGGCTTGAATCCTCGCTTTTATTTTGACCATTCAGCCTCAACTACAGCCAAACCACCTTCATGCGGCAGTGGTGCATTTGGTTTTTCGATTCGTATTGATATTTTTTCAATCAATTCATTTTGTTTCAAAATCATGATCATCTTCTCTGCCATCGTCTCCATCAGCCTGATAGGTTGTGAGTTAAGCAAAACAGTATCTATTGCATTTTGTAAATCTGCATAATTTACTGTTTTAGATAAATCATCATTAATTTCTTTTTGACTAATTTCTACTTTAATTGTTACATTAAATGGTTGGTTTGATTCATGCTCAAAATCATATGCTCCATGTTTGGCCATAACGGTATAATCTTCTAGAGAAATAGTGAACATAATATCACTCTGTATCTCTTTCATGTACCCAAATTAGATGGTATCCAAATTGAGTTTTAATCGGGTCGGAAGTACTAGCAATAGGTATTTCCCATACTGCTTCGTCAAATTCTCTAACCATCATACCTTTGCGAAACCACCCTAAATCTCCGCCTTTTTGACTTGATGGACATGTACTTTTTTTCCTAGCCATTTTCTGAAAATCCTTTAGTTTGCCTACCTTATCTTTGATTTGTATTGCCTCAGATTTTGAGTTAACCAAGATATGAGATGCCCATGCACTCGGAGCGACCATGTTAACACCCAGTAGATTCAGTTATTGAAACTCTCGCAATTAAATAACCAAAATATATGCTTAAATTCTAATGATTTATGATAAATTTAGTTATGAAAAAGTGATTGATTAAATCTCTTCACCAGTCCATCTTTTACCGATGTCATTGTCTATTCCAATGTGGTCTAGAATTCGAGCAATGATGAAATCAACCAAATCATCTATTGTTTCAGGGTGATTGTAGAATCCAGGTGATGCGGGAATAATTATTGTATTCCATGAAGAAAGTTTTGTCATATTTTCCAGGTGGACTGTAGCATAAGGTGCTTCTCTAGGTACTATGATGAGTTTACGTCTTTCTTTCATAGCAACTATAGCGGATCGAGTAACAAGGTTATCACTTATTCCCGCTGCAAGTTTTCCGATAGTTGTTCCGGAACAAGGGCAAATAACTACTGCATCTATTTTTGAAGAACCAGATGCAGATTTACCTCCGACATTGGATTCATCCTCAAGAAATGAATTTGTCTGCTTGGCGAGTTCTTCTTTGGTAATCCCACATTCATGTTTCAGAGTCAGTTCTCCAGCACTAGTAACGACCAATCTGGATGGAATATCCATTCGATTTAGAGTTTCTAATAATCTCTTTCCATAAATGGCACCTGATGCTCCAGAAATGGCAACGACAATCTCGCCCATGAACAACGGCTGGATTACTTACTTTTATTGACTTGTTTTTTATTAATGGCTAAAATTAACGCTTTTTCCAAATTAATTATGGCTTCTTGAAATAATTTTGGCTCTATAGACCAAGCAACACGAATCCAGTCATCAAATCCATCATCAAACATATTGCCAGGAACTAATAATACGCCGAACTGTTTGCATTCATTATCAATAAATTCCATCGAATTTATTCCGAAGGGTAATCTAAAGGATCCAAATATTCCATATGGTGGTTCATTCCAAGTTATATTGAATTTTTCTAATAGATTACGTAGCATTGGAAGATTCTTTTTCCTGTAATGTTCGACTTTGTCTAAGACAATATCTAAGTGAGGGAAAATCGAATCGGCTATTCTTAAAATCGGGCTACCCATCATTCCGCCTAGAGTAATGAATGCTCTTCTAGCCTGCTCAGCAATTTCAGGGGATGCTATAATCCAGCCGAAACGTAGAGTTCCTAGTGAATAGATTTTGGTTAATGAATTAATGGATATGCAATGATTTCCTAAACTATGAAAGGGTACATAATCCTCTTTTCTCTTTTTACTATCTAAATAAACTTCATCAGCGATTATAATTACGTCATTTTCCTTACAAGTATTAACAATCCAATTGCGATCTTCAGGATGATAATCCCAACCACTAGGATTTAGAATAGGGGTGATCATTAAAATAGAAGATTTTTTTATAGCATCGAGCCATTGAGTTTTATCTATTCTCCAATATCCCACATTATTTTCAGGTTTATTTCTATTTATTTTGATTACTTCATGATTGAATAGTTGTGGTGATTGAACTATCGGTGCATAACAAGGGGATTCAACAGCAATAGTTACAGTTTTATTTTCATTTTTTGCCAATGCAGCACATACAGCAATATGTAGTCCTTGAGTTGCTCCGTTACATACTACGATTCTATTAATGTCAACATTCTCTCTTAATGAGATGTTATGCCTAGGGTCTCTAAGATTTCCAATATGATGATTTGCTACTTCATAAATTGAATCTTTCATAATTTTCTTTACATCCCAATCATATTGCATTCCACTAAATGATAGGTTATGGGGTCTATTTTCTTCTAGCCTAGGAACATACCAATCTAGATATCCGATAGTTGGAATTCCTAATTCAGAACTTTTCGTTCCAAATATCGGCCAGTAATCGCCCCCCATACAAGGTGCTTCTTTGGGTAGACCTTCAATGATTTGCTATTTTTCTAGCTAAACTTTTAGGCATAGTATCTATCAAGACTTTTTTCAAAGAATCAAAACTAACATCATGCCCCATTTTCTTTAGTGAGGTAGTTGTATCAGTATCTAAGCCACAACCTGGTAAACTCTCGACTCTAGATTCAGGAGTGTCATAATTTATTGTAAATCCATGTCTTGAAGTCCACCTAAGAAATGAAAGCCCTATACTAGATATCTTTTTGCCACTAACCCAAACACCTTGCATTCTAGAGTCTCTGTTTGATTCTATTCCTAATGATTTGAGAGCCAAAATTATCCAGCCCTCAAGTTTAGAAATAATTTGAGCGACTGACTTTTCATCATCTAAATCCCACTTAAAAATTGGATAACCTACCAGTTGCCCAGGTCCATGCCAAGTCAATCCGCCACCTCTGTCTACCGGGAATGAAGGATAATCAGAAGGAGGTTCAATTCCATCGTTTCTTGCTCTAGGGCCAACGGTGACAACTTCGGGATGCTGTAAAAAAATGATGGTATCAATAATCAAATCATCTATTCTTTTCTGTTGCAGTTCTTTCATCAGTTCGAAAGCCTCATGATATGGAATAGTCCCAAGATTCAAGACATCGACATTTCGAATCTCGGACATGAACAGGCGAGATGGTTCTTATCCATCAAACCATCCTAGTCAAAGTCTAGATCGATTTTCCCGCTATCTTTTCTTCCTTCTCTATATGCTTCAATTGCAGCCTTAGCAATTGCTGCAGGGTCGTTGATTATTTGTTTATCGATTTTATCTCCATTGAATAAATTATCACCAACCATTACAGAGTCTTGCAGAGATAATTCTTTGTCTCCTGAATTTTTATTTTCTTCGACAATTTGTTCCATGTTTTTAGTGATTTCTTGAATACTCTCTAACTCAACCTTTTTCTCATCTAACTCTACTTCTAATCCCTTGACTTTATCTCGAGTTTCGTCTAGTTCTTGCCTCAAGAAAGCAGCTTCTGCCTTTGCAGCCTCCATTTCTCTAGCTAATGCCTTGAGCACATCATCTGCTGAAGCGGGTTCGGTTGATAATTTACTGACTCTTTTTTCTTCAACATCGTCTGCTTGCTTTCTAACACTTGGAGGTAATATTGAATCATCCTCGCCTTCATATTCAGCAAAAAGATACTTTACTACTGTACTGCTTGCAATAGTATTCAATAGTAATAATGAAATCAGAATGAAGGCTTGAAAATCTTCCTTTGGGCCCATATTTTCGCCCCATTTTCTATTAGGTGCTTCTGTTGCTAACTCATTGAAATAACTCCCTATACTAATGAATGTCCAAATCATTACTAATGCTGAAATCGCATAAATTAGTATGATTACTTTTTCTTCACTCTTACTAGGCTTTGAAACTGGAACTGCATCCGGGAGACGAATCCTCCCTTTGATGACTCCGTTTGGATCCATAGCAAGCCTTCTTAATATTGGCCGTAATTTTTTTTCAGAATTACGTAAATTTTTCTTGTGGTTTCTAAGTCGATTCGAAGCAACTCTCATGCCCATAATCATAAATAAACAACTGCATAGGTAAGTTATCCAGAAAAAAGCCCCATTAGGCGAAATGATACTTGGGATATTGTCTCCCACAACAATTCCCATATCAGCATCTGTAAACAAGAAGTTAGCTATTTCAGTATCCCAACTACCACCTCTTTCAACACCACGATCTTTCTCGTAATCTTGAACAGCATCAGCCCATAGGGATAGACAAGTTACACTAATTATGATCAAAATTAAAATTGAAATAGATATGGCAAATAAAGAAAATGGCCCGGGGGGCTTATTCAATATACGTTGATTTGAAGAGGGATTTGAGTAATATCTACTATGTACTACAGTAGTAGTAGTAGTGACCTTTCTAGCTTTTTTTGAACCTCCGGACCAAAAAATGTAAATTATGTATAATATGAAAAATCCAAAAACAAGTTGTTCTATGCTACCCAAATCCTTCATGACTAATCCCCTTACTTACTTATTTGTTGCAGATTCTATTTAATACTCTTGTAGGTTTCAAAATTTCCCTGATGAGCCAAAACCACCTTTTCCGCGTTGAGTTTGTCCCAGTTCATCGTACTTAGTTTCAACAATTGTAACACTTGGAACTGGCGCAAACAATAATTGTGCAACCCGTTCTCCTGCTTTGACGGTAAATGATTCCTCTTCTCCTATCCAAGTGGCTAAGACCATTAATTCTCCTCGGTAATCCGAATCTATAGTCCCAATTCCATTTGGCATTATCATTCCTTTTTTTCCTAATGATGAACGACATCTAATTTGTCCTTCCCATCCTTCAGGGATGGCGACTGCAAGTCCAGTCTTGATCATAGAACTTTTTCTTCTCTCGATTTTTGTTTCTTCTAAAGCGTAAAGATCCCAACCTGCAGCTTGTGAAGAACCTTGGGTTGGTAGTTTGGCTTGGTTTGATAATTTGGCAAACTCAACTGTCAAATCTACTCTCATAAACAGAGGTAATTGTTTGAGGTTATTGACTATTATCTAAAGTATAGATTTACTTACTTGTGCGCAGTGGAAATATAGGCGTATCAAAATTATTTTGATTTTTTTCTAAACCTGTTATAAAAGGGTAATTCCGGCTCGTATTGTAGCACCTTCCAACGGTTGATAAACGTCCTAAAACCTGCGTTTCCTAAGGAGCCTGAAGGGTTATCATTATACACCCTATCGAACGAGAAGAAACTCCGGCGCGAATGTAGAAGTGAGGTGAAATGATATGGTGATTGAGCATAGTACAAAAAATCAAGAAGAGATTGAGATAGATTTGTCTATGGAACATATTGAACCCATGCTCCAAGAAACTCCAAATCGTTTCGTTTTATTCCCTATTGAGCACACTGATATTTGGGAAATGTACAAACTTCATGCTGCGGCTTTTTGGACTGCTGAAGAAATTGACTTAGCTGAAGATGCTAAAGATTGGAAGAAACTCAATGACAACGAGAGACATTTCCTAAAACATGTCTTGGCATTCTTTGCTGCTAGTGATGGTATTGTGAATGAAAATTTAGTAACAAATTTTGCCGATGAAGTCCAATGGGCTGAAGCCCGTTGTTTTTATGGCTTTCAAATAATGATGGAAAATATTCATGCTGAAACTTATTCATTATTGATTGATACTTATATTACGGACCCAATTGAAAAAGATCATTTATTCAATGCCTTGGAAACAGTTCCTTCTGTAAAGAAGAAAGGTAATTGGGCTCTGAAGTGGCTATCTAGGAAGAAAGGTACATTCGCACAAAGACTGGTGGCTTTTGCTGCCGTTGAGGGGATATTTTTCTCTGGTTCTTTCTGTGCCATTTTCTGGTTAAAGAAAAGAGGTTTAATGCCAGGGCTTACATTTTCAAATGAATTAATTTCAAGAGATGAAGGACTTCACTGTGACTTTGCTTGTTTACTACACAATCAGTTGAATCGCGGAGCAGGAGAAAATATCATTCATAGAATTATTTCTGAAGCAGTAGAAATAGAAACAGAGTTTGTGACAAGTGCCCTTCCTGTTGAGTTAATAGGGATGAATGCAGGTTTGATGAGGCAATATATCGAGTTCGTTGCAGACCGACTATTGGTTTCTCTTGGGGCATCTAAATTATATGATGTATCCAATCCATTCCCATGGATGGAAATGATTTCAATGCAAGGAAAAACTAATTTCTTTGAGAAGAGAGTTGGCGAATATCAAAAGTCCGGTGTCAAGGATGGAGCAACTCTCGGAAGTGTCCAACAACGCTTCTCAGTAGACGAAGACTTTTGAACCGTACGCGATGGAAGGGGAATACTGCGCAATTCAATAACACGAGGGAGATGACAAAGATGACAATGCAAGTAGTAAACAGAAAAGGAGAAAAAGAAGATGTCCGATTCGATGCTATTCTTGAGAAATTGTCTAGTCTTACTGAGGGTTTAGATCCCAATTGGATAGACCCTGCACATCTTACTAAATTGACAATTGAAGGACTTTATGACGGAGTTTCGACTCGTGAACTAGACCAACTGGCTGCAGAAACAGCAGCATCTCTTGCGTCTCACCATCCGGATTATAGTAGATTAGCTGCTAGAATTTGTGTAGATGACCTTCATCGTTCAACTAAAGAGGTTTTCACAGATGTCATAACAGACCTTAGAGAATACATTGACCCAGAATCGAAGAAACACGCACCTTTGATTTCTGAAGAAGTCTATGGAATTATCATGGAAAACGCAGAAACTCTAAACAATCATATTGATTATAATCGTGATTATAATTATGACTACTTTGGATTCAAAACCCTAGAGCGTTCATATTTGCTGAAACTAAACGGCGAAGTCGCTGAGCGCCCTCAACACATGTTGATGCGTGTATCAGTAGGAATACACCATGGGGATATAGAGAAAGCCTTGAAAACTTATGATTTGATGAGCCAAGGATTTTTCACCCATGCAACTCCTACATTATTCAATTCAGGAACTCCAACACCTCAGATGTCTTCCTGTTTCCTTTTGACAATGCAAGATGATTCTCTCGTAGGCATCTATGATACATTGAAGCAATGCGCTTTGATTTCCAAGTCTGCTGGTGGAATTGGCTTATCTATTCATCATATTAGATCAAAGGGGTCTTACATCAAAGGCACAAATGGAGAAAGTAACGGAATAGTTCCAATGCTTCGTGTATTCAATGATACTGCAAGATATGTCGACCAAGGCGGCGGCAAGAGAAAAGGTTCAATTGCAATTTACTTGGAACCTTGGCACCCAGATATTTTGGCTTTCTTAGATTTAAGAAAGAATCATGGTAAAGAAGAACTTCGTGCAAGAGATCTATTCTATGCTCTGTGGACTCCAGATTTATTCATGGAAAGAGTTGAGCAAAATGCTGATTGGTCTTTCTTCTGCCCGAACGAGTGTCCTGGTCTTCAAGACGCATATGGTGAAGAATTCAAGCAGATGTTTGAATCATATGAAGCACAAGGATTGGCAAGAGAAACAATTCCAGCAAGAACTGTATGGGATAAAATAGTTGAGTCACAAATTGAAACTGGTACTCCTTACATGCTTTACAAGGATGCAGCAAATACCAAATCTAACCAAAAGAATCTAGGTACAATTCGTTCATCTAATCTTTGTACTGAAATCATGGAATATACTGCTAAAGATGAAGTCGCCGTATGTAACTTAGCCTCAATCGCACTTCCTAAGTTTGTAGATGTAGAAAAAGGTGAATTTAACCACCAACTTCTCTATGATGTAACATATCATGCAACTGGAAATTTGAACCGAGTCATAGATGTAAACTATTATCCTGTTGAAGAGGCACGTAATTCAAACATGCGTCACCGGCCTATTGGACTTGGTGTTCAAGGACTTGCTGATACATTTGCAATGCTCGGACTTTCATTTGAGAGCCCCGAAGCGAAAGTATTGAACAAAGAAATATTTGAGACAATTTACTTTGCTTCATGTACTGCCTCAAAGGATGCAGCGATTAAAGAAGGTGCTTACTCAACTTTCAAGGGCTCACCTGCGAGTGAAGGAATTCTACAATTTGATCTTTGGAACATGAATGAACACAGTGGACGTTGGGATTGGGATTCTTTGAAATCTGAAATCGTTGCTAATGGTATGAGAAATTCCCTGTTATTAGCTCCTATGCCAACTGCTTCAACCTCTCAAATTCTAGGTAACAATGAATGTTTTGAAGCATTTACTTCCAATCTATATGTCAGAAGAACATTGTCTGGTGAATTCATAGTACCTAATAGGCACTTGATAAATGACTTGATTAAACTAGGAATATGGAGTTTAGAAATGAAAGATGAGATACTTCGTCACAAAGGTTCAATTCAAAACATTGTAGGAATCCCTGATAATATCAAAGAACTGTATAAGACCACTTGGGAAATTAAGCAGAAGAATGTTATTGACATGGCTGCAGACAGAGGCGCATATATCGACCAAAGTCAATCGATGAATATTCACATGATTGATGCTAATGCAGCAAAGGTTAGTTCCATGCACTTTTATGGATGGAGGAAAGGCTTGAAAACTGGAATGTACTATCTTAGAACAAAGGCTGCTGTAGATGCTATTCAATTCACAGTTGAAGCAAAGAAGTCTGAAGATCAAACGGTTTCAGGATTGGCAGACCGTGCTGAAATGACTAGCTTAGAAGAAATAGCATGCAGTCTAGACTCTCCAGATGACTGCCTAAGTTGTGGTTCATAATTTAGATGTCCATCTTAATTCCACAGTGCGGACAACTTATTTTTCCTGAATAGTCCGTAGGAACGTTCAATTTTTTGTCACAAGAACTGCAAACGATTTCTCTTTTGCCACTATTTTTGGACCCATCTTTAAACGCTGAAAGAACTCTTTCTATCGATGGAGGCCATCCCGTTTTTAGTTCATCAAATGACATTAATAGTGGTAATGCTACAAGCCCCATTCCAAATGTTGTACACATTACTGAGAAGAGTGTCATTGAACCATCGTCGCTGATTGAAATTGATAATGGATTTAGATCTCCTCCAGAGAAAATAATACTTAATAATCCCGATATCAGGAATGTTGCTAAAGTAAAGTAAATACCATTCAAGTATTCATTGAGCATCAAAATACCTCCGATGATAAAGGCAAAGGATAGTAAAAATGCGAGTGGAGCTAAGGCCCACCCTAATTCACCAATACCAATAATTGAAAATGCAAATGCCATTAGCATTCTAAATGCACCGTAAATGATTACTATTGTTCCAATTCCATTCACAGTACTTCCTTTATTTCCGATATACACGTGTTGGATATTTGGAGTAACGAATGCCTGAGAATTAGTTTGTTGGGGCATTGTTGCAACATAATTTTGTTGAATAGTTTGGACAGGTTGCTGATTTAATTCATCATTTTCCATCAAACGAATTACGACATCATCTTTTTTACCAGATATTTTTAGTCCACGCGATTTACAGATTTTTTTGAGTTCAAGAAGAGTCAAAGATTCATAATCCATGACATCGAGATAAAATTCTCATTATTATACTTATAGCCGTCTTACTTTATTTCATGCGGAATGAATTGCATGTCCTAAAGTTGCTAAAACTGCTTCATGAGTCATTTCAGTCATTGTTGGATGCGCATGAATCGTTCCAGCAATATCTTCTAACAAGGCTCCCATTTCCAATGCAAGTGTCCATTCACCGACAAGTTCGCTGATATGAGTTCCTACGGCTTGGATTCCAAGAATTCTGTGGTCATCTTCTCGAGCACATACTCTCACAAAACCTGCAGATTTTTCAGCTTCTTGTGTTAGAGCACGTCCGTTAGCGCCAAGTGGGAATTTACCTACGATTACAGGATGACCTTCTTCCTTGGCTTGTTCTGGTGAAAGACCAACACTCACTATTTCAGGCTCAGTGAATACAATCGCAGGAACAGCCACAGGGTCATATTCTCGCTTTTCACCAGAGATGATTTCGGCAACCATTTCTCCTTGGAAGGATGCAACATGTGCTAGCATCTCCCCCGAATTGCAGACATCTCCAATGGAATAAACACCTTTCATATTAGTCTCACATCTTTGATTAACTTTGACAAATCCTCTTTCATCTAGTGCTACTCCTGTAGGTTCTAGACCCTGACTTCTTGGTTTTCTTCCTACAGTTACCAACACTTTATCGGCAATTAATTCTTCAAACTTAGCGTCTTCCTTTGCATTTTTGTCAACATAAAATAATTTTATTTTACCATCTTTCATGTCTTCTGTACCCTTGGCAAAAACTCCAGTGTGTACCTTGATCTTATTTTTCTTGATGAATAATTCCAATGGACGACGCAATTCCTTATCGAAAATGGGAAGAACCGAATCCATTGCTTCGACAATAGTGACTTCAGACCCCAACATTCTGTAAGTTATTCCTAATTCCAATCCGATGTATCCTCCACCAACAACTACTACATGACCAGGTAATTCTTTCAAGTCTAATGCTTCTCTAGATGAAATTACATTTTCTGAGAAAGGCATGAATGGTAATTCAATAGGAACTGAACCATTTGCTAAAATTACATTATCTGCTTGAATAATAATTGCATCCTTGCCAGAACCTACTTTAACAGTTTTAGCATCTTGGAATTCGGCCCATCCATTGATTAGTTCAGCACCTGCTGCTTTCAGTAAGTGTTCTACTCCACCATTCAATTTATTGACGATGCCATCTTTCCAAGAAACCATATTTGACATATTTAGTTCGGCAGGACCAGGTATTGAAATCCCCATATGACCTTGTTCTTTGGAATGTTTTGCCAAATCATGAAATCTATGTGCTGCATGGATTAGTGCTTTAGAAGGAATACATCCTCTAATCAAACATGTTCCACCTGCTTTTTCACCTTCAACAATTATTGTTGAGAGGCCTAACTGTCCTGAACGAATTGCAGCAACATAACCTCCAGGTCCTGCGCCTATAACCAAAACTTGACATTTTTTTGTTTGCATTAAACCACCATCACATGAAAATTGTTGCAGGATTTTCCAAGTATGTCTTCACTCTTTGAACAAGTGTTGCGCCATCGTGACCATCAACAACTCGATGGTCCCATGAAGAAGACAAATTCATCATTCTTCTAACGACGACTTGTCCATTTCTGACAACTGCTCTTTCCTTAGCATTGTGAACTCCTAAAATTCCAACTTCTGGTTTATTGATAATTGGTGTAGCACCCAGCCCACCTAATCTTCCAAGACTTGTAATCGTGAATGTTGAGCCTGATAGTTCATCAGCACTTGCTTTACCGTCTCTGGTGGCAGATGTAACTCTAACCATTTCGGCAGCAGATTGCCAAATATCCATTGCTTCAACATGCTTGACAACAGGAACGTAAAGTCCTCTATCGGTTTGAGTTGCAATTCCAAGATTGATTGCTTGATGTCTTGTGACCACATTTGCTTCATCATCATAAAGCGCATTACATTCTGGACTTTCCTTTAGTGCCTTGACCAGTGCCTGCATAATGAAAGGCAGGTAGGTCAATTTTGGTGCACCTTCCGGTCTTGTAGCATTCAGGTGTTGCCTCAAATCTTCTAAGGCAGTGATATCTACTTCTTCAAAGTATGAGAAATGAGCAATAGAACTGTATGAAGCCATCATGCTGTCTGCGATCTTTCGTCTTAGTCCAATTACCTTTATTTCTTCAGTTCCGCTTAATTCAGTCTTTGCTGAAGCGCCGACTGGTGACCATGCAGAAGCACCGGCAGCACCGCCTGAAATATGTTTGTCCAAATCCGCATGACTGATTCTTCCAGCAGGGCCAGAACCAGCAACATGCTCGAGATTGATATTTGCTTCACGTGCTCTTTGTCTGACCGCTGGACTTGCCAGTGCCTTGGTTCCAGCAGCTCTTGCTACAGGTTGAGGTGCTTGCTTAGTTTCAACGCTAGGCGCTGGAGCAGGGGCGGACTTTGTAGCGACTTCCTTTTTCTTTTCAGGTGCTTTCTCCTCTTCCTTTTTCTTTACAGGTTCTTCTTGTGATGCTGATGTATTACCATCGCCATCAACTTCAAATTCTATACAAACAACTCCAACTGGGAGAATATCTCCAGCCTCGCCGATAACTTTGGTTACTTTTCCATCAACAGGTGATGGGATTTCGACAGTAGCCTTGTCAGTCATAACCGAAAGAATCGGATCGTCTTCTTTGACAGTATCTCCAACTGCAACCATCCATTCAACAACTTCTCCTTCTACTACTCCTTCTCCTATATCTGGCAGTTTAAACGCAAATGTTCCCATATTTATTCCTCCTGTGTTTTCTTTATTGCTTCAGCAATCCTCGCTGGACTTGGTAGATAATCCCATTCTGTTGTATGTGGGAATGGTGTATCCCATCCAGTGACTCTAATTATTGGTGATTCAAGATGATAAAAACATCTTTCTTGAATCGATGCACTCATCTCCGCTCCAAACCCACTAGTTTTTGGGGCCTCATGGACAATAACGCATCTTCCAGTCTTTTTGATTGAGTTAACTATCGCATCCCTGTCCCATGGAACTAAGGTTTGTAGATCGATTAATTCACAGTCAACCCCTGATTCTTTGATCGCTTGTTCACATACGTGAACCATTGTCCCCCATGCGATAACAGTACAAGCAACTCCTTCTTTGACGATTCGTGCTTCTTCAAGCGGTATGGAATAATATTCATCTGGTACTTCTCCATCAGGATGGTCATTCCAAGTAGGTACATCGTGAGGGTCACCGTAAAATGGCCCACGATAGCAACGTTTAGGTTCGAAGAAAATAACTGGGTCATTACATTCTATTGCCGATGTTAACAATCCCTTTGCATTGTATGGATTCGAACAGTACACCACTTTTAGTCCAGGGGTGTGCGTGAATTGTGCTTCAGGTGATTGTGAATGATGATGTCCACCTTTAATTCCTCCACCGGCAGGTGTCCTAAATGTTAGAGGAGCGGTGAATTCTCCACCAGAGCGGTGACGAACTTTAGCAATCTCATTGACAATTTGGTCATAAGCGGGGAAGATATAGTCGGCGAATTGAATTTCAGCGACTGGTCTTAAACCGTTGAGACCCATTCCCATGGCAATTGCAGCAATTCCACCTTCGGCGAGAGGTGAATCAAATACTCTGTGTGCCCCAAATTTCTCTTGAAGTTTAGCAGTTACTCGGAATACTCCTCCGAAGTATCCTACATCTTCTCCAAAGATTACAACATTTTCATCTCTTTGTAATTGATGTTCAAGTGCAGAATTTAGTGCGGCTATCATATTCATTTTTGTCATAATATCACCTCACTTTCCAAGTTCCTCACGCTGTTCTTGGACGTGCCAAGGAACTGTTTCATAGACTTCAGTAAAAATTGTAGATGCTGGAGGATAAGGTCCACTTGCCAAGTCTCCAAACTCACATGCTTCTTTGTAAGCAGTCATCACTTCATCATCGATTTTCTTTTCAAGAGCAGCATGTTTTTTGTCATCCCAGAGTTTTGTTTCAATCAAATGTAACTTTAGTCTTTCAACTGGATCTCCACCTGGCCAACATTCGAATTCATTATCTGGCCTGTAAGCAGAAGGGTCATCCGATGAAGAGTGAGCTCCTGCTCTGTAAGTATAAACTTCAATGTGAGTAGGTCCAAGTCCAGCACCTGCACGTTCTCTAGCCCATTTGGTAACGCTGTAAAGTGCTAAGAAGTCATTTCCATCTACTCTAATTGAAGGAATATCATAGGCTAATCCACGCTCAGCGAAGGTTCTTCCTCCAGTTGCTAGATTTTTGTGAGTAGAAATAGCCCATTGGTTGTTAACGACATTTAGGATTACTGGAGGTTTGAAGGTTGATGCGAAGTTGAGCGCATAATGATAGTCTCCTTGAGCAGAAGTACCATCTCCTAACCATGAGATACAAACTTCATCAAGTCCTTTGTAAGCACTGGCCATAGCGACTCCAACAGCTTGAGAGAATTGTGTTCCCACAGGGGAAGAGATTGAGATAAAGCGTCCTTCTTTCCAGGTATAGTGGACTGGCATCTGTCTTCCTTTGACATTATCTTCAGTATTTCCGATACAGTGGCAAATCATACTGACCATGTCTCTTCCTCGAACAAATTGAGCACCTGGTTGCCTATATGAAGGGAAAATCCAGTCTTGAGTTTCGAGTGCCATAGTTTGAGCGATTGCAATAGCCTCTTCACCAAAAGAGCGCATGTAGAATGATAACTTTCCTGTTCTTTGCATTTTCAACATTCTGTCGTCAAAGATTCTAAGTCTCATCATATATTCCAATCCTTGAATCATTTCCTCAGCACTTAGTTCAGGATTCCACTCTCCCTTAGCTTTGTTATCATCATCTAGAACTCTTACTAAACCAGCAGCATGCTGAATTGTATCATTTGCTTGACAATTTATTGGATCAGGTCTATTCAAATCATCCGGCTTTTCTTTAAATTTATCACCGAAGTTCGATTCGTCACCAGGTCTAAACGGAGCAGCCCCGATAGTATAGGGAGCGGTGGAGACCGTCTTCCGTTCCGTCATGGTTTCACCTCAGTTGGCAAAGTCCTTAAGTGATACTGGTCAAATGGTATTTCTTTAGAAACCATGACGTTAGCACCGGGCATACTTTCATCATTATCTGGATTTTTCAATTTTCTCAAAAGAAGTCCTGCTTTGAAAGAAGATCTAACAAAAGGTCCACTGGCTACACCTAAGAATCCTAGTTCAATCGCTTTCTCTGCCCATAGATCGTAAAGTTCAGGTTCTGGAAATCTATCAACGGCTAAATGTTTGCTTGAAGGTGCAAGATACTGTCCGATAGTTAGTAGGTCGACACCAGCATCTCTGACCAGTTTCATTGCCTCAACTAATTCTTCGTTAGTTTCACCAACTCCAACCAT
>CEOF01033377.1_pt1 | contig 31336 bp, 31 predicted proteins | sample 361311 | NCBI WGS metagenome assembly CEOF01 (sample SAMEA2619667, study PRJEB7988) | marine metagenome | biome: marine biome (ENVO:00000447); feature: surface water layer (ENVO:00002042); material: "saline water (ENVO:00002010), including plankton (ENVO:xxxxxxxx)" | depth 5 m
TCTAAAGGAAATAAATCATAAGCTGGATAAGGTAACTCATCTAAATTTTTTAATAGCTCTTGAGGAGGTGTAAAGTAGTAATCATTTTTACCGACTCTAACAACCAATCCTTTTATTTTGCCCCAATCTTTTTTTCCTTCATCTATCATTGATAATACTTCAAGAATTGTTTTGTAAGACTCTCCAACAAAACCAAAATCTACCTCAGGCAACCATGTTAAAACTTCTTTTGGAATAGATGTTAAAACTCCACCGCCTAAACTAACTGGAGTGTTTGGAAGAATTTTTTTTGATAATTTTAATATTTTTTTTATTGATGCATAAGCCGTAGTTATACCTCCAACAGCTATCAAATCCCAATTATCACTCTCAATTACTTTTTTGACAGTTTCGTCATCAGCTCGCCACGCATTATGATCATAAACCTGAACTTGGTGACCTTTGTTAATTGCAATAGCGCAAAGTTGGGCCATACCCATAGGGACGTGATGCGGATCATCTTCTTCCCTGACCATCGGATTTATAAAGAGAACTTTTGCCATATATATATTCTAGATATATAGACTAATTATATTTTTTAAAAAAGTCTTTTAATTTCATATTTTTTATAGATTTTCCAAATAATATGCCACCTTCAGTGCAATTAATAGTGTTATTTTTACTATCATTAATCATTTCTAAAAATATATCTTTATACCAGTTGTATACATAATCTGTGTAAAAATATTTTTTTACATAAGGATTAAAAATCCTTTTATAAAATTTATTAATATATTTTGTACCAAAATTTTTTTTTAATATTCCGTAGTATTGTGTTTGCTTTAAATTAGTATCTAAGTAATATGAAAAATCCATTCCAATCATTCCAATATTTTTACAATTCAAAACATTAGCCGCAATCATCCAACAGGCAGACCCGACATTTCCACCAGAATTAATTAAAGGTAGTTTGTTTATGTTATATAATTTTTCAGAATAACTAATTTTTTTTTTATCGACATCATCAAGAAATGGATTCCACCAATAAATTTTGGACTTAATTTTAATTAATCTTTTAACAACGTTTTCTGGAGCAGACGTACAAAGGGCTAGATTAAATCTTCTACCAAACTTAGAAGTTAATTTTAATATTTTTTTATTTACAATAATTTCATTTTTAAATTTAATATCTATGTCTTGAGATCTAAAATAGTTATCTTCAGTTAATTTTTTTTTACTTAATTTTTCATCACCGAACCATCGAATAATTCTTGTTGGATGTGGATCTAGTGATACGATTAAATCAGGTATAATGTTATTTTCTAAAAGGTAAAATAATGAACCATCAGTAGATATTATAATAAAGCTATCTTTATATTTTTTTATTAAATCTATGTTGTTTATAACTCTTAAACTTGGTCCCCCAGATACAATTAGTGCACTATTTTTTTTTTCAAACTTAAAGTCTCTTAAATGCGAAATAGATTTTCCATTTTTTAAATATTTTTCATTTTTTTTTGCATTTTTTAAAGTAATTTTATAAACACTTTTAAAAGTTTGATCTGAAAGTTTTTTTTGGATTTTATGAAAAAAAGTACTCAGAAAAAAATTATTTTTTTGGTTTTAAATTCCAGTTTACTTTCTTTTTTGAAACATATACCATACTACCACCCAGTCTCTTATGAGCTTCTTTCTCAAAGGCCTCTTCCAGCTGCTCCTCTTTTGATAGTTTTTTCTTTTTTACAGTTTTAAGTTTGTAATTTCCTTTTAATAAAGACATAACCTTATATAAGGTCAAAAAATTTTTTTGGCAACAGTTTTGAAAAATTTTGTTTTTTTAATATTTTAATAGCATTTTTCTCTGGATTTTTTTTAAAAAAAGGATTTTTAATATTTTTTCTATTAATTTTTCTAGCCATTTTGATTTTAGAAATAATGTCACTAATACTTTTGCCTTCGGAAGGTATTATATTATTACTAAAAACTCTTCCCTGTTGTCTTGTTCCAATATTTACAGATGGAACTTTAAATATTGGCGCTTCATAAATTGCACTAGAGGAATTACCGATTAAGCAATCTACGTTTTTTAACAAAGAAAGATACATTTTCCTCCCCAATGACTCAAAATAATAAGAGTTGTTATTTTTCTTTATAAAATTCTTTTTTATTTTTTTTAAATCTTCTGCATATAGATCGGCACCGCTACCAGTAAAAAAAAAATTTGTATTTTTAAAAGTTTTGATTGCTTTTAAAGTTTTATTTAATAACTTTTTAGATCTCATATTTTGAGTCTCTGGATGAAAAACAATTAAAAAGTTAAATTTGTTAAATTTAAGTCTCAATTTTTCTTTTATCTCATTTTTTGAATAAATCTCATTATTAATGTTATCGGAATATCCGATCGCACCTATGCAATGAATATTATTCATATTTTCACCAAGTTGACTAACTCTATTTTTATATTTTTCATGACTTACAAAATGCAAACTGGCCATTTTGGTAACCATATGCCTTGTAGTATCATCATATGATCCAAAAGAAAGCTCACCTCCATGAAAATGAACTATAGGCACTTTATAAAATGTTGCAGCAATACATGGGGATAAAATTTCATATCTATCTCCACATACTATCAATGCATCAAAATTATATTCTCTGAAAAGTTTTGAAAATTCAATAATTCCATACGAGATAGTTTTATTAATTTCTATGCTTGAAGTCCCTTTAAAAACATTAATCTTTTTAAAGATTTTAACTTTATCTTTTTTAATTTCATTTAATGTACTTCCATACTCTTTTTTAAAATGAGATCCTGAAACAACAAGGTTAGTATTAAAAAACTTGGTAGTTGTCTTAATTAATTCTCTCATTATACCATACTCAGCTCTACTACCTGTAAATATTAAAATTTTATTTTTTTTCATTTTTAAGAATATTCATTCCACTTGGGAGACCTATTAGTCGCTTCTCTAAAAAATTTGTGTTCGTTAAGTCTTTTTGACAAAAGCTTTTTTTTAAATAATTACTTTTGTGTAAAGGTCTCCAAATTGGTTTAATATAAATTTTATTTTTATAACACTCTTTGATGATAGAATCTCTTAATTTTGCATTATTCAAAATTATTGCCTGTATCCAAAAATTACTTTTTATTTTTTTTGAGTTTCTAATTAATTTTAAATTTCTACTAAATTTTTGAAATTTTTTAAAATAAGTATTATTTAGGTTTCTTTTGTATTTTAAAAATTTAGAGATTTTTTTAAATTGTGAATAACCTAAAGCAGCATTAAGATTAGGCATTTTGTAATTATATCCCAATTTATTTGTATAAAATTCATATTCATGCTTAGATCTGGCAATATCTCCTATGTGTGAAATATAACCAAATTCTTTTTTATTTTTTACTATTATTGCACCACCCCCCGCAGTTGTAATAATTTTATTTCCATTAAAACTTAAAATTCCAAAATCTCCATATGTACCAAGATGTTTGTTTTTATAAAAACTTCCAAGACTTTCTGCTGCATCCTCAATTACTTTAATATTGTAAACCTTACAAATTTTACAAATTTTGTCTATTTCTGCTGGGTATCCATACACATGAGTAACTATTATTGCTTTTATCTTTCTTTTAGTGAATGTATTAACACATTCTTTGTTTTTATTAATGAAACAATATTTTTTTAAAAAAGATCTAAGTTTTTCATAATCTACTCCCAATGTTTTTTTTGAGCAATCAATGAAATGAGGAGTACAATTCAGATACATTATACAATTTAAAGAAGCAATAAATCCCATTGAGGAAAGAATAATTTCATCCTTATCATTTAAATTTATGCATTTTAACGCCAAGTGCAATGCATTTGTACCTGACGAAGTAAGAAATATATTTTTTGATTTAGTGAAAGACTTTAATTGCGAATTAAATTTATTGTAAAAAGAATTCGCAGAGGTAGATACTTCGTTGAGTTTAATTGATTTTTTTACTGAAGATATATCTTTTTTATCTAGATAGGGTTCATGAAGGTAAATTGATTTTTTTCTAAATATGCTTTTAAGTGTTTTACAAAAATCTAATACAAAATTTTCTTTGACCTTCATTAGATGATTTTATTTGAATAGTTTTGATAGAAATCATAATTTTTCCTATACCAATTAATGGTAAGTATTAAAGCCCTTTTAAAACCATTGAGACCTTCAAATTCAGGTTTCCATTTAAGGACCTCTACTGCCTTTTTATTTGAGCTATAAAGCTTCATCACCTCACTTTTTTTAGGTCTTAGTTTTTTTTTATTTGTTTTAATTTTTTTGTTGTTATTAAATTCAACTTTGCAAAATTTAATTATGTCCATAATTTTTACAGAGTAATTTGAACCTATATTAAAGACTTCTCCAAAACTATTTGATTTTAAAGATAATTCATAAGCTTTAACTGTGTCTAAAACATATGTAAAATCTCTATATGTATTTATATTTCCAAGAGATAAATATTTTTGTGCAGACAGAAACTGCTTAATAATAGTTGGTATAACAGCTCTTGGAGATTGTCTTGGACCAAAGTTATTAAAAGGTCTTAATGTTATTATTGGCAAATTATAAGAATTATAAAATGAATTCACAATTAAATCTGCTGATGCTTTTGATGCTGCGTAAGGAGATTGGGGATAAAGTCTATGACTTTCTTTCATTGGAATTTTAATTCCTGTTCCATAGACCTCGCTAGTAGATGTAGTGATCAACTTAATATTTAGATTTTTTTTAATACATCTCAAAACATTTAGAGTTCCATTTATATTTGTATCAATAAAGGATTGAAATGAATTATAAGAATGTGGAATGCTTATCAGAGCTGCTAGATGAATAATTACATCTTTGTTTTTTGCAAGCTCAAGCATCTTATCTGGGTCTTTAATATCTCCAAATTCAATATTGCAATTATTTAATAATTGTTTGCTTAAAAATTTTAAATTTCCCAAATCACCTAAAGAGTTGTAATGAACAAGCGCAGTTACATTATGGCCACTGTTTATCAATTGTTCAACCAAATGAGAGCCTATAAAACCTTCTGAACCAGTGACTAGAATTTTCATTTTGTATTTTTTGTTATATATTAATTATTTATCAATTAAAAATAAATATACTTAATCAAAAAATGCTATTAATAGATAGCTAATTATTAATAAATAAAATGATCAGATTTAAACAACATATAAAACTTCTTATAATAGAAAAATCTAAATCTATTGGAGAAGCAATTAATAAAATTAATTTAAACAAAATGAAAACTATATTTGTAGTTAATGACATTGACAAAAAATATATTGGCTCTGTTACAGACGGTGATTTAAGAAGGGGTATAGTAAGAAATCTTTCAAAAAAAGATAATATCATGACTATTGTTAACAAAAAAAGTATTTTTTTAAGTAAAAAACCAATCAATGTTTCATTAGAAAAAATATTTTCCGAAAATTATATTCAATGTATTCCTTTATTAGATAAACAGAAAAAAATTAAAGAAATTTATATATCTAAAAATTATCAATTTAACCAACCTTTAGAAAATTCTGTTGTTATTTTAGCAGGAGGTCTTGGAAAAAGACTTTTGCCGATTACCAAAAAAATTCCCAAACCAATGATAAGATTAAATGGTAAACCTATAATTTCACATTTAATACAAAAATTTAAATCCCATGGTTTTAATAAATTTGTTTTGTGTTTAAAATATAAATCAAATTTGATTAAAAAGTATCTTAATAGTAAGGAGAAACTTGGAATTAAATTAAGATATAAGAATGAAAATAAATTTTTAGGTACTGCAGGACCAATTTTAAACGCAAAAAAATATATCAACAAAACATTGCCATTTTTTGTAAGTAACAGTGACATAATAACTAACGTAAATTTTTTAGAAATGCTAAATTTTCATAATGACAACAAAGCTGATGTTACAATACTTTCAAAGTTTTATGAGGAAAAAAATAAATATGGTGTAATTAAAAATAAAGGGATTTACATGAGGTCATTAGAAGAAAAACCAAATAATTTTAAATTAATAAATTGTGGAGTATATGTAATATCACCTGATTTATTAAGATATTTTAAAATAGTAAAAAAATTAGACATGACAGATTTTATTCAAACTCTAAGCAAGAAAAAAAAGAAAATTATTATTTATCCTGCGCATGAATTTTGGATGGATATAGGTAATAAAACTGATTTAATAAAATCAAAAACTCTAATAAAAAAAATTAATTAAACATTTTAAATTGAAAACATTTTTAAAAGCCTTTAATCTTTTCGATACTAAACATAAAATATTATTCTCCTCTATTTTAATTTTTGGAATATTTAATTATATTCTTGAATTACTTACTTTGAGCTCATTGTTACCCCTTATTGCAATTTTTACTGAGACTGAAACTTTCGAAAATTCAAAGTACGGTATAATTTTAATTAATTTTTTTGATTACATAGGTTTTCATAATATATCTGATAATTTAGTAGAAGTTATAATTGTAGGTTTTTTTATTTTATTTTTAATAAGAACAATATTCTCAATTTTGTTCATTCAATTTCAAAATTTAATATCAGCTAAACTAATAATTAATATTCAATCTAAATTTTACGATAATTTTACAAAAACCGATACTGAAAATAAAAATTATAATACATTGCCAACTTTTTTAAGGGTTTTTGAAGATGATACAGGTAAATTAATAAATTATATTCAATTACATTTTGATATTTTCTTAGATGCAATATTTGTATTTTCGGTTTTAATTATTTTATCTAAGGTCAGTTTGAATATAACTATTATCTCTTTTTTCTTGTTATTTTTATCAATAATCCTGGTTGTATATTTTACAAAAAATACTATTAAAAATTTATCAATCAAAAGACAATATTACTCAGCTAAATCTACTGAAATTATTCAACAAATATTTAGTATTTCTATATTTATAAGATTATTGAAAAAACAAAAGTTCTTTAAAGACAAATTTGTAGACTTAATTGGAAATAAATTAAAATTTGAAAATAAAAAAAAATTACTAGTTAAATCCCCAAAATTTATCACTGAATTTTTTATAGTAATATGTTTTTTAGTTTTAATTTATTATTTCAATAATTATTTAGACATTAATCAAAAAAGGGATTTTGTCCCAACGCTAGGTTTCTTTTTAGTATGTATTTTAAGAATTTCACCTTCTATTAATAAAATATCTAATTCTTTACAAGAAATGAAATACCTTAAAAATTCTGCTATATTAATCATGGACATATTTAGTCAAAATGAAAATGGCATTACAAAAATTAATGAAGAGAGTAAAAATATCATCGACTTTAATTCTACAAAGTTGAACAGTGTTACTTTTAGTTACTCTAATTTACCTGTTTTTAAAAATTTAAATTTAGAAATTAAAAAAGGTCAAAAAATCGGCTTCGTTAGTCCAAGTGGATCAGGTAAATCAACTTTTCTTATGCTACTTTTGGGAATTATTAAACCAACAGCTGGTAAAATTGAAATTGATAATATTAATTACATAAATACTTCACAAGTATCTAGAAATTTTTTTGGTTACGTACCGCAAAGTAATTTTTACTTTAATTCCTCAATTGTAGAAAATATTGCTTTAGGTGAAAAAAAATACTCAGTTGATCAAAATCATCTTCACAAAATTTTAGAGATAGTAGGAATAAATTCTGGGAACTTTGGTGATAATTTTCATGATAAAGAGCTAGGTGAAAATGGATCTAATTTTTCAGGTGGACAATTACAAAGAATTGCAATTGCAAGATCTCTATACTTTAAACCAAAAATATTAATTTTAGATGAGGCCTCAAACCAACTTGATAAGCATTCTGAGGAAAAACTTTTAGATAATATTGTTAACTCCTTTAAAGATTTAACTATAATAATTGTGTCACATAACTTTTCAAAAATTAAAAATGATTTAGACTTATACGAAATTCGAAATTTACAAATAAATAAAATAAATTAAAAATGAATTTAGCTATAATTATTGCAAGAAAAAATTCTAAAAGATTAAAAAATAAAAATTTATTAAAAATAGGAAAATATAATTTACTTCAATGGACATTAATTGAAACATTAAAGGTAAATCAATTCTCAAAAATTATTGTGAATACAGACCTTCCAAAAATTGAAAAACAGTTTAAATTTTTAAATAAAAAAAAATTTAATAAGATCATATTTATTAAAAGAAGCAAAAAATTAGCAACAGATAAAGCCAAAGCTGTTGATGTCGTTTTAGAAAGTATAAAAAAAATAAACGATAAAAGATTTAAAACTATTTCACTTTTGTTGCCAACATGTCCTTTGAGAAAATCTACAGATATTAAAAAAGGGCTCAAATTGTTGAAAAAAAATTTATCTAGCACTATATCGGTATGTAAAACAAGCTTCCCACCTGAGTTTTGTTTTTCAAAAAATTACAAAAACTTTTTGAAACCAAAATTTAAAAATAGTCCTCTATTGAAAAGTGAAACTCGAACTCAACTATATTCAAATAGTTTTAGACCAAATGGTGGATTCTATATTAGCTGGATTACAAAATTAAGAAAAAATAAAAATTTTTTTAGAGGAAAAATTTTAGGTGTAGAGATGCCATTAAGTCGATCCATAGATATAGACACATTCGAAGATCTAAATTATGCAAGATATAATCTAAATAAAAAGTTAAATAAGTGATTTTAAAAAAGAAAATAAATATTGTTGGGGCAGGAGGTCATTCAAGACCAATTATAGAAGTTTTAAATGCACGCTTTAAAAAACGTAAAAAATTTATCTATGACTTAAATTTTAAAAAAAAAAAATCCAAAGAAAAAATTTTAGGATGTAACGTTGTAGGTTCTTTAAATGATTTTCTTAAAGAAAAAAATACAGAGGTATATTTAGCAATTGGTGACAACAATCTTAGAATGCAAATATTTAAAAAATTAAAAAAACTAAAAATTAAATTACCTAATTTAATTTCAAATGATGCATCCATGTCAAAATTTTTCAATATAGGTGTTGGTAATTTTATAAATAAACAAGCTTTTATTGGACCAGACGTCATTATCGGCAATAACAATATAATTAATACAAGATCTGTTCTAGAGCACCAAACAATTTTAGGATCCAATTCACATATTGGGCCCAAATCTATTATCGGAGGACATGTAAAAATAGGAAATAATGTATTAATTGGACTAGGATCAAAAGTAATAAATAACGTAAAAATATGCAATAACTGCATTATTGGTGCAGGATCAGTAGTGACTAAAAATATTAATAAACCCGGAACATATGTTGGAATTCCAGCAAAGAAAATTAAAACAAAATCAGCCTTAAAAAAGAAAAAATTTTAATATTAGAATAAAATATATTACCGACTCTTGGTGCATTATTTCTTTTTTTTGTTTTTATATTTATGCTTAATATACTTAAGTTTGCTCTTTTAAAAAAAATTAATAAATCAATTAAAAAATAATTGTTTTTTACATTTTTTAAAAATTTATACAATTTATTACTTTTATAAATTTTAAAACCTGACAAAGGATCACATATCCCAAATTTTTTTTTAAAAAAAAAAGATAAAATATGCTCAGAAATCCTGTTATATTTATTTCGATAACCAATAACTAAGTCAGCATTTTTTTCATTTGCTACAAAAATAATTTTATTAATATATTTAGGAGAATGTTCTCCATCAGCGTCCATTGTTAAAATATATTCACATTTTTTATATTTTTTTTTTATATAATTAAATCCTTTTAATAAAGATGCTTCATAGCCTAAATTTCGCTTATTATTTATGTGATCTATTTTGAGTAATTTAAGTTTTTTTGCTGTTTCGTCTGTAGATCTATCATTAATGATAACAGTTTTTAATTTAACTTTTTTTAATAAATTAAAAAGTGTTGAACTTTCGTTTTTACTAGGTATCAAAACTATCACTTGAGACATGATTTCGATAAATAATTTCCTTTTCTCAAATATCTTTTTGCTTTTTTGTTAATTATCTTTCTCAAATCAAATGGATCAAATCCATCATTTGGACAAGGTCTTAAAGCAATAAGATCTTTTTCTTTAATTTTGTCATTTTTTTTTATGTTATTTAATAGCCACAATCCTCTTCTCTGAACAATTTTTGATTTAAATTCGTTTTTTTCTACTCTTTTAATTCCATCACCCATTGATTTCTCAAGAATTCTAGTTTTAAGAACCATCTCATTCCATGTTTTAGGATTCATTGAAAATTTATGATCAGGACCTGATCTCAAATTATTATCTGTGAAATGTTTTTCTATAACTTTTGCTCCAAGTGATACTGCTGCTAAAACACTTATATTTCCTGGAGTATGATCGCTTAGACCTAGCAACACTTTTTTACCAAAGTGCTTGTTATAAAGTTTTAAAACATTTAAATTTAAAAATTTAAAATTTTCCAAAGAATTAGTATAGTTAGTATTGCACTGCATTATTACAATTTTCTTATTATTTTTTAAAATTAGATTTATTGCTCTTTTGACTTCTTTAAAATTGGAAGCACCAGTCGCTATAATGATCGGTTTTTTTGACATTGATATTTTTTTTAATGATTTTTCCCATGTAATATCTCCTGACCCAATTTTAAATGCACAAACTTTACTATTTAATTCATCAATATAATCTAGATCATAAGGCGAAGTCATAAAATCTATCTTATATTTTTTACAAGTTTTTATTAATTCATTTGTCCAATCTGGATTAATGCTAGCCTCTTTATAAACTTGATAAACAGATTTTTTCCATTTGGCCTGATGGGAAATTTTTTTCATTTTATCGAACCCAGATTTGCTTACTATTGTATCTGCCTTAAAATGCTGAAATTTTGCCGCGTCTGCTCCTGCCATAGCGGATAATTTAATTAATTTTTTTGCTCTTGCTAGATTTCCGTCATGATTTGCTGCTATATCAGCAATAAAATAGGTTGGGCTATTTTCAGAAATTATTTTAGAACCAATTTTAAATGAAGGCATAATTTTCAAATATCTTGTATTATTTTAATTATAACAAATGAGCAATATTAAAAATAAAATAATTATTGGCACGGCTCAATTTTGTAAAAATTATGGAATAATCAAAAAAAAAAGCAAAAAAATTGATGTTTTGAGGATTTTAAATTATTTAAAAAAAAATAAAATTTTTACACTAGATACAGCTTTAAATTATAATATCCTGAAATTATCTAGAAAATATAATTTAGAAATACAAAAATTTAATATTATTACAAAAGTACCAAAAATAACTAGTTTTCAGGATAAAAAAAAAATTTTAAAAGTTTTGGAAAATGATCTTAAAAAATCAAACATCAAAAAATATCAATGCATTTATCTTCATGATACTATTAATTTAAAAAAAAAAGATATGATAAGATCTGTAGAATTTCTTAAAACAATTAAAAGCAAAAAAATAACCGATAAAATAGGATTTTCTCTTTATAACCCTTCAGATTATTTGAAACTTAGAAAACATTTAAAACCAGACCAGGTCCAAATACCACTAAATTTTTTTGATCAGGAATTTTTTAAAAAAAAAATTCAGGATTTGATTAAGTTTGATAAAACAAAGGTGCATGTAAGATCAATATTTTTACAAGGTGTTTTGTTAAATGATAATTTCAAAAATATTAAAATGAAATTAACTATGAATAAAATAAAAAATTTATGTGAATTAGAAAATATTCAATTAATTGATGCTTGTATTAATTTTGTTTTAAATATCAAATATATTGATAAAGTTGTAATTGGAGTTAATGATATTAATGAATTAAAGTTAATTTTAAATTATAAGAAAAAAAAATTAAACTTCAATTTTTTAAACAAAATATCTATTAACAAGAAATATATAAAACCTTATCTTTGGAGATAAATGGATAAAAATAAAAAAACCTGGAAAGAAGCTTTAAAATTAATTCCAAATGGAAATTTATTTTTATCAAAAAATCCTAACAGATTTTTAAAAAATCACTGGCCAACGTATTTTACAAAAAGCAAAGGTTGCGAAATTTGGGATTTAAATAAGAAAAAATATTATGATTTATCTCTAATGGGTGTTGGAACCAATATACTGGGTTACGCAAATTATAGAGTTGATAGAGAAGTCGAAAATGTAATAAAAAAGGGAAACTTAACTACATTAAATTGTCCAGAGGAAGTTTTACTAGCAAAAAAATTAGTTTCCCTGCATCCTTGGTCAAACATGGCCAGGTTTGCCAAAACAGGTGGAGAAGCAAATTCAATCGCTGTTAGAATTGCTAGATCCTATACAAAAAAAGATATTATAATTATATGTGGGTATCATGGTTGGTATGATTGGTATCTTGCTGCAAATTTAGAAAATAAAAATAAGTTAGATACTCATCTTTTTAAAGATCTTAAGTTTAACGGAGTTCCCAAAAGTCTTAAAGGAACAGTTAAAACATTTGAGTATAATGATTTTGAAAAATTAAAATTTCTAATAAACAAGTACAAAGGGCGTATTGCTGCTGTTAAAATGGAAGTTCAAAGAGAAAAAAAACCAAAAAACAACTTTTTAAGTCAAGTACGAAGTATTACAAAAAAAAATAAAATTCTTTTAATTTTTGACGAATGCACATCTGGTTTTAGAGAAAACTTGGGAGGACTTCATCTTAAATACAAAGTATACCCAGATATAGTTTTGTATGGTAAAGCGCTAGGTAATGGATATCCTATTACAGCAATAGTCGGTAAAAAAAAGATAATGAATTCCTCAAATAATACCTTTATTAGCAGTACTTTTTGGACTGATAGGATTGGAAAAGTTGCTGCATTAGCTACTTTAAAAGAGATGGAAAGAGTGAAGTCCTGGAAATTAATTAATGAAATTGGAAAAAGATTAAAAAATCAAATAAAAAAAATTGCAGAAAAAAACTCTATAAAAATTAATTTTAAGGGACTTGATACACTCATTACGTTTGAAATTAGATCAAAAAGTCAAAAAATAATATATGATTATATTACTTTAAAGATGCTACAAAAAGGTTTTTTAGCAAGAAATACAATTTACGTTTCAACAGCACATAATAAAAAAATTATTAATAAGTATCTAAAAACACTTAATCTAATTTTTAGTGAAATAAGCAAACTCAAAATAACAGAGCTAAAAAAAAAAATTAATTATAAATAATAATATGCAAAAATTTACAGCAATTATTGAGGCTAGGATGAATTCTACAAGACTGCCCGGCAAAATACTATATAGAGCTTACAATAAGCCATTTCTGTGGCATTTAATTAAACGACTTAAAAAAGTTAAACAGATTAATCAAATAATATTAGCAACAACTAAAAATCCAATCGACAATATTTTGGTCAAAGAGGCAAAAAAAAATAAAATTAATTTTTTTAGAGGTACAGAAGACAATGTAAAAAAAAGAGTATTAGATGCTGCCAAAAAATTTAATGTTAAGAATATAGTTGGCGTTACAAGTGATTGTCCAATTATTGATATCAATTTAATCTCCCAAGTTATTGATACGTTTAAAAATAATAATGCTGAATTTGTATCAAACTGTGATTTTAGAAGTTACCCTGATGGAATGGATGTAGCTGTTTACAAAACACAAGCATTAAAAAAATCATATAAGTTGACTAAAAGTAAATATTACAGAGAGCATGTGACTTTATTTATAAAACATAATAAAAAAATTTTTAAACAAATTAATATAGCTGCTCCAAGTAATATTTTTTTACCAAATTTAGGATTAACTTTAGATGAATATGAAGACTTTATTCTTTTAAAAAAAATTATTGAATATTTTTATAAAAGAAAAAATTTTTATTTTAATTGTGAGGAAGTAGTAAGATTACTTAAAATAAAAAAAAATTGGTCAAGAATAAACTCAAAGGTTTTAAGAAAACCAGTAGAATATAAATGATTAAGCTTAATTCAGCGTTAATTGGTCTTGGAAATATTGGATTAAATTATGACTTAAATTCTAAGAATATACTTACTCATTCCAGATCACTATTCTTAAATAAAAAAATTAATTTCTTATATGGTGTTGATAAAAATATTAAACAAAGAATAAAGTTTTATAAAAAATATAAAGTTAATACTACTAATAATATTGAAAAAATTAAAAATTTACAGAACATTAATTTTTTTATAGTAAGTGTTAACACTCCTTCACAATACAAAATTATAAAAAAAATTGTAAAATCTAAAAAATTAAAAATTATTTTAATAGAAAAGCCTTGTGGACAAAATTATAAAGAATTTTTGAAAATTATAAATTTATGTAAGAAATATAAAAAAAAGATATTTGTTAATTATCATAGAAATTATGATAAGAAATATTTCCTATTGAGAAAAAAATTTTTAAAATTAAGTAACTTTTCAGGGGTAGCAAATTACAGTAGGGGTCTTAATAATAATTGCAGTCACATTCTAAGCTTGATTTCACCCTTAAATTTAAAGGATACATCTATAAAACTTCTTAATAAAAAAAAAAACCCAGACTTTGTTATAAATTTTAGGAAAGGATCAATTACTTTTGTTAATTCTCCTGGAAAAAATGTATCAAATAATGAAATCGAATTAATAGATAAAAATATTAAAATAAAAAGCTTTAAGGAGATGGGTAAATTTAAAATAATAGAAAAAGATAAAAATAAAAAATTATTTGAACGTACTTTAATTTTTGATTATAAAAATTATCAAAAAGAAGTCTTAAGAAAAATTTTGGAAAACTCACTTAAATCCAGTAAAAACAATATAAATAAAACTGCACACGATGTCTTTTTTTTATTAAATAAAGTACAAAAACAAAAAAATGAAAAAAATAATAAATTATAAATTCAAACTAAACAATACAATTGCAAAGGAAGAGATTTCCTCTGCAATTAAGGTTTTAAAAAGTGGCAAATTATCAGGTTTTTTAGGTTCTAAGGGTGAGGGCTTTTTGGGTGGAAAATATGTTAGGAGGTTTGAAAAAAAAGTAGAAAATTTTTATAAAGTCAAACATGCTATTTCTGTAAATTCCTGGACCTCTGGTTTAATTACAATAATTGGAAGTTTAAATGTGGAACCAGGGGACGAAATAATTGTTACACCTTGGACAATGTGTGCAACAGCTACAGCAATTCTTCACTGGAACTGTATTCCTGTTTTTGCTGATATTGATAAAAAAAACTTTTGTATTGATCCTTTAGATATAAAAAAAAAAATTACCAATAAGACAAAAGCCATAATTACAGTTGATATTTTTGGATTCCCAGCTGATGTAGATAAGATCAAAAGTATAATAAAAGGTAAAAATATTAAAATAATTTCAGATAATGCTCAAGCTCCTTATGCCATTTATAAAAACAAAATTTCAGGGACTAATACTGATATTGGTGGTTTTAGTTTTAACTATCATAAACATATAAACACAGGTGAAGGAGGAGTAATAATTACTAATTCTTCAAAATTAGCAGACAGAGCAAGATTAATAAGAAATCATGGCGAAGCTGTGATTAAGGATAAAAAAAACTTAAATAACATTATTGGTCATAATTTTAGATTAGGTGAGATAGAAGCTGCTATAGGTATAGAGCAATATAAAAAGCTAAAAAAAATAATTAAAAATAGACAAATTCTATGTAGAAGACTTACAAAAGGATTAATCAATCTTGAGGGACTGGGACTTCCTGAGGAAAATAAATTTAGAACTCATAACTATTATATTTATCCAATTTTTTTAAATCTCAAAAAAGTAAGACTCAAAAGATCAAAAATAGTAAAACTATTGAAAGATGAGGGTGTGCAGGGTTTGATTGAAGGATATTCAAATGTACACAATTTACCTATTTTTAAACAAAAAATTGCTTATGGGTCCAAAGGTTTTCCTTGGAGCTATCTAAATAAAAAATATAAAAAAAAATATAGCTATAAATGCAATGTAGCTGAAGGTTTGCATAAAAAAAGTTTTATAGGAATTGAGGTATGTTTATACAGGTTAAGTATTAAAGATATTGACTTAATAATTAAATCATTTCAAAAAGTGTGGAAAAAATTAAAAATATAAATAGAACTTTAGTTATTTCTTTTGAAGCAGGTAACGCTGAAATTATATCAGAATATTTATTACAAAAAAAAGATAAAGACAAACTTATTTTTGTTTTAAATGAGACTGCTTTGAATATTTTTAAAAAAAAAGGGTTTAAAATCCATGATGTAAGTAAAAAGATAAGATCTTATGATATCAAAAAAATATTGTTTGGAGCAAGTTTTTTCAATCAAGAAATAGATTTTATTAAAAAAAAAAAATTAGATAAGATCTCGAATATTTGTTTATTAGATCATTGGGTAAATTATAAAAAAAGATTTCTATATAATAGAAAAATATTTTCTCCAAATAAAATATATATATTTGATAAACATGCTTTAACAATAATAAAAAAAATAAGCTTTAAAAATACTATTATTCAAATGATTAAAAATCCATTAATCAAAAATATAAAAAAAATTAAAAATGTAAAAAGAAAGAATATTGTGATCTTTTTGAACAATATAGAATATAAAAATAGGAAACTTAGTGACAGAAAATTTATTAGTAACAAAAGTCTTATAGAAAATTCACTAGATTATATTTATAAAAAAGGATTATTGTTTAATCAAATTTTTATTAAACTTCACCCAGCGAATGATATTAGTTTATACAAAAATCATATTAAAAATTTTAAAAATTTAAAAATATTAAAAATAAAGAATATTAAAAATATTTTTAAAGAGACAAAATTGGCAATTTCGAATGAGGGTATGACTTTATTTATTAGCAACAAGTATGGTATTGAAAATCTTAATATAACAAAAAATAAATACCCAATTATTCCAAAGGAGTATTGTAAATATATTTACTATATTAAATAATTTAAAGTTTTTTTTTTAGTAATTTATCTAGCATTTTTGCAAAATCTAATAGAGCTAGATCATTATAGTCTGTTGAAACAACCATTAATCCATATGGAAGCTTAGAACTTGGATATTTAATTGGAATATTGATACACGGATATCCTATTGCCGTCCAAATTAAAGAAGTGTCTTTAAGCTCATTTGACCCAACTCTAGGTGCTCTTGAAAAAGTAGATGGTAATATCAGAAAATCAAAATTAGAAAATTCTTTTTTTATTGAATTTTTGTATTCATTCATATCTTTTAAATAAATATTATATTTTTGAGTTGAAATTTTTTCTCCTTTTTTAATTATATTTTGTAAGCTTTTGCTAATCTGATTTTTTTTTTTTATATAAGTTTTTATATAATAAGATAATGACTTGCTATAGGTTACCTCATGCAGCCTATGAAATTGATTTAAATATTTATTTTTAAAAATTTTACAATTATATTTATCATTTAAATTTTTTAAAATTTGACTATAAAATATTTTAATTTCATTAGTTGCTTTATTGTATATTTTTAAATGATCATTAATGTAACCTATTTTAATTTTCTTCTTTATTTTAAATAAATTTTTCTTTAAATAAAATTTTTTTGTCCAAGGATAATTGTTATTAATATCAATTATTTCTTTAAAAAATATTTTAACATATTCTATTTCTGAGGCTAAAACTCCAACGGTATCATATAAATCGTTCGTTTTTAAAATACCCGTTCTATCAATCGAACCATATGTTGGTTTAAATCCATAAACTCCACAATAGCTAGCTGGTCGAATTATTGAACCAGCTGTTTGTGTCCCTAATGCCAATGGAAGAGCTCCTGTAGCAACTGATATAGCAGAACCGGTTGAAGATGTTCCAGCAATGTGTTTTTTATCATGTGGATTTAAATTAAAATTTTTATTTATATAATGTACTGCAAACTCAGCACATTTTGTTTTTGAAAATATTATCCCACCTTTTTCAATAATTTTATCGACAATTCTTGCATTAGTCCCTATTTTAAATCTTCTTTTGTTTTTAAGGCCAAAGTTTGTACTTAAATCTTTTGTATTTATGTTGTCTTTAATACCTATCGGTAAAAATTTAAGTTGTGTTTTTTTTGTGTTAATTTTATTTATCTGTCTGAAAATATATTTTTTACTTATTTCTTGATTAAATTTGTATTTTTTGTCTAAGTTAAAGTAACCTTTAACGAGATTATTATATATTTTAAGAACCTTATTTTTTGGTGCAATATTTAATTTTTTCCAATTTGAAAAAGTTAAATTATTTTTTTTTTGAAGCATATTTACTATTTTTCCTAGATTTTTTGATAGCATTAATTATTTTTTCTTCATTCAAATTTGTTATTCCCATATAATATTTTAAAGCATGAGGTTTTTGGATATCGTACTTTTTTGCTAATTCAAAACCTTCCTCTCTGGTTATTAAACCCCTCCTGACATCTTCAGATGCATGAACTGTCGCTCTTCCAATACCTCTTTTAATAAAGTTAAAATAATCATGAACACCTGCCATAACACACTCAACACTCTTGTATCCTTTATAAGTATTTTCTACTTTAAAATTTTTCCACCCAAATTTTTTTGTTACCAAATCAATATTTTTATGTTCATCCCAAAATATATATTGACCCAAATGAATTATACTTGTTCCATTTAACTTAACTTTATTTTTAGACGGATATGACCAATGTGATAACATTTTTTGATTTAGTTTTTTATCTGTGAAATCAGAACTTTTTTTAATTGCTGATTCTTCCAAGAATCTATAAGGACTTACTTTATTCAAATTCTTGTGTTGACCCCTGGCGTCGGTATCAGCTGGTGCTTCACCATACACAATAAGTTTAAGTTTCCAACTCACAGAAGTTTGTATGGAGAAGGATCCAACTCCCACGTGACAATGCCAGCAGGCATCACCAATTTGGAATACGGATTTTTTTGCAACATTATTAATTATTTTCCTGGAAGGGATAAATATAAGATGATCTAAATCAAACTTTTGAAGACAATTTTCTAAATTATATCTGCCGGTTAATGACATCCAATTTTGACCATGTGTTATGCATAGAGGATTAATATTGTGTATTTTTTTTAATATGTAAGATTGAAAAGTGCTATCTTTTCCACCACTTATTGGAAGTAAGCAGTCGTAATTTTTATTTTTAATATTTTTAAAGTTTTTAAGAATTTTTTTAAGTTGTTCATTTCTTTTTGACCAATTTATATTCATTTTTTCTTCTGATAACCTGCATATTTTACAAATATTATATTCATCAAATTCTATTCCCTCCCAAGTTTCAGGAATACAACATCGATTACAATATTTTATATTTTTAAATAATGGCTTACCATAAACTGAATCTGAAACTTTAATTGACCATTGATCTTTTTTATAAACCTTATTCCAATCAACATCTTTGTAGGATGAGTCGAAACCAAGCCAATATAAATTCTTTTCACTTTTGGGAATCATTTTAACAAAATTATTTTTTATTTTTTTTGATGGAGTTAATAAAACAAAGTTTAGCCTAGGCAATTTTGAGATATTTATTAAATTAAAAAAAGTTGTTTTATCTTTTTGACCTTTAAGATAATTTTTAATTACTCTTAAATTATCAATAATAATATTTTTATAGTCTTCATTTAATCTAAGATTATTTTTAATACTAGACGGTAATATAATATTTTTTATACCATAGGTTGTTGCAGTTATAACGGAAAAATAAAATTGAAGAAAATTTTTTAATAACTTTAGATTTTTGACACCTTTTTTTTTTAAAATCTTAATTAGACTTGGTCTTAAAGAAAACATTAAATGATTTAAGTTCAAATGCTCAACCTCTGACTTAATAAAACTTTTATCTTTTATACTAAACATCCTATGGTTGAGTGTAGTAGCTAAAAAATTCTTATCTGGATTTTTGTCTATTATTTTTTTTTTTTCAATAGAGTAATCGGCTTTATCATCCATTACGATTATATAATCGAAATCAAAATACTTTTTGTAAATTTTCATTTTAATTTTATCAATGTATCTATACTAGCCCACATATTTTCTTTTTTGGTATATGTGTGAGACAAGTAATCAACAATCTTTCTTGATATTAATTTTATTTTTTTATCAATAAATAGTTTCGCAAAATCTTGTTTGATAACATTAATTTTATTATTATATTTAAATTTTTTTTTAATTTTTTTGTGTGAATAAAAATCTTCTATTATAATAAAAGAGTTATTTTTAGTAACTCTAATAGCTTCAGATTTAATTTTTTTATAATCAACCTCATCACAAACATAAAGGCAAAAACCAAAAATGATAATATCAAAAAAACTACTTTTAAATGGTATTTTGTCTGCAGTTCCTTTTTTACAAAAAATTTTATTTCTTTTTGATTCTGAAACAGAAATATCAGAAGGGTCTACACCATAGCAATATGAATTACGTTTATTGATTTTCTTTAATCTAGAGGAATTACCACATCCCACTTCTAAAATTCTTACTCTTTTTTTTTTATAAGAGTCATCAATAATTTTTAAAACTTCTTTTAAAACTATATCATTTTTATAATTTTTTTTTGATAATTCTTTTTTATTCCTTATTAGCCACTTGTCACCTTCACCTAATAAAAAAATTTTTTTTTGGTTCATAAGTTTTTTATTGGATGAGTAAAATCCTTTATTTTTTTTAATATTGTATCTGACCAGACATTAGCCTCTTTATATTTGATAATTTTTTTATTAAATCTTTTTGACAAATAAGTTTTGTTTTTAATTTCAATATATTTTCCAGACCTTAATAATAAAGCTTTGTGACCATTTTTTTGCTTAAAATTATAAATTCTAAGTTTCTTATAATGATGATTTCTTAATGCAAAATTTCTTTGTGGCGTAAAATCTCTTAAAAACAGGTGACCATTATCTCTCAATAGCCAATCTATTGAAGAAAGAGAGGGAATAATAGCATCTCTATCAATCCAAGATAAAACATCATCGCATATAATTAAATCAAATTTTTTGTAATTTTTTTTATCAAGTGAAAAAAATTCAGATTCTACAAAAATCTTATTTTCAGTCTTTAATTTAAATACTTTTTTAGAAAATTTACATGCCTTAGCTGAGGCCTCAACACCTTTTACATTACATTTAAATTTTTTTTTTAGGTAGAATAAAAGGTCACCAACAAAACATCCAATCTCTAAAACATTTTTATTTTTTAGATTAATATTGGACAATAAATAATTTAAGATTTTAATTTTTTCTTTTCTTAATTTTCCTTTAGATACATCCATATACTCCTTAATGTCATTTTTTTTCCATCTAGCAAAATAATTATCTGCCTCAAATTTTTTGTAATAAATGTCTTGTAAATTTTTCATGCTATAGCCTTTTTATATCTTCATTAGCCCATAACCAAGCTTTATTCATATTTACAGGATAAAAGTTATATCGAGTATATAATTTGGTTGACAATTTTTTTGTAAAATTTTTTGATGATTTTTCTGCCGCATAAAACCATTGAGAATTTGGATGAAATACCTCTCTTGATAATTTTAAATCAATTATGTTTATCTCAGAATTAAATATTTTTGAAAGTTCATTTTTTAACTCTTTTTTTTTACTAATTATATTTTTAAATTTTTTTACTAAAATTTCAATTTGAAAAAAGTTATAATTTTTATCTTTTATACAAAAATTTTGAGTTATTCTATTTACATAATATATTTTATCATTTAATAAAAGTGCCTCTGAAAAATTAATTTTTTTACTTTTTTTAATCTTAAATAAACCAGTGTAGAATTTTCTTTTAGAGTTCTTAATCTTATTCAATAAATTAGTTGAGCTATGTTTTAAAAAAAAAATAGAAGAAATACAAAAAAATATTTTTGCTTTTTTTTTATCATAAAAAATTTTATTTCCACTTTTTTCAATAATTTTAAGATCTTTATTATTTTCAATTAAAATTTTTGAATTTGTAAATACTTTTATTTGATTATTTCTTAATAATTTTTTAATTTTTTGTTTAATTGTATAAAAAATTCCTTTTGTAGGAATAAAGTAAAAAGTATTTTTCTGATTTTTTCTAAAATTATCTCTAAAAATATCTCCTTCATCTGAACTTTTATGCCTTGTGCTCGCTGGTAAAAAATATGGTAAAAAAAAATTTTCTGCGATCTTGTAATTATCTGAATATCTTGATGCATTTTTATATATTTTTTTTAGATATTTTTTGTTAAAAAAAAAATTAAAACTTTGGTTGCTATAATTTTTTAAATTTTTCTTAACAAATATCTTTTGAAGTACTTTTGGATATTGATGAAAATAATCATTATAATTTACAATTTGCTTACCATAAATTAATATTTTTTTCATAGGAATTTTGTTTAATCTTATTCCGCTAGATTGTAAAAATGAAATTAGATTTTTGCATCTCGGGTAATCTAATCCGTGAAAACCATTATTGACCAGATATTTGCCTATTTTAATTGGTTTAAGACTTGATAGTATGTCATTAGAGTTCTCAATAATTTTGACGTTATACTTTTTTTTACTAGCTAATATAGCCAAAATACAGCCATATAAACCTCCTCCGATTATTATAATATCTTTTTTTTTAGTCATAATATGAACATTATTATTTTTAATCTTTAAGAATAATTATATATATTAATTCAATCTACATATAACAAATGAAATTTCGAGTACCTAAAAACTTTTTTAAAAATAAGACAATCTTTATAACGGGTGGAACAGGTTCTTTTGGAAAAAATATGGTTAGTTATTTAATAAAAAATCATAAAAATTTAAAAAAAATAATTATTTATAGTAGAGATGAGCTCAAACAGTTTGAGATGGCAAGCAATTACTCTTCACTTGAAAATGAAAAACTTAGATTTTTTATAGGTGATGTAAGAGACAAAGAGAGACTTAAAATTGCAATGGAAAACGTTAATTATGTATTTCATGCAGCAGCCCTTAAGCAGGTGCCGAGTTCAGAATATAATCCTTTCGAAACAGTAAAAACCAATATTATTGGTTCACAAAATGTAATAGAGATCGCCTTAGAAAATAATATTGAAAAAGTTTTAGCTCTGTCAACCGATAAAGCATCATCACCTTATAATCTTTATGGAGCTACAAAGTTATGCGCAGACAAGCTATTTATTGCAGCAAATAATGTAAGTGGAAACAGAAAAATATCTTTTTCAGTCTTAAGATACGGCAATGTTTTTGGAAGTAGAGGATCAGTAATTGAAACTTTTTTAAAGTCTAAGAACAATAATATTTTTAATATAACCGATAAAAGGATGACAAGATTTAACATTACAATAAAAGAAGCAATAGAGAGAGCGGTGTATTCTTTATATATTTCTCAAGGAGAAGAGATAATAATACCAAAACTCCCATCTTACAGAATTTTAGATTTAGCTAAGGCAATCTCTCCAAAGGCTAAATTAAATATAATAGGAATTAGACCAGGAGAAAAAATTAACGAGGAATTAATTAGTCAGAATAATGCAATTAATACGGTTGAAATTAAATATTTTTATATAATTTTAAAAGATAAATTTGGAAATATTGCTAAAAATTATAAAAAAAAACACAATTCTAAAAATGTTAAAAATAATTTTTCATATACATCAGATAATAATGAAAACTTTTTAAGCATAAATCAAATTAAAAAATTGCTATAGAACTTTTCAACTTCTATGAAAATAGAAAATCAATTGTTAGCTTTAAGAAATTTTAAGCTAATTAATATTACAAAAGAATATTTATCTTGGATTAATAATAAATCTTTATTCAAATATAGTCGTCATAAAAAGATAATATACAATAATAAAAAAGCATTAGATTACTATAACTATAATAAGAATAAAAAAAATTTATTTCTTTCGATTTTTCATAAAAAAAATAAAAAAAATATTGGAACTTTGACTTTAGTTTTTAAAAAAAATAAAATCTGTAACATTGGAATACTAATAGGTAATAAAAATTATCAAAACAAAGGCTTAGCTAGTAAAGTAATAAATTTGTTAATAAAAAATTCATATTTTTCAGAAAAAGTAAAATTTTTTGAAATCGGAACAAATAATCAGCATAAATCAATGATTAGAATTGCGAGAAATTGTAAATTTAAATTTAATCATAAAAATAATAAATACATCTATTTCAGAAAAAAAAATAATGATAACAAATAATACTATTATTTTACTTACTTCAAATAATTTTGATTTTTATTATTTAAAAAAAATTATAAATGAATTGTTAATTCAAAAAGTAAATTTTCAAATTTGGAATCTCGAATTTTTAAAAAAGAAACAAAATAAATCCTACCAAAAAATTACTACAAAAAATCACTATTTAAAAAAAAAGAATCTTAAAATTTTTAAATATAAAAATATTGAAAATTTTATAAGGAAAATCAAAAGTAGTAAATTTTTATATTTTTTATCTCTAGAACCTTTAGAGGATAATAATCTTTATCATGATAAAGAATTTCTTAAAAAAATTAATATAAGGTTCGGTATAATCCAAAAAGGAGACGATTATTATGCAAATTTCCTTAATAAAAAGTTTTTAGATTTAAATAAATATAATCCAACTTTATTTTCAATTAGTAGATATAAATACAAAAGATCTTTAAACTTCTTAAAAAATAAAATAAAAATTAATCTATTTAGACAATTAAAGTATCAAAAAAAAATTTTTACAGGATACTTTTTTACAAAAAATTATTCTTCGAAAAATAAAAATAAAAATTTAATAATTTATTTTCCATATTACTCAAACCTGGTTTTAGGTAATAATCAATTTAGTAATGCATTAGCATTCTATAAAATTTATGAAAAAAAAAAAACTTCTGAAAGTATTTTTAAATATATTTTGAAAAAAATGTTTTTTATTATTTTAATTCTTAAGTCCTTTAGATCTATTAGGATTTTTCTTTGCTATAATGAAAAAAAAATTCTTAAAGAAATATATAATTTTTGTAGAAAATTTAATTTTAAATTAGTTATAAAATCTAGAAAAAAAAATCAGTTAAATAATTACCATTTTCAATATAGTGACAAAGTAATAAATGATGATCATGTAAAGCAAGACCCAAATTATCTTGAAGAGCTTTTACCCAAAACATTTTTGTCAATCTGCTATTCCTCCCAAGCTATTTATGACTCTATTTTTAATAATGTTCCAGTTTTAAATATTAATAATTTAAATTATTCTTTAATTAAAAGAGACACCGAATTAATAGATCAGTCAAAAAAAAGTGAATTTAATTATCCTGATATAATCACTCTTCTTAACGAAAAAGAATTTTTAAAAAAAATATTAAAATTAAATCCAAAAGATATTTTTTTTTCAAAAAATCAAAGAAATAAATATTTAAAAAAAATACTTAATCTAAAAAATAATATTTTTGGAGAAAAAAAAATAATAAAAGAAATTTTAAAATTTAAATGATCAATACAAAAACGTTAGTTTTGGGAAAAAGAAGTTTTTTGACAAAACAATTAAAAAAAGAATTAAAGGATGTTAAAATAATTTCATCAAAAGATATTAAAAAATTAACTAAAAAGAATTTCAATTCAAAAAAATTTAATATTATTATAAACTTATTTCATCCAACTTACCAAAAGATTACAAATCAAAAAAAATTTAAAAAATTAAGTAAAGATTTAATATTTCACTTTTTAAATATCATAGATGCAAAGAGGATAAAAAAAATTATATATACAAGTTCTGCAGTTGTATTTTACAAAATTAAAAATCCTAACACACCTCGTTTTAAATATTTAAAAATGAAAAAAATTATGGAAAAAAATTTAAGGTTATTTTGTAAAAAAAAAAATATTAATTTAATTATAGCACGTCCATTTAATATTTATGGTGAAAATGATACGGGTTCAATCATATCAAAGTTAAAAAATCATAAAAAGAATAAGTCGAGTTTGATAATTTTTAATGAAGGTAAATCTATAAGAGATTTTATAGATGTAGAAGATGTTGTAAAGGTATATAAAGTCTTACTTTCGAAAAAGTTTGAAGGTGTAATAGGCATTGGTACTGGAAAGGGAATATCTATTAAAAATTTAATCAAAAAAGCGGGAGTTTATAATAATGTTATTTTTTCAAAAAACAGAAATAATGAATTGTCTAAAACTATTTGTAATACAAAAAAACTATCCAATATAGTTAATATAACTAAATTCAAAAAAGTCGAAAATTTCTTAAAAATAAAATAAATATAAAGTTTATGAAAATCTCGTTTGGTTCGGAAATAAAAAAAACTGCATGGGGAGGTGGAAATCAATTCCTAATAAACATTTCTAATTATTTAAAGTTAAAAAATATAAAGGTTGTTTATGATTTAAAAGACCATGATATTGATATAATTGTTCTGATGGATCCAAGAGTAAACAGTTCATCGTCTACTTTTAATCACATAGATATTGACAATTATTTAAGATCTAAGAATAAGTATGCAATTGTAGTTCATAGAGTGAATGAGTGCGATGAAAGAAAAAATACTAACAATGTAAATGAAACTTTAATGCAGGCTAATAAATTTTCTGATCACACTGTATTTATAAGCAATTGGCTTAGAAAATTGTTCTCGAAATATAAATTTGCTGGTGATTATTCTGTGATTCTTAATGGTGCTGATCAAAATATATTTAATTTTAATGAGAAAAATAATCATGATCAAGATAAAAAAGTAAAAATTGTCACTCATCACTGGAGTTCACATGTTAATAAAGGATTCGAAATTTATAAATATTTAGACTCCTTATTAAACAATAGTAGTCTATCAAATGATGTTGAATTCACATTTATTGGTAACTTACCAAAAAATTTAAATTTAAAAAAAACAAATTGCATCTCACCCAGAAATGGTATTGAACTTGCAAATCTAATCAAACAAAATGATATTTATCTAACTGCCTCTAAAAATGAACCAGGAGGGAATCATCAAAACGAGGGTTTAAATTGTGGTTTACCAGTTTTATATTTAGATAGTGGTTGTATGGAAGAATATTGTAAGGGATACGGATTATCGTATGCTCAAGAAAATTTAAAGGAAAAAATTTTTGAAATTAAAAATAAGTATGAATTTTTTAGAAATAAAACAAAAAATTATCCATACAATTCTCAATTAATGTGCAAAAGTTACGAAAAATTGTTTTTAAAGTTAATTAAAAACAGAGAAAATATTATAAGTAAAAGAAATTTACCGAAATTAACTTTTCTTGCAAAAATGAAATATAAATTAAAATTAAACTTTTAAATGAAATTCAATATTATAGGTGCTGGTTTTTTTGGACTTTCAATTGCAATTAAAATTAAAGAAAAATACCCGAAATCTGAGGTATCAGTTTATGAAAAAGAAAAAGATATATTGATGGGTGCTAGTGGAAAAAATCAATTTAGATGTCATATGGGATACCATTACCCAAGATCTTATGAAACTATTGAAGAGTGTAAAAAAAGTTTTGAAGATTTTAATAGGTATTTTTCGAAATGTTATATAAGAAGCAACAACTATTATGCGATATCAAAAAAAAATTCTCTTACAGACTTCGAAACGTATTTAAAAGTTTTAAAAAAAAATAAATTAAAATTTAAGATCTGCAATCATGAATTAATAAAAAAAAATAAAATAGATGGCATAATCAAAGTTGATGAAAAATTGATCAATATTAATTCAGTGAAAAAAGAATTCAAAAAACTTGTTAAAAATTTAGGAATTAAAATTTACTTAAATAAAACTATTATTGTTGATGAAGAATTTCTTAACAAAAGCGACTATGTATTCTTGTGTACATATGACAATAATAACAACAATCTAAAATCTTTTAACACAAACAAAAAAGCATATTATTATCAATTAGTAGAAAAAATATTAATTAAGCCGCCACAAGCATACAGGCAAAATAGTTTTGTTATTTTAGATGGACCATTTATGTGTATAGATCCGTATTATAAAACAAATTTATCAGTTTTAGGCAGTGTAAAAGACTCTGTTATTATGTCTAAAAAAGGAAAATATCATAATTTTGTAAAAAATTATAAAAACTTAAACTCAAAATATCAGCAATACCTTCCAAAACTTAAATTTGAAAAAATTAAAAGTAACTTTCAGAACTATTTTCATGGATTTGAAAATACCAAATATCATAAATCTTTTATTGTAGTTAGATGCACAAAGAAAAATAAAAATGATGAAAGAATAACTGAGTTAATTTCAGATAAAAACTTGATAAATATATTCTCAGGTAAATGGATAAATTGCATGAAAACTGCGAGAGAATTAGTCGAAAAAATTTAAAATATGAATTTTATTTTAATTGGAAAAGGCAAATGGGGAAGTAAATTATATAAAAATTTAAAAAAAATAGGTAATATAAAAAAAGTTTTCAGAAGCAAAGATAATTATAAATTTTATAATTTTAAAAATATTGATTGGGTAATTGTAGCTTCACCAAATAGACGTCATTTTCAACAAGTGAGATTTTTTCTCAAAAAAAACATAAATGTTTTTTGCGAGAAGCCATTAACCGAAAATCTAAATTTAACAAAAAATCTTATTTCTCTATCTAAAAAATATCGTACTAAATTATACATAAGTGATATTGAGATGTTTAAAAATAAAAGAATTAAAATTAGTAACAAAAATGAAATTATTAGAAGTAAAAAATGTAATTTTAGTTTTAAAAAAATGCTTTATTCGCTTGCTTATCACGATTTTTATATATTAAGCAAATATATTTCACTTAAAAAAAACCGAATTTCAATTCTTCATAAAAAACATAAGTACTTTGAGTTTACAATTAAACAAAACAAAAAAACTTTTAATTTTATTTATGATTTAAATAAAAAGCCCACACATTTAATAAATAAAACAAATTTTAAAACTAAAAAAAATTTTATTATAAAAATGTTTAAAAATATTTTTTATAATAAAGTGAAATTTGAAGAAAATCACATTCGTGCAATTAAAGCCTCAACATTAATAAATAGGGTACTTAAAAAATGAAAACTCTATACGTTATCAACAGCCCAAGCTGGACTGAAATTGCGCCAGCTGGTCTCAACAATGTTAAAATGTTTGATGATGTGTTATCTGAAAATTTCACATATTTTTATTTTAATTTGATGAAATACAAACTTATAAACAAAGTAGTTATATTTGTTCCAAAAAAAAGATGGAGATTAGATAATATAATAAGAAAAACGATTAAAACAGATTTTGGAACTATGGAGATTAGGTCCGACGACAAAAAGTTCGAAGATATTAATTCCGATCCTTGTTTTAATTTTGTTTATTGTTGGGCTGACATCGAAGAATGTGAAAAAATTAGAAATAAATTTGTTATAGTAGATAATCAATTTCACGGATACATCAAAAAGAGTGGTATAAATAAAAAAATTCACGATTTAGTATTAACAGAAAGTGAAAACTTTATAAATTACATTCCTAAAAATATACCCACGCAAGTTTATAAATTAATTTCATATGATCATGAAAATTCAAAAATAAGGAATTCTTTAAAAAATGAAAAGCTATATGATTGGATTATGATTTCTTCCTTTGATAAAAGAAAGAGACATCTCGAATTTTTAAACTCACTTAAAAAAAATGGTTTAAGCGATCTAAAAGGATGCATAATTGGCCGAGATCCAAATAACAAAACAAAAAAAATAACCGACATATTCAAGCTTTCTCCTTGGAAAATTTTAAACAAAGTAAAAAAATTACAAAAATCAATGAATTTTGATATTTTTATAAATGTTCATCAAAAAAAAAAAATTGAACTTTCTTTAAAAAGCAAAGTTTATGTTAACAGCTCTATTCTTGATAGTGGTCCACGTGCTCAGGTAGAGGTTATGCAAATGAATATCCCAGTTTTATCAATGCCCCATATAGGCTCATCTGATTTGATTGAAATTGGTAAAAATGGAGAGATTTCTGAAAATATTAATGATATTCCTTTAAAACTAAAAAAAATATTAGACAATTATGATAATTATAGTCTAAACACTTTTAAAAAATACTTAAGTTCAGACGTTATTATGCCTAAATTAGTTCAAAATATAATGCAATTTTACAATAAAAAATTTCATGAATAAAAAAGCTATAATTACTGGTGTATCAGGTCAGGATGGAGCCTACCTTTCAAAATTATTATTAAAGAGAGGTTATCATGTAATTGGTGGAGACAGAAGGGCAGCCAGTAATACTTTTTGGAGGTTAAAAAATTTAGGTATATTAAATGATATTGAAATCATCAATTTAGATGTCAGTGAGTTTTCTAATGTTTTCAATGTTATTAAAAAATATAAACCCACGGAAATTTATAATCTTGCTGCACAATCATTTGTTGGTTCATCATTTGATTTACCTATTGTCACTTCTGATAGCACTGCTATTGGCACAACAAGAATTCTCGAATCTATCAAATCAATATCAAAAGAATGTAAATTTTATCAAGCATCAAGTTCTGAAATGTATGGAAAAGTTAGAGAAAAACCACAAAAAGAAACGACTCCTTTTCATCCAAGGAGCCCATATGCAGTTTCTAAAGTTTACGCACATATGATGTCAGTAAATTACAGAGAGTCTTATAATATGCACTGTAATTGTGGAATATTATTTAATCATGAATCTCCATTAAGAGGCGAGAATTTTGTAACTAAAAAAATAGTGATGGCTTTAACAAGAATAATTCATGGTAGTCAAAAAATTTTAGAAATAGGAAACTTAGATGCTAAAAGAGATTGGGGTTTTGCCGGAGATTATGTAGAAGCTATGTACTTAATGTTACAACAAAAAAAACCTGATGACTACGTCATAGCAACAGGAAAGACTCACAGCGTAAGAGATTTCATAAACAAAGTGTGCAAATCATTAGATATAAAGATTGTTTGGAAAAATAAGGGAATTAAAGAAGTCGGTATAAATAAAAAAAATAACAAAGTAATAATTAAAGTTAATCCAAAATTTTATAGACCAGCAGAAGTTGATTATTTAATTGGCGATTATTCCAAAGCCAAAAGAAATCTTTCTTGGAAACCAAAGCATAATCTTGATCAACTTGTTGAAATGATGGTAGATTTTGAAATTGAAAATGTTTAAAATTTAAGTGATTGATCTTAAAGCAAAAAAATTTTCAAAAGTAATAATAAAATCTGATAAATCGTCTTGGGTTTTGGATGAACTTAAAAAAGAAATTGAATTTTCACTAAAAAATAAAATTAATTTTATAAATCAAAATTTTAATTACTTTATAAAAGGTCAATGTATATTTTATATAAACAAATATGACCTAATAAGAGAAAAGACCAAAAATAACAATATAGCAGTAAGTTTTTTCCATATTGATCCAAAAAAAAAAAAA
>CEOF01042955.1_pt1 | contig 31223 bp, 34 predicted proteins | sample 361311 | NCBI WGS metagenome assembly CEOF01 (sample SAMEA2619667, study PRJEB7988) | marine metagenome | biome: marine biome (ENVO:00000447); feature: surface water layer (ENVO:00002042); material: "saline water (ENVO:00002010), including plankton (ENVO:xxxxxxxx)" | depth 5 m
TTTGTAAAATTCCAAGAAGGGGCTTTACCAGTTTTACTATTTAAATCCTTGTAGAAATCATTTGCTTTACTGCCTTTGACACTAGAGGTAGCAAACAATGGAAAGGAAACTCCATAGGTAGATTCGCAAAATTCTTTAACTTTGTCTTCGGAATTATATTCCTGAAACATAAAATCTCTAGAGGGAAAACCTAAGATAACAAAGTCTTCATTGTTATATTTAGAATAAAGTTTTTGTAAGCTTTCGTATTGGTATGTAAAGCCACATCTGCTGGCGACATTAACAACCATTATTACTTTATCTTTGTATTTACATAAGTTCTCGTAATTTTGGGTGTCTAAAATTCTTAAATCATGATCCAAGTAAGATGGACATGCGCTGTTCTCGTCAGAAGAGCCTATAGAAAAACTAATCGAAGAAAATAAAATTAAGCTTAAATAAAAATAAAAATGTTTCATATCTAAAAATATTGAGTCTTTTTACTATAAATCAAGACTTTTGTATTCTCTTTAACTCTATTAAACAATTTAATTACATCCTTATTCTTCATCCTTATACAGCCTATAGATGCTGGTTTTCCTATAAGACCTTCTTCAGCAGTACCGTGAATATAGATAAACCTTTCCTTGGAATCAACGTCTCCACCTTTATTGATACCGTCTTCTAATCCATCCAACCATAAGATCCTAGAAGTGATGACATCCTCTGGAATGTCTATTTTTTCTTTAATAGGCTCTATAATCTCTTCGGTCCATTTTCTTCCTTTGAATACTGCTCCAAGGGGTAAATTCTTACCAATTTTTTCAGAAATAATATGTTCTCCAAATGGAGTTTTGTAACTATTTTTTTTATTACCTAAACCATTGACCGAAGATGAAATAGGATATGTATAAGTTCTAAATTTAGATTTATAAATGAGCTTTTGTTCATCAATATTAATGAGAATGAAATTATTTTTTTCGTTATTTTTTATGAAGTTACTTACAATATCATTTGTAATATTTTTTTCACTCACAGTAGTTGCACATCCAATAAATAGTAAAAAATATAAAAAAACAAATTTATTTATTTTCATGTATTTTTCTTAATTTTAAATAACTAGAAACCATAAGGATTGTTAACAACAATATAATAATAGGCATTTTACCGTAACTATTAACAGGCGTGGTTCCTTTAAAAAGGTTTATTTTTAAACTCAACTCTTGAGGATTATTTCTCTTACTAACTTCATCATCTATTTCTATCAAATCAATTATTCCTCCTCTTTCATTAATCACGGCACTTATTCCGCTTGTAGTACTTCTTATTAAAGGCTTTCTATTTTCAGCTGCTCTAAATCTAGCTATTTGTAAATGTTGATGCGGCCCAATGGTTTCTCCAAACCAAGCATCATTACTTGCAGAAAATAACAAATTACTTTGTGGGGCATATTTAAAAAAAAGGTCTTGAAAAGACACTTCATAACAGATCGAAGCAAAAATTGAATAACCATCCCCCATAATTAGCTCGTTATTAACTGCGGCACTGACTTCAGGTCTAGAAAAGTTGAAGAAGTTAAAAAAATAATTAAAAAAACTATAAGGAACATATTCGCCGAAAGGAACCAATCTTTCTTTGCGATATTGTCCTTTTAGATTTCCAAAACTAATTAAAGAGTTATAAATTTCATCGTTTTCTTCATTTTTAGATAAGGTTCCTGCTATCACCCCAATGTTTGCTTTTTCTGTTAGTGTTAAAAAAGGTTTTAAGTAAAACCCAAAGTTTGAGAATTGCCCTGGCAAGAAAACTTCAGGAAAAAAAAATAATTTTGGAGTTTCTGCTTTGTTAATTAATCTAGGCGATTCTTTTATCAAAAATCCGCCCATGATATCGGTTGATTCTCGCTTACCCGAGGAAGTCCATTTTTCTTTAATTCCTATATTCGGCTGAACAACTACTATGTCAATTTCGTTAGTTGAAGTAGTCCAATCAACTCGAATCAAAAATATATTTGATAAGCATATGAGTAAAACTAGAGAACTGCATAAGATTATTGAACTTGAATTGAGTTTCTTAACACTTTTTATGAACTCTAAAGCCGATGAGGATAATAATACGATAATAAATGACATACCAAATATTCCAGCGACAGGAATAAACCCATTTATAAAAAAATTATCTATCGAAGTATAACCAACATATAGCCAGGGGAAGCCAGAAAATAAAAACTCTCTTAACCATTCAGAAAGTACCCAGACCGATGGAAATAATAACAACCTAGCAAGGAAGTTATCATTTCTTAAAAAACTATAAGTTAAAAAGATAAGACCCTGAAATAGAGATAAAAACATTGAAAGCACAATGGTTAAAAAGGAAGCAGCAAAAACATTAGCCCCACCATATACATTAATGCTATTTTCTATCCAAAAAATACCGATTAACCAAAATCCTAATCCAAAAAAATAACCTAAAATAAACGAAACTTTTGGATTCTGCTTTTCTAAAGTAATTAGAATTAAAAAAGGAATAATTAAAGAAAAGATCCAAAAGTTAAAAGGTTCGAACGCTAAAATTAAAAGGGTTCCAAGAAAAAAAGAAAATATAGCTTTTAAAATCATTTATAGAACCTTGCTGACAATCGATTAAGTTCTATTTTAGCCAGAAACTTATTTTTTTACTTTCTAAAATTCTACAAGTTTCAAAAATTGGTAATCCTACGATGTTCGAATAACTTCCTATAATTCTCTCAACAAATACTGCTCCGTAACCTTGGATTGCATATCCTCCAGCTTTATCATTTGGTTCTCCGGTATCCCAATATTTTTGACATTCCTCGGCATTAAGCTGTCTAAACAATACTTCACTTTCAACTATTTCGTAATTCAAATTTACTTCTTCCGAATTGTTATTAACTAACTCTCCAATAACGATACAAGAGTAAACCTTATGCGATCTACCAGATAGCTCAAGTAACATTGAAATACAGTGATCTTTATCTCGAGGTTTGCCAAAAATTTGATTGTCCAAGGACACAATAGTGTCAGCAGTCAAAACAGGTAGGATAATTTCTTTTTTAGCTTGAATTAATGCTAGTGCATTGAGCGCTTTTTCTTTTGTATTTCTTTCTACAAAATCTATTACATTTTCATTAGGAAATACTTCTTCCTTATGATTGCAAGTTAATATTTTAAAATTAACTCCTATAGATTCTAGAATTTCTTTTCGGCGCGGGGATTGCGAAGCAAGATATATACTTGCCACTATTTGATCTTATCTTCTTTGTATATAACGTGTTTTCTGATGACAGGATCAAATTTTTTAATTTCTATTTTATCTGGAGTATTGGTTTTATTTTTATCAGTTGTGTAATAGTGACCTGTTCCTGCAGATGATACTAACTTAATTTTTTCTCTCATACCTTATCTCCTCTTGCTCTGATTTCGTTCAAAACAACTTCGATGCCTTTTTTATCGATAATTCTTAATCCTTTAGCTGAAACGTTTAAAGAGATATATTTGTTTTCAGATTCTACCCAGAACTTATGTTTGTGTAGATTAGGCATAAATCTTCTACGAGTTTTATTGATTGCCTTTGAAACGTTGTTTCCTGACATAGGGGTTTTGCCTGTGACTTGACAAATTTTACTCATATATAGCCTCTCTGAGGAAGGATTTATACCAGAATCTTGAGTTTTAGGAAACCCAAATCAGGTTATAATTCTTTCGAATGAGCAAACTAGCAAACAAAAATATTCTTTTATGTGTAACTGGAGGAATAGCAGCATATAAAGCGGCAGAATTAGTAAGACTTTTTAAAACTTCTAATGCTTTTGTAAAAGTATTAATGACAAAAGGAGCTCAAGAATTCATTACACCACTTACCATGCAAGCTCTTTCAGGAGAAAAAGTACACACAGATCTTTTAAGTACTGAGGCAGAAGCCGCAATGGGTCATATAGAACTAGCTAAATGGTGTGACGTAATTGTTATCGCCCCTTGTTCAGCAAATTCTTTGTCGAAACTAGCTGAAGGGAGAGGAGACGATTTACTTTCAGCAGTATGTTTGGCGTCAGAAAGTGAGTTATGCATAGCACCAGCCATGAATCAGGCTATGTGGAAAGATAGTAGAACACAAAAAAATTTAAAAAAGATTTTAAGATCTGGAGCTAAAATTATAGGTCCCGCTTCAGGAGAGCAGGCTTGCGGGGATGTTGGTGAAGGGAGAATGACAGAGCCGAAAGATATATTAAATGAAATTGAAAATATATTTAAAAAAGGTTCCTTGTCAGGCAAAAAGGTATTAATTACAGCTGGCCCAACACAAGAAATGATCGATCCTGTTAGATATATCTCTAATAAGAGTTCAGGAAAAATGGGCTTTTCTCTTGCCGAAGAAGTAAAAAATCAAGGTGCAATTGTAACTTTGATATCAGGACCAGTTAATTTAAATACCCCTGATAAAGTTGAAAGATTTGACGTGAAATCTGCCAAAGAAATGCAGTCTAAAGTAGAAGAGCTTATTGAAGACTTTGATCTTTTTATCTCAGCGGCTGCTGTTGCAGATTTTAAGCCAAAAAAATTACAAGAAAATAAAATAAAAAAAGATTCTAATAATAAAAAGGTAAAGCTAGTTTTGAATAAAAATTCTGATATTTTAAAAGCAATATCAGAAAAAAAATTAAATTTAAAAACCGTTGGATTTGCAGCCGAAACAGAAAATTTGATTACAAACGCTAAAAGAAAGCTTTCAGATAAAAATTTAGACTTAATCGTTGCAAATGATGTTTCCGATGAGTCTATTGGTTTCGACTCAGACGAAAATGAAGTGACTTTAATTACAAAAAAAGAAAAAAAAATAATTAAAAAAACTTCTAAAAAAATTATTTCGAAGAAAATTGTCGAATTTATAGCTCAAAAGGTAATAAATGATTAGGTGGATCATCACTAGAGTTATAGGTTTTTTTCTACCTTCATTAATTTCAAGTTTTTTCAACAATAAAGAAGAAGAAACGGTTGGTGAAATAAATGTTGAATTCAAAATTCTCGATGACAGATTGGGAAATGATATCCCTCTTCCAAAATTTCATACTAAAGGCTCTGCAGCAATTGATCTCAGAACAAATATTAGTAAAAGCTATACTTTGAAAGCTGACGAAACAAAATTATTTACAACGGGCTTTGCAATTCATATTAAAGACTCGAGATATGCTGCGCTTATATTACCTCGGTCAGGACTAGGTCATAAAGATGGCATAGTTTTAGGAAATCTTTCTGGTTTAATTGACTCAGATTATCAAGGAGAGATTATGATTTCTCTTTGGAATAGATCCAAAAAAGAATTTATTATCGAACCAGGTGACAGAATAGCGCAAATGCTCTTTTTTAGTATTTTTTCTCCAAATTTTAAATTGGTTTCAAAATTTGATGAGACCGAAAGAGGAATTGAAGGATTTGGATCTTCTGGTAAGATTTAAAATATGACGATTCCAGCAAATAAAACTCTTCAAGAAAATTTTAGATGGAGAGTAGAGACATCCCCAAATAACATAGCTCATAAATTTTTGGATCGAGAAACTTCTTTTTTAGAATTAGATTTTCTTTCAAATAAAGTTGCAAATGGCATTCTTGAAGAAGGATGTAAAAAAGATGCAAGAGTAGCTTATCTCGGAAAAAACTCAGATTATTTTTTTGAAGTACTTTTAGGAACTATAAAATCCGCTACGGTTGCAGTTGGCGTAAATTGGAGATTAGCTCCGCCAGAAGTTTCTTACATTATAAATGATTCAAAAAGCGAAATAGTTTTCGTCAGTGAAGACTTTTACCCTGTAATAGAACAAATTAGAGATGAATTAACTACAGTAAAAAAAATTATTGCTATTGACGATAAACATGAAGAATACGAAGGCTATTTAACCTGGAGAGAATCTAAATCTGATGCCAAAATTAACATAGAGACTTCGATGGAAGATGATGTAATACAACTCTATACATCTGGTACTACTGGTCATCCTAAGGGAGTTCAAATAACAAACGGAAATTTTGCTTCCGCTAACGATTCAGTCCAAAACAGCGTGCCTTTTGCAGAAAATGAGACGAATCTCGTGTGCATGCCTGGATATCATATCGCTGGAACCAATTGGGGTATTTGGGGTCTTCTTCATGGTTGTAGAAACATAATAATAGCTGATGTCGATCCAAATCTAATTCTGGAATTGATTGAAACTGAAAAGATCAGACATACTCTTTTCGTTCCTGCAGTAATTTTATTTCTGATAACCAACCCTAAAGCTCAAGAAACAGATTTTAGTTCTTTAGAATTTGTTCTCTACGGCGCTTCACCAATTGCTGATGATACGATAATTAAGGCTAAAGAAATAATGAACTGTGACTTATATCAAGTATATGGTCTTACAGAAACTACTGGAGCTATAACTATAATGCTGCCAGAAGATCACGATCCTAAACGCGAAAAATTGAGATCATGTGGAAAAGCTTTAAGTGGAGTTGAAATAAAAATACTTGGTGATTCTGGAAAAGAGATGCCAACAGGTGAAATAGGTGAAGTTGTCACCAAATCTGCTCTAAATATGAAAGGCTACTGGAATAAGCCAGATGCGACAAAAGAAGCAATACAAGATCAATGGTTTTTTTCTGGAGACGCTGGTTATTTTGATGAGGAGGGTTATCTTTATATCCACGATAGAGTCAAAGATATGATCGTCTCTGGGGGAGAGAATATTTATCCAGCAGAAGTTGAAAATGCTTTGATGAGTCATCCAGAAATAATTGATGCTGCGGTAATTGGAATACCTGATGAAAAATGGGGAGAAAGCGTCAAGGGATTTGTAGTTTTAAAAGAGGGTGCTGAACTTAATGAAATAGACACGATTTCTTATGTTAAGTCACAGATTGCTGGATATAAGTGTCCAAAAAGTATTAACTTTATAGATATGCTTCCAAGAAACCCTTCAGGTAAAGTTTTAAGAAGAGAGCTAAGAGCCCCTTTTTGGGAAGGTGTAGAAAGAAATGTTGGAGGGTAATTTAGTTATTTTCTTAGTTTCATAGGATCCTTGAAGAAAACATAAACAGAAACTACTAAAACGAAAGCCAATAAAAAATAGGTAAAATACTCTACAAAAACCACACCAAGAAAATATCCAGTCAATACATATACAGCCGTCCATGCTGGAGCTGACAAAATTTCTACTGGGAAAAAAATTTTAGAATTCATTCCGAGCGTTCCAGCAGTCAATGGGACTAAACATCTAAGAGGTCCAACAAATCTGCCCAGAGCCACACTCAAAATTCCATACTTCTTAATAAAAATTCTAGCTCTTTCAACATAAGGCCTTTGATCTTCCGGAAACCAACCAATAACCCTATTTCCTATAATTTTCCCTATCAAGTAACTAATTGAATCGCCACAAATCATTCCAAGGGTTGCATATAAAAAAATCTCAATCGGGCCAATGCCAACACTTGCTGCTAATGCACCAATACCAGGAACAATAAGGGTAGCAGGTGTAAATAATCCTACAATTATTAACGATTCTAAAAAAACAAGAATAAAGGCAGCCCAATTAATCCACTCTGTATTATTTGAAAGAAATTCAAGAATATTACTAAAATCAAACATTAATTTATGAAGTTAATATGCAGATAATTAATTTATTGCAATAATACAATACATGATTGACGAAAACTTATCAGATTTAACTAGTTTGCTCAAACAGGCAAATGAAGCAAAGGAAATTGTTAGTACCTCGAGTCTTGAGCATAAGAATAAAGCTCTTAAGGCTGCTGCAGAATCATTAAATGATTCAAGGAAAAGTCTTAAATCTGCAAATGATTTGGATATGGAGGAAGCATCAAAAAAAGATTTACTGGATAGTTTTATCGATCGTTTGAAACTCAATGACCAAAGAATCGATTCAATGATTTCAGGAATTCATAAAGTAATAGATTTGAATGACCCAGTAGGACAAATTTCTAATAAAACTACCTCACCTTCAGGATTTTTAGTTTCTAAGATGCGAGTTCCCTTGGGAGTTATTGGAATAATTTATGAATCAAGGCCCAATGTAACAGCTGATGCCTCAGCTTTGTGTCTTAAATCAGGAAATGTAAGTATTTTAAGAGGAGGTTCGGAAGCTATAAACTCCAACGCAGCCATCGAGCAATGCATGATAGACGGATTGTCCTCAGCTGAATTACCTAAAAATTCAATTCAATTATTAAAAAATCAAGATAGGGCTTTAGTAGCAGAAATGATAAAACGTGATAAGGAGATTGACCTTATAATTCCTAGAGGCGGTAAAAATCTTATTCAAGTTATTGCAAAAGATTCTAGTGTCCCAGTTTTGAAACATTACGATGGACTTTGCCATGTTTATATTGATGAAAAGGCAGATTCTAAAAAAGCGAAAGAAATTGCTTTAAATGCTAAAACCTATAGATACGGTATTTGCGGAGCTATGGAGACGTTATTAATTTCAGAAAAAATTTCTTCGTCTGTGATTTCAGAAATAATAAATTTATTTAAGAGCCAAAAAGTTGAAATAAGAGGGTGTGAAACAACTTCTAAAAATTTTAATCTATCTTTAGCTAGCGAAGAAGATTGGACAAGCGAGTATTTAGCACCAATTCTCTCAATAAAAACTGTAAAGGATGTAAATGAAGCTATTGAGCATATAAATTTATATGGGTCGGGTCATACAGATTGCATCGTGACAGAAGACATAGAAGCAAAGAAAGTTTTTTTAAGAAAAGTTGACTCAAGTTCTGTTATGCATAATCTGCCAACCTGTTTTGCTGACGGATTTGAATATGGCCTTGGTGCTGAGGTAGGAATATCAACCGATAAACTTCATGCTAGAGGACCAGTTGGCTTGGAAGGACTGACAAGCGAAAAATATATCGTTGAGGGAAATGGACAGTTACGCGCTTAAATTTTAATGAGTGACACCATTGGCATATTTGGGGGTGCTTTTGACCCGCTGCATAAAGGACACATTAAATCTATTCAAGATATAAATGAGATAGTAAATTTTTCTGAGTTAAAAATAGTTCCTTGCAATATTCCTGCTTTAAAAAAGGTAACAGTAGCCTCGAAAGAAGAAAGATTTCAGATGCTTAAATTAGTATTTGACGATGTGGAAAATATTAAGATAGATCCTTGTGAATTAGAAAAAGAAGGTATTTCATATACGGTTAAAACTTTGGAAGACTTATCTAACAAAAGTAAGCCCAATCAGCACTTCTCTTTAATTATGGGTTTAGATGCATTTATGAATTTAACTTCTTGGAAAAATTATGAAAGGATATTAGAGCTCTCTTCTATATTAGTTTTAAAAAGACCAAATTATGTCCTAGACCAAAAATATCTTAAGCAGTTTCAAGAGGCTATTACAGACGAGTTAGAAGAATTTTTAAACTCAACAGGAAAAATAATTTTTTTTACACTTACTCAACTAGATATATCGTCCACTCAAATAAAAAAAGCAATAAGTGATGGTAAGCCTTTTGAAGAAAACCTTGATCAAAGAACTGTAAATTTTATTAAGGATAAGTCTATTTATAAATGACAAAAAAAACTTTAAAGATAATTGATAACACTTTAAAAGATATCAAGGCATTAGATACTAAGACTTTAAATTTAAAAAAAATTAATTCGTTTACAGACGTTCTTTTAATCACTAGCGGCTCTTCCTCTACTCACATGTCAGCTATTTCAGACAAACTAATAAGAGAATTAAAAAAAAATAAAATTGAAATTTTTAACTTAGAAGGTAAAAGCTCCCCAGATTGGGTACTTCTAGATCTTGGAGACATTGTAATAAATATCATGTCGAAATCAGCAAGAAAATATTATGATTTAGAAAGCCTCTGGGACGATTCTTTAGCATGAAAGGCCAAAAATTTTTAACAGATCAAAGTATTTTAAGAAGGGTATTCTTATTCTTACTGCCTTTTCTCATATTACTTATTTTTGCTTTTCTTCAAATTTTAAATTTAATGGTGTTTCAGGCTGAAAAATTTAAAACTCAAGCAGATTCAAATAGGATCCTGAAAGAGAAAGTCTTCCCCCCAAGAGGGTTAATTCTAGATACTAAAGATAAAATTATAGTGAATAATTTCATAAGGCAAGATTTAGTAGTAACACCCAACTTTATTGAAAATTATTCTAGTTACTTGTCTCTTTTATCTAGCTTAGTGGAGATTGAAGAAGATGTCTTAGAGCAAATTTTTTATCAAAAATTATCAGAAATAAAACCCTTCCAATCTTTTACATTGTTGAGAGATCTAAACGATAGACAATTAGCCAAAGTAAAATTAAATTTTAAAGATTTGTCAGGGACAGAAATCAATTCAAGTTTTTCAAGGAATGCAGTTTATGGAGAAAGTTCAGGTCCCGTTATAGGATATTTAGGTTTTGCCTCAAAACAAGACATCTTATTCAATCCGAATTTAAAAAATTTTAATGACCAACAAGTAGGATTGCTGGGAATTGAGAAGGAACTTGATGAGGAGTTAAGAGGAACTGTTGGTTATAGATTTTCAGAAAAAGATGCACGGGGAAGTGTTTTAGATGTTTTATCTACAGAGCCCTCCATTAAAGGGAAAAATGTAAAACTTTCTATTGATATTGAGTTACAAGACGACTTATACAAAGAATTTAAGGGAAGAAAGGGCGCATTGATAGCGATTGAACCTGAAACCGGTTTCATTCGTGCGATGATAAGTTCACCTTCATACAATCCAAACTTCTTTAACAATTTAAAGACGGAAGAAATTAAATTACTTTTTCAAAATAAGAATAGCCCTCTTTTCAATAGAGCTATATCAGGTCAATATCCTCCTGCTTCAACTTTGAAACCTTTTATTGGTCTTGTTGCTCTAGAGGAAGAAGTAATAACTTGGCAAGAAAAGATATTAGATGAAGGAGAGTTTTTTGTAGAAGGAGATGAAAGACCTTATAGAGGTTGGAAAGAAGGGGGCCATGGCGAAGTAAATATGGAAAAAGCTATCGCCGAATCTTCAGATGTTTATTTTTATAATATTGCTTACGATCTAACCGTAAATTCAATAGCTCCATTTTTAAAAATGTTTGGTTTTGGCGAATCATCTGATCTTTTCATGAATGAAAGCAAAGGCATTTTGCCAGATAAAAAATGGAAGCTCGGACAAAAAGGAGAATTTTGGTTCAAAGGAGATACTATTAATATGGGTATTGGGCAGGGATATATATTAGCAACCCCGCTTCAAATAGCTCTTGCTTACTCTGCACTTATAAACGGAGGTAAGTTAATCTCCCCCAGAATAGTTCAATCTATAGAAGGAAAGGAAACAGAATTTGTCTCAGAAAAAATAGAGATTAAAAATATTAAGAATTTAGAGTACATAAAACAATCTTTGATTTCTGTTGTTGAATCAAATACTGGTACGGCTAAAAATATTTATGATCCCAAGTTAAGAATTGCAGGCAAAACAGGAACAGCTCAGGTAAAAAGTATTCTTGATGACAACAAGTATCAAGAAATTAGAGAAAATGTTTTACTTAGAGACCATGCTTTATTTGTAGGTTACGGACCTGTAGAGGATCCATCAATCTTAGTCGTTGCCATTGTGGAGAATGGTGAAAGCGGCAGCCTTGTAGCTGCACCTTTAGTAAAAAAAGCAATTAATCTTTATCAAAAATAATGAGCAGACAACCTTTAGATTTTTCTTTGAACCTCGGAATAGATAATTCTAGAAGAAAATCAGTATTTGATCCTTGGATTGTTTTAAGCGTTTTTCTGCTAAGTTTAATTGGAATTTTTATGATTTACAGCGCTAGTCAGTCAGTAGAAATGGCATTGCGACAAGGCGTTTATATGATTTTTGGATTAGCAATATTACTTTTAGTTTCCTTTTCAAATTTTAGAAAAATGGAAGTTTTTTATCTTTATAGTTATTGGCCTGGATTGTTACTTTTAATAATCGTTTTATTTTTTTCCAATGAAAATAATGAAACCAATAGGTGGATTGATTTAGGCATATTCACTATTCAACCATCTGAAATTATGAGATTCCTCCTTCCACTGTCTGCCGCAGCATTTTTGTCGAGAAAACCTTTGATATCAAATTTTGATTATTTATTAGTTTTTATTCTGACTATGGTAGCTACATTTCTAGTTTTGCTTCAACCTGATTTAGGAACATCATTAATTGTGCTTTTATCGGGAATTTTGCCAATTTTATTAGGAGGACTTCCTTGGGTTTTTATTTATCTAGGAGCTTTCACTATTATTTGCTCTCTGCCATTAATTTGGTTTTCTTTATACGAATACCAACAACAGCGAATCATAACTTTATTCAACCCTGACGCCGATATTTATGGAACTGGGTGGAATATCGCTCAGTCTAAAATTGCAATTGGTTCTGGAGGGTTTTGGGGCAAAGGCTATCTAAACGGTTCTCAAAGCCAATTGAACTTCATTCCAGAGAGTCATTCTGATTTCATCTTCTCAGTAATTTCTGAAGAATTTGGTTTGATAGGGGTTTTATTTTTATTATTTCTTTACGGTTTATTAATTTATAGATTAATTTTGATTTCAGTAAAGCATCAAAATAGATTTGCCAAGATTTTATCTGCAACACTTTCAACAATATTACTTGCGTATATATCTATCAACATTTGCATGGTGATTGGTTTACTACCTGTCGTCGGAATGCCATTACCTTTTGTTAGTCAGGGGGGGACTGCTTTGATTATTAATTTAGTTACAATAGGTATTATTTTATCTTTGAGACGAGAAACTTAAATGAAATATAATTTTATTTTTTTGATTTGTTTTTGCTCTTATGTTCATTCTAATTACTTAGATCGCGACGAAGTTCATGAATTTATAGATTTCATGTCTACAGAACATGACTTTGATAAGACTTATTTAGTAGAGGTTTTCTCAAAAGCAGTAAAACAGCAAAATATAATTGACTCCATGAATAAACCTGCTGAAAAAGTTGTTTCATGGGATCAATATAAAAATAGAGTTTCTTTTTTTAGAATTCAAAGCGGTAAGGTTTTTCTCAATACCTACGAAAGATGGTTTGATAAGGCGGAGAAAGATTTTGGAGTTCCTCGAGAGGTTATAGCAGCAATTATCGGGTTGGAAACAAATTATGGCGGGTACAAAGGAAAGATAAGAGTCATTGATGCATTAAGTACAGCTGCGTTTGATTACCCCAGAAGAAGATCTTTTTTTAAAAAACAATTGGAAGAGTTTTTCTTACTTTCTAGAGAAGAAAACTTCGAAATAACTGGAGTTAGAGGATCTTATGCCGGAGCCATGGGGTTTGCCCAATTTATGCCTGATAATTACAGAAGATTAGCTTTGGATTTCGATGAGGATGGTAAAAGAGACATTATGAATAACGCGGCAGATGCCATAGGGAGTGTGGCAAACTTTTTATCTTCTAATAAAGGAAATAAAAGAGGATGGGATAGAGATGGATTTATTGCACTTCCAGCTTTAGCTAAAAGAAAAAATAAATTAATCAAATCATCTTTTAAATTAGTTCCTTACAAAGACTTAGATGTTATTTATGAAAATGATAATTTTGATTTTTCAAAAAAATATATTCAAATTTCTCTTTTCCCAAAAAACGAAGAAAGAGATGAGTTTTGGATAGGTGATAAAAATCTTTACGCAATAACAAGGTATAATCCAAGTTCTAAGTATGCAATGTCAGTCTTTCTTTTGAGCGAAGAGTTAAAAAATTAGATACAAGTATGAAATTAGTTTATTTATTTGGGTTATTTTTTATAAGTCTAAATTCTTATTCTCAAGCTTTAATTCCTAACCCACCCCAGTTATCGGCAACAAGCTATCTTTTGCTTGACGCAAAAACTTTAAAAGTTATTTCTGAGGAGAACTCAAATCAATCAACCGGTTTGGCAAGCATCACAAAGATAATGACTGCCTATGTTGTCGCAGATCAAATTAATAAAGGCTTTCTAAGAAACGACTCATTAGTAAAAATTAGTGAAAAATGTTGGCGGACTGAAGGATCTAGAATGTTTGTAAAAGAGGGAACAGAAGTTACCGTTGAGAATTTAATGTTGGGAATCATAGTGCAGTCAGGAAACGATGCAAGCTGTGCTTTAGCAGAACATATTGCCGGTTCTGAATATGATTTTTCAATTTTAATGAATGAATATGCTAAAGAAATGCAATTGGAAGAAACAAATTTTATGAACCCAACAGGCCTTCCAGATGTGAATCATTATTCTACGGCAAAAGATATTGCAAAACTCAGCATTAGATTGGTAGAAGATTACCCAGATACTTATAAAATTTTTAGCCAAAAAGAGTTTACTTACAACGATATTAGACAGTTAAATCGTAACAGCCTGCTTTGGCAAGATGACTCAATTGACGGCATAAAAACTGGCCATACCACTAGTTCAGGATATTGCATGGTCTCTTCGGCTAAGAGGGGCGATATGCGGTTAATTGCGGTAACTTTAAACAGCGCTTCAGAAAAAGCGCGACTTCGAGATAGCCGAAGACTTCTTGACTATGGCTTTAGATATTATTCCACTAAAAAAATTCTTTCCAAATACGAGACGGTTTCTTCAGTAGATGTATGGGCTGGAAGCGAAGATGTTCTTAACTTAGGGCCATCCGAAGATGTATATCTCACTCTCACTAAACCTGAATTTAATTCTCTTGAATTAATTGTTTCTAAAAACTTAGGCGTTAAGGCCCCAATTCAGAAAGGCGATACTTTAGATTCTTTAGACTTTGTTATCGACAATAAAACTTTAAAGAGTATAGATCTTGTTGCTGTAAAAAAAATAGATTCAAAAGGTTTTTTATCTTCTACATTCGAAGCTATAGGTTTTTATATCTACAGTTTTTTTATGCAAGACGAAGTTAATTAATGACAATCTGTTATCTAAACGAAGATTTTATTGAGCTTAGCAAGGCAAGTATTTCCCCTTTAGACAGAGGTTTCCTTTTCGGAGATTCGGTGTATGAAGTTCTTGCTGCCTATAATAAAAACCTTTTCAGATTGGATGATCACATAAACAGGTTAAATAAAAACTTAGAATTCCTGGGTATTAATCTAAATCTTTCTGATTCTGAAATTAAATCTATTTTGAAAGAAGTTTGTCTAAAAAATCTAGAAAAAAATCAAATAATATACTTGCAAATTTCAAGAGGAATGGAAGAGATTAGGAATCACATTCCAAAAGAAGATACAAAGCCAACTTTATTTATATGTTCTTTTGAAATGAAAAATGTTCCTAACGAAAATAATGAAACCATAAAAGCAATTTTAAGTTCCGATATCCGATGGAAAAAAAGTTCAGTTAAATCTACTTCTTTATTAGCAAATGTTTTATACAAAATAAAAGCTCAAGAGGAAGGAGTGGATGAACTTTTGATGAGTGATGCTGGATTCATTACTGAAGGAGCTGTGAGTAACGTTTTCTGCGTAAATGAAAATAGAATATTTACTCCTCCATTAGACGCAAACATCCTCCCTGGAATCACAAGGAAAGTAATTATAGAAATATTCGAAGATCTAAATTTAAATTTCGAAGAAAAGAAAATTAATGAAGAGTTTTTATTTAAATCAGATGAACTTTGGATTACTAATACAACTAAAGGGATTCTTCCGATTGTCGAACTTGATAAAAAGGTCATCGGAAATGGGATTCCTGGCAAATTATTTCAATCAGTTAAACAGGGTTTTTTGAAAAAAATTGAGGATTGCAAAGTTTAATAAGTATCTTTTCGCTTGTGCTCCAAAAATCACTTCTACCCATTTTAAAATCTCTATCGAGTTTTGCTAATTCTCTCTTCAAGTTAATAATAAAACTTAGTTCTAGTTTTGAGGATTTTCTTCTCAAGTTGTCTGAGTATGTTCTAGGACCAGGAAAATAAGAACTAGGGTCTTCTTTGGTCAAGATTAATCTTTCCATTTCTCTAAATAGAAACCATAAGATAATTGGCTCGGCAGTTTTTTTATTTTGAAGATTTTTAAATATTTTTAAACTCATATCGACATCATCACTGAGTATGGAGTCAGATAAATTAAATATTTCAAAATCTGAATTTTCAGAAATAGAAGTCTTCTCATTGGCATTTAAAGTTTTCAGGAATTTAATTTCTTGAATTGCAGCAAGAAAATTTCCCTGAGTTTTTTCAATAATTAGATTTAACGTTTCAATATCTAATTCAAGAGAATTTTTTTTTGATTGCTGAACAACCCAATTTTTGAACTGATTAGGATATATTTTTTTTATTTCCGTAACCTCTGAGATAGTAGATATCTCTTTAAACCATTTTTTAGTAGTTACTCTCTCAATATTAATTATAGAAACTATTAACGATTTGTCTTCATTTAGATGTCTGCAAAAGTCTATAAAAGTTTCGGAATTATCTTTTGTAAGCGAAGAACTCAGCCTAAGATCTATGATTTTTTTTTCACTAAACAACGAGGTTTCGTTCTCTTTAAATAAATTTTCTAACTTAAAACCAGAGTCATTACTAAAAAAAATTTCTCTTAAAAAATATTCCTTTTTTTTTAAATCTTGAATTATTTCATCTCGTTTTAATTCGATAAGAAAGGGTTCTGCGCCATGAATTGTATAAATGTTAGGAGCTTTCATTAAAGGCTAGATGAAAAGTTTGAAATCCTAAAAGCTAATTCATTTAGCGCTTGTTGGAAAAAATTTATTTTAATTTCTTCAATTTTTTGTTCGTTAGATAAAATACTATCAGTGTCGTAAGCAAAATCTTCATTTGCAAAAAATTCTATAAATTCGCTTTTAGAATTTGTTTTCAAGTAAAAATCAAATTGGTAGTCTAATTTACCCACGGCTGGAAAAAAATTTTTATCTGTAGCGTTTAAGAATTTTCCGATTCTGTGATTTACAATTTCAATTTCTAAGTCTGCTTCATCTAATGATGAAATTTCTAGATTTAGAAAAGAGGTATTTTTTCTAATTTCAACAAGAAGAGATTGATTTAATGGATTATTTTTGAAAGAAAAATAAATTTTTAGCGCATCTTCTTCAGATTCATTTACTGGAGAATAGCCGCAGCTAAATAAAATAAATAATAATAGAGATGGATATAGCTTCATTTAACGACAAAGTTGATTAATTTCTTTTCTATAAATATTACCTTAAGGACCTCTTTACCTGATATAAATTTTTTCACATTCTCAATTTTTTTTGCAGAATTTATAATGTTCTCTTTTTCGTCTTCAAGACCTACCTTTATGGAGCCTCTAACTTTTCCGTTGACTTGAACAACAAAATCAATTTCTGAAGATTCTAAATATGATTTATCAAAATTAGGCCATTTATTATCTTCAATTTTATCCTCGTTAAGTTGATCCCAAAGCTCATGACAAATGTGGGGCGAAATAGGGTAAAGCATTAGCAAAGTTTTGTTGACTATATTTCTTAGTGTTTTACTCCTTTGACTTGTAGTTATTTCTTCCAAGAAAATACTAGGAATGAAATTTATCAATTCCATAATAGAGGAGATAGCCGTATTAAATGACTGTCTTCTGTCGAAGTCATCAGAAACCTTTTTTATAGTTTGGTTTAGTTTAACTTCCAGTTTTTCATCAATTTCATTTTCATCACTATCTTTAATTTTTTGAGTCTTAATAATTTGAGTAAGATTCCATAATTTATTTAAAAACTTAAAAGACCCTTTTAAACCTTCATTAGACCATTCCAATGATTGATTAGGCGGCGCCGCAAACATTGAAAACATTCTTACTGCATCAGAACCAAACTCTTCAATCAAGTCTTTAGGATTTACAACGTTACCTTTTGATTTAGACATTTTAGAGCCATCTTTTAAAACCATTCCTTGGCATAGTAAATTTGTGAAAGGTTCTCTTGTTTCCAAAAGGTTTAAATCATTCATTGCTTTACAAAAAAACCTTGAATATAAAAGGTGTAAGATTGCGTGTTCAATTCCACCTATGTATTGGTCTACTGGAAGCCAGTAGTTTGCTTCATCATCAAGAATCTTATCTTGAGACTTGTAAGATGCAAATCTTGCAAAGTACCAAGAAGATTCAACAAAAGTGTCAAAAGTATCGGAATCTTTTGTGTAAATTTTGTTATTTAAACTGATTGAATCATTTTTTAAGTCAGCATCTTTAAGTTCTGAAAATGGAAGAACATCTCCAGGATCAGCATCGTTTATCATCATTGGAATTGGAGCTCCCCAACTTCTTTGTCTAGAAACGCCCCAATTTCTTAATCTAAAATTTGTTTTTCTTTTGCCAAATTCTTCTAATTTGTCTAGAACTTCGTCAGAAAACAATCCATCTAAAAAATCAGAATTAAAGATCACTCCTTTTTCTATATAAGCTTCCTTTGAAATATTTACTTTTTTTTCTGGATCTTGAATTACTTGTTTGATTTCAATGTTATATTTTTTTGCAAAGTCGTAATCTCTTTGATCATGAGCAGGAACTCCCATCAATGCTCCAAAACCGTATTGAAGAACATAATTTCCTACCCAGATTTCAATTTTTTGTTTTGTTATTGGATGATAAGCGTGAGCATTTAATTTAAATCCCTCTTTTGCTGCCAAAGCTGAATTTATTTCGGAGGTAGATCCTTTAGAATTTTCTAAAACCCAATTTTTAAGATCCTCATCTTCTTCAATAAAGCTTTTTGTAATTGGATGAGACAAAGAAAGCGCTATGAAAGTTACCCCCATGATTGTATCTGGTCGTGTGGTGAATACCTTTAGAGTATCTTTAGTGCTAGTCTCAAACGCGAATTCCATTCCTTCTGACTTACCAATCCAGTTTTTTTGCATAAGTTTTACTTGCTCTGGCCACCCAGTAAGATTATTAAGTTCTGTCAACAACTCATCTGCGTAATCTTCAATCTTTAAAGCCCACTGACTGATAGTTTTTTTCTCTACCTCTGCTCCAGATCGCCATCCCTTTCCATCGATAACCTGTTCGTTTGCTAGCACTGTTTTGTCGACAGGATCCCAATTAACTTCTGCTTCTTCTCTGATAACTAAATTCTTCTTGTAAAGCTCACAAAATAACCATTGCTCCCACTTAAAATAATCTTCGTCACAAGTTTTAAATTCTCTTCTCCAATCATAGCTAAACCCTAAGGACTTAAGCTGGATTTTCATTTTTTCTATATTTGTTTCAGTCCATTCTTTTGGCGATACATTATTTTCAATAGCCGCATTTTCTGCAGGAAGACCAAATGCATCCCAACCCATTGGTTGCAACACATTTTTACCCTTCATTCTCTGAAATCTAGAAATTACATCTCCGATTGTATAATTTCTTACATGCCCCATATGAAGTTCGCCAGATGGATAAGGGAACATACTTAAACAGTAAAATTTTTCTTTTTCTGAATCTGCTTCTACTTCAAAGCTTTTATTTTTTTCCCAAAAATCCTGAATTTTTTTTTCAATTTTACTCGGGTTATATTCTTGAGTTTTACCCATCAGCTAATATTAAGAACGTCTTTAAGATAATTAATTGAGATATCTCCTTCAAAAAATTTAGGCTCCTTCATAATTATTTCTTGAAGATCTTTGTTAGTCATAATTCCTTCAACAAAGAACTCCTCTAAAGCGAAAGACATTCTTTTGATTGCAGATTTTCTATCAAAAGAGAAAGCACATATTTTAGCAATCAATGCATCATAGTAAGGCGACACCGTATAACCCGCATAAAGATGTGAGTCGACTCTAATACCAATACCTCCTGGCGGATCGTATTCCGTGACCTTTCCTGGAGATGGAATAAACGTCTCAGGATCTTCAGCATTTATTCTGCATTCAATCGCATGCCCATACTTTTTTATATCGTTTTGTTTAAGTTCAAGTTCCTGACCTGCCGCTGTTTCTATTTGTAATTTAACTAAGTCCATATTAGTTATCATTTCTGTAACGGTATGTTCAACTTGCAATCTAGTATTCATCTCTATGAAATAAAACTCATCGTCTTTATAAAGAAATTCAAAAGTCCCGACACCTTTGTATTTCATTTTCTTTAAACAATTTATGCAAAGCTTAAACAATTCCTCTTTTTTGGTTTCATTTAAGTCCCATGCTGGTGCTTCCTCGATAATTTTTTGGTTTTTTCTTTGAATAGAACAGTCTCTTTCAAAAAAATGTAGAGCATTACCAAAATTGTCAGCAATTACTTGCACTTCAATATGTCTTGGATTTTCAATAAACTTTTCTAGATATATCTCGTCACTCCCAAAGCTATTTAATGCTTCCTGTTGAGTTATTCTCATACTAGAAAGAAGTTCTTCTTCTTTTCTGACAATTTTAATTCCCTTTCCGCCACCTCCTGCTGCAGCTTTTATTAGTAGGGGGTATCCTATTGAGTTAGCTATGTCTAAAGTTTCTCTATTCGTTGCAGAAACTCTTCCACTGCCTGGAACACATTGCAAACCTACTGAAGTAGCCATTTCTTTAGCAGAGATTTTATTACCCATAATTCTTATTGATTCTGGATCTGGTCCAATAAATGTGTATCCACTTGCTACAACTTGTTCAGCAAAATGATCATTTTCGGCTAAAAAACCTACACCGGGATGAACAGCATCTGCTCCAGATACCTCGCAGGCACTTATAAGGGCTGGAATGTTCAAATAACTCTTATTTGATTGAGCAGGGCCTATACAAATAGCTTCATCAGCCATCTTAACGTGCTTTAGCTCCTTATCAGGTTCTGAATAGACTGCTACAGATTTTATATCCATCTCTTTGCAGGCCTTCAGCACACGAAGTGCTATCTCACCTCTGTTGGCAATTAATATTTTGTCGAACATCCTTATTCTAAGATAAAAAGAGTTTGTCCAAATTCAACTGGTTCTGCATCGTCAGGAACTATATCTATGATTGTTCCACTGAAATCTGCTTTAACTTCATTCATCATTTTCATTGCTTCAATGATACAAAGTACGTCTCCTTCGTTTACGTTATCGCCTACTTTTACAAAAGTTTCGGCCCCAGGATTAGGAGCTCCATAAAAAGTTCCAACCATTGGCGATTTAATCTCTTTACCTGAAACTTTCTTAGTTTCTTCAACCTCTGTATCTTTCTCAATTTTTTCTGGCTCCTCTTTAGTAATGGATTTTCCTTCTAAAGGCTGAGCAGCTGGTTGAGCGACTAAAGTCTGAGATAAATTTGAACCCGCTTTTACTAATTTTACTGATTCTTCACCTTCTTTAATTTCAATTTCATTGAGATTAGAGTCTTCTAACATCTCAATCAATTTTTTTACTTTTCTTATATCCATTTACATATCTCCAATTTTTTTAATTGCAAAATCTAATGCGCTAACGTAACTTTCTTCTCCCAATCCAGAGATCACGCCAATAGAAATATCTGAGAAAAAAGATTTTTCTCTAAAACTTTCTCTTCCAAAAATATTACTAATGTGGATTTCTATCATTGGAATGTCTACTCCCAAAACCGCATCTCTCAATGCAACACTAGTGTGAGTAAAAGCCCCAGGATTAAAAAGAATAATTTTTACGTCATTTTTTTTGGCCTCTTGTATTTTATCTACAAGTTCGTGTTCCGCATTACTTTGAAAGCAGTCCAACTTTATATTGTTCTTTGCTGCAAGTTCGGTAAGTTTGGATTCAATATCTTCTAAAGTACTACTTCCATAAATATCTTTCTCTCTAGAACCAAGAAGGTTTAGATTTGGACCATTTAAGAGAAGTAGATTAGACATATTTTAGGGATTTTAAGAGATTTTAGTTTTTATTTCAAAGAATTTAGAAGAAGATGTATTCTAATAAGAAATCTTTTTTACTTCTTTGTTGAAACAAAAATAGTTTCTGAAACACCCTTGATATTCTAAGTAAATATCTCCACTAGAAATAGTATCAGAAAGTTTGAGATTTAAACTAAAATCTTTTTCTAAAATAGGTTGTTCTCCAAAAAATTTATCTTTTATAAATGTTATTTCACCTAAAATAATAAAAGGGTTAAAAAATGTATCTTGTCGAACTTTAATTTTGTTCTTATAGACGTAAATTCCTTCATGCAATTTAAAATTTATTTCTACTGTCTCTTCTTTTTTATCAGCATAAATTTTAATAGCTTCTTTTGAGTTAGGCACTGAGTCATAAATAGAATCACTTGAACTTAAATAGACTGAAAAAGTCATAATTAAGATCACTATTCTTTTTGTTAGGTACATTTAAGATAAATTCTAATAAAATATAAGAGATATAAAAATAATTTTAAAAATTGCCAACATCACAAAACATCAATGAATAAAAAGAGAAAGTTTTCATCTTCTTTAGTAGATGGCCCTGAACAAGCTGCTTCTCGTTCGATGCTTCGTGCAGCAGGTTTTAAAGACGAAGATTTTAATAGACCTCAGGTAGGAGTTGCATCGACGTGGTCCATGGTGACTCCATGCAATATGCATATTAATGATTTGGCAAGCTTAGTATGTCAATCGATTGATGAAAATTTACTCAAGTCGGTTTTGTTTAATACCATTACAATCTCAGATGGCATATCGATGGGAACTTTAGGAATGAGATATTCATTAGTTTCTAGAGAGGTTATTGCAGACTCAATTGAAACAGTTGTTGGTTGTCAATCTTTTGATGGCGTAGTCGCAATAGGCGGATGTGATAAAAATATGCCAGGTTGTTTGATTGGCCTAGCAAGATTGAATAGACCCTCTATTTTTGTCTATGGAGGTTCGATTAGACCAGGAAAAAATCATTCGGATTTGGTAACAGTCATGGAAGGTATAGGAAGCTATACGAGTAATAAAATTTCTGAAGATCAATTGATAGCTATTGAGAAAACAGCCCTCCCTGGACCTGGTTCTTGTGGGGGGATGTATACAGCCAATACTATGGCTTCAGCTATCGAGGCCTTAGGAATGAGCTTACCCGGAAGTAGTTCACAAGATGCTGTCTCAGATGAAAAAAAAGTTGATTGCGAAAATATTGGAGCTGCTATCAACCATCTCTTGGAAAAAGATATCAAACCTTCAGATATCATGACTAGAAATGCTTTTGAAAATGCCATTAGAGTAATAATAGCTCTCGGAGGATCGACAAACGCTGTTCTTCACCTGTTAGCTATGGCTCATACTGTAGGAGTTTCTCTAAAAATTGAAGATTTTGAGGAAATAGGAAAAACAAGCCCAGTCTTAGCTGATTTAAGACCATCTGGCCACTACTTAATGTCAGAATTAAATGCTATCGGAGGAGTCCAGCCCTTAATGAAAATGCTAATGGAAGAGGGGCTTCTTCATAAATCTTGCTTAACTGTAACGGGCAAAACCTTAGAAGAGAATTTAGAAGACGTGAAACCATATCCGAAAGATCAAAAGATAATTTCGGCATTTTCTGCGCCAATAAAAAAAGATAGCCACTTAAAAATCTTAAAAGGAAATTTGGCAGAGGACGGAGCCGTTGCAAAAATTACCGGCAAAGAGGGCACGAGTTTTACAGGAAGCGCGAGAGTATTCAATTCAGAAGAAGAAACTTTAGATGCAATTTATAATTCTAAAATTAATCCGGGCGATGTTATCGTTGTTAGATATGAAGGCCCTGTTGGCGGTCCAGGAATGAGAGAAATGTTGAAGCCAACTTCTGCAATTATGGGAAAAGATATGGGCGACAAAGTAGCCTTTATTACCGATGGGAGATTTTCTGGAGGCTCGCACGGCTTCGTCGTAGGTCATATTACTCCCGAAGCTGCAAAGGGAGGTCTAATAGGATTGCTTGAGGACGGAGATGAAATCACTATTGATGCGATCAAGGGAAAAATTGATGCAAAGCTATCTAAACAAGAGATTTCAGAAAGAAGAAAATCATGGGTTAATCCTAAGCCCTACAAGGAAAGAGGCGTGCTTTCAAAGTACGCAAAAGTAGTTAGTTCAGCTTCCTTGGGTGCAATAACTGATTAAAAGCTTTTAAATATTTTTATTTCCATCATAATTATTGCATGAGTGAAATTATCGAATTAAATGATGAAAATTTTGATCAGCAATTAACAGCTTCAGAAAAACCAGTGCTTGTAGATTATTGGGCAGAGTGGTGCGGTCCATGCAAAATGGTGGCTCCTATTCTTGAAGAATTATCTAGTGAATTAAAAGATAAGCTAACTATTGCAAAATTAGACGTCGATAATAATAAAGATTCTGCAATCAAACAGAAAGTAATGAGTATTCCAACATTAATACTTTTTAAAGATGGAAACCCAATTGATCAAAGGATAGGAGCTCTAACCAAAAACCAATTATTGGAATTCTTGAATCAACATATTTAAATATTTACTAGACTGTATTAAATATAAGTGCTAGATTTGCCCAGTAACTTTCAGTTACAAAACATATTCCAGTAAATTTTTTTTCAACTTATTTTAAAAAATCAAATGCATTTAGGCGAACTTAAAGCCAAACCCGTCGAAGAATTAATCGGTATTGCCGAGGACATGGGTATTGAAAATATAGCAAGATCAAAAAAACAAGATGTCATATTCAATATACTAAAGTCACATTCTAAAGATGGAGAAGATATTGAAGGCGAAGGAGTACTGGAAATCTTAAACGACGGTTTTGGATTTTTAAGATCGCCTACATCTTCATACCTTGCGGGACCTGATGATATTTATGTTTCTCCAAGTCAAATAAGAAGGTTTGGGTTAAAAACAGGTGATTCTATATCTGGAAAAATAAGACCTCCCAAAGATGGAGAACGTTATTTTGCACTATTAAAAATTGATGAAATAAATTTTGAAGGAACTGACAAAACTAAATCTAAATTAGCTTTTGAAAATTTAACTCCTTTATTTCCTGAGGAAAGACTTGTGATGGAATCAGGTAATGGAACTACTGAGGATTTGTCTGCAAGAATTATCGACCTAATTTCACCTACTGGAAAAGGCCAAAGAGGATTAATTGTTTCTCCACCTAAAGCTGGAAAGACTTTGCTTCTGCAAAGCATCGCCCATTCAATTGAAAAAAATAGTCCGAACAGTACTTTAATGGTGTTACTAATTGATGAACGTCCTGAAGAAGTCACAGATATGACAAGATCTGTAAAAGGTGAGGTGATAGCAAGCACCTTCGATGAGCCGCCCTCACGTCACGTACAAGTGGCAGAGATGGCAATTGCAAAGGCTAGAAGACTTGTTGAATCAGGAAACGATGTAATTATTTTATTAGATTCAATCACTAGATTAGGGAGAGCTTATAATTCAACTCAAGCATCTTCTGGAAAGATTCTTACTGGTGGAGTTGATGCAAACGCCTTAGAAAAACCTAAAAGATTTTTTGGTGCTGCTAGAAATATTGAAAATGGAGGCAGTCTTACGATTATAGCTACAGCTTTAGTTGATACTGGTTCTAGAATGGACGAAGTAATTTACGAAGAATTTAAAGGCACTGGTAATCAAGAAATTCATTTAGATCGATCAATTGCAGAAAAAAGGATTTTTCCTGCAATAAACATTAGAAGATCTGGCACTAGAAGAGAGGAATTGATTACAGATGAATTAGATTTAGCTAGAATTAATATTCTCAGAAAGTTACTTCATGAAATGGAAGATACCACTGCCACAGAATGGCTCATTGATAAATTAAGAAAACATAAAACTAATAATGATTTTTTTGACTCCATGAAAAAGTCTAAGTAGTTTTAATTTTTAATAATCTATAGCACTTTTTTTTCATTATTTTTTCTTTAAAAATTTCAAATTCATCATCCAAAAAATTTAAATTGATGTTCGTCTCGGATTCAAGGTAAAAAACTGTTTCTTTTGAGTAAACTTTCTTTTGTTTTAAACAATCAAAAACATCTGCTATTAGATCTTTATTGAAAGGTGGGTCAATAAAAATTAAATCATAGATTTGTCCTGATTTGATTTGATTAAACCATTTATGAAAATCTTCGTTATAAACTTTTGTATTTGTATTTTCTTTTAAACTTTTTAAAGTACTTTGTAGATTATGTGCAAAGTTTTTTTCTGTTTCTACAAAATCAATTTTAATTGCGCCTCTAGATAAAGCTTCAATTCCCATAGCACCTGTTCCAGCAAATAAATCCAAACAAGAAAGACCAGATAGATCGTTTCCCAACCAATTAAAAACCATTTCCTTGGCTCTGTCGGGTGTTGGTCTTAATTTTGGATCTATTGAAAAAGGAATTTTTTTTCCTTTCCACTTTCCTCCAATAATTCTTATTTTCCCTTTTTCCATCTCAGTAATAAATGAATTATGATAGCGCTTAAGAATATTTTTTATAAAAAACTTATGCAAGAAGAATTTTTAAAAATCCTCAGAACGCTCAAACAAAATGTATTCATTATGACCTCAGGCACTGAGGGCGACAGATGTGCTGTTACAGTATCATCTGTGACATCTTTATCCTTAGAACCTCCTTTGATAATAGTTTGCATAAACAAAAATGCTTCAATGCATAAAAACTTGGAAAAAAATAAAAAGTTTTGTTTGAATTTGTTAAACAGTAATCAAAAAGATTTGGCCAATTTATGCAGTGGCGAAGATGACGGCGAAAAAAGATTTTCTCAAGGAGAGTGGAGTCAAACGGAGCCAGTATTTTTAACCAATGCCCAATCAAATATTTTTTGTTGTATTGATGAAATTTTTCCTTTCGCAAGTCACTCCTTAGTGATTGGAAAAATTTTCGATTTAAAGCATTCTGGAGAAAAAAACCCTTTGATATATCAGGACGGAGAATATGAATAAATTCTTTCTATCATTAACTATTATTTTTTCTATTAATGCTGTTGCATCAGCTGAGGTTTTCATTATCAGTCCAAAAAATGGTGCAAAGGTTTCGAGTCCTGTCGAAGTTATTTTTGGATTGAAAGGAATGGGAATAGCTCCCGCAGGAGTAAACTTTCCAAATTCAGGTCATCATCACCTTTTAATTAATTTAAATGAGCTACCTGATTTAAAGTCCGGAATTCCAGCAGATGCTAATCACTTGCATTTTGGTAAAGGTCAAACACAAGCGTTAATAGAACTTGATCCTGGAGAGCACACTCTTCAACTTTTACTTGGCGATTGGATGCATGTTCCCCACGAGGTTCCTGTGGTTTCTGAAAAGGTGAAAATTTTTGTATTAGATTAATATAATTATTAATCTTGTGTTTTAAATATTTTCTTTATAAGTTTTTAAAACTTCTTCAGCTTCTTTTGCTAAATCGTCTTTTCCTAACTCTTTGTAAGCAATGATTGAAATTTCTAAAGCTTTTGCTACTTCTGGAGTTCTAGACATGTGCTTGATTATATAATTTGCACGATTTACAGCAGCTACATACGCTTTCCTCTCTATGTAATATTCCGCAACATAAATCTCTTGCCTAGCAATTAGATTTCTCAAAAAAATCATCCTCTGTTTTGCATTTCCTGCATATTCACTTTCAGGATATCTTGTAAGAAATTCGCTCAGATCATCAAATGACTCCTTGGCTTTGCTGAGATCCCTTTTGTGAGTCATATCTCCAAGCAAAGGTAGATCACCGAAAAAACTTTGATCGTCAGTAAATCTAGCTAGTCCTTTTAAATAGAATGCGTACGGCGTATTTGGATGTCTTGGATGAAGACTTATGAATCTATCTGCTGCAGAAATTGCAGCATCGTATGAAGAATTTTTATAATAAGCGAAAATTAACTCCGACTGAGCTTGCTCAGCATATTTTCCAAAAGGAAATTGTCTTTCTAAAGTTTCTAAACTTAGGATGGCAAGAGCATAATTTCCAGATTTCAATCTACTTTGTGCCTGATCGTAAATATCCTTTTCGATCATCTCAATCGTAATTTCTTCTTCTGGAGTTGAATTACAGCCAGATAGGATGAAAGAAGCGACCAGGATACTAATTAAGTAGAATTTTTTTTTCTTAATAAAGTTCATAGATTCGACTATTCTATCATTAGAAAATATGACAATTGAAACTAATAAAGTTCTAAAGGTTCCCGAAGCATTGTCTGGCCAAAGGATTGATTTGGCACTTACGGCAATGCTTAGCGATGTTTCTAGATCAAAAATTAAAACTTCTATCTTAGACGGTAGAGTCCTGCTTAATGAAGAAATAGTTAGTAAATTAAATACTAAACTTCATGGTGGAGAAGTAATAGAAATTACTTTTATCGAGGAAGAAGTAGTTGAAACTATCCCACAAGAAATTAATTTGGATATTGTCGATGAGGACGTTGATTTTATTGTAGTCAATAAAACGCCAGATTTGGTAGTTCATCCCGGCGCTGGGAATAAAACTAATACTCTTCTAAATGGATTATTATTTAAATTTCCAGAATTAAAAAAACTTCCTAGAGGGGGTATTGTTCACAGATTGGACAAAGATACTTCAGGATTGATGGTGGTAGCCAAAAACGAAAAGTCTTTATTTAATCTATCAAATCAAATCTCGAATAGAACGGTGACAAGAATATATCAAGCCTTTGTTGTCGGTAAAATATCTAAATCAGGAAAAATTGATGAGCCAATTGGTCGACATCCTTCTAATAGACAAAAACAATCTGTACTTTCTTCTGGTAAGGAGGCAATCACTCATTATTCGCTAGAAGCAACATATGGTAATTATTCACACTTATTTTTAAGACTTGAAACAGGGAGGACTCACCAAATTAGAGTTCATTTAAGTCATTTAGGGTTCCCCATAATCGGCGATCCTTTGTATGGCAGAAAAAGGAGGTTTGCAAAGTCAACTGATAGCAAGTTAAGAGAGGTTATAGAGCAATTTCCAAGACAAGCTTTGCATGCATCCTCGCTTGGATTTCTCCATCCTAGTACAAATAAAAAAATTGAATTTACTATTGAATTACCTAAAGATATTAAGAACCTAGAAGCCAAACTGGCTCAACTCTCTTAATAGACTTGACTTGTCTCTGATGGGTGTCAAAATTCGCTCCCTCAGGAACAAAACCTAGCAATTGCAATGAGTAACGAGGAAATTAATGGAGGAGATGCTCTGATTAGGGCTCTCGCCGACGAAAATATAGATTTAATTTTTGGCTATCCGGGCGGGGCAGCTTTACATATCTATGATGCAATTTATAAGCAAAATAAAGTTCAACACATTTTGGTCAGACATGAGCAAGCTGCAGTCCATGCTGCAGATGGTTATGCTAGAGCAACTGGAAAGCCAGGAGTTGCATTAGTTACATCTGGACCCGGTGCTACCAATGCAATCACTGGAATTGCTACTGCCTATATGGACTCTATTCCAGTAGTGGTTATATCTGGACAAGTAGCGAGTCACTTGATTGGTTCCGATGCATTTCAAGAAACCGATATGTTGGGTATTTCAAGACCTATTGTAAAACATAGTTTTTTGGTGCAATCAGCTGAAGAAATACCAGTTGTTATAAAAAAAGCATTTCACATTGCTACCTCAGGCAGACCTGGGCCAGTGGTAATTGACGTACCCAAAAATATGACGGATCCAAATTATAAGTTTGAGTATAAGTATCCTAAAGATTTAGTCATGAGATCATTTCCAATTTTAGGAAAAGGACAAGACGAAAAAATTGCCGCTGCGATAGAATTATTTAGGTCTGCAAAAAAACCAGTTATTTACTCTGGAGGTGGAACTATTCAAGCAGATGCTTCAAAAGAATTAACAGAATTTTCAAAATTAATTGGCTGTCCAGTCACCAACACGCTTATGGGACTTGGGGCATTTCCAGGCAATGATGAACAATTTATTGGCATGTTAGGCATGCATGGAACTTATGAGGCAAATATGGTGATGTCTGAAGCAGATTTAATTTTTAACGTTGGAGCAAGATTTGATGACCGTATAACAAATAACCCAAGCAAATTTGGCTTGGAGGCAAAAAAAATACATATCGATTCCGATCCATCTTCAATCGATAAGATTATCGGGGTTGATCTCGCAATTGAAGGCGATGCGAAAATGGTGATGCAACAACTAATTGAACAAGTTAAATCCACTGGCTTTGATCAATCTATTTACAAAGATTGGTGGAGTAAAGTTGAAGCTTGGCGAAAGGCGCACGGTTTAAATCACGATATGCTTCAACTCAAAAATGAGAAAGATATTATTTTGCCGCAACAAGTTATTCAGTCTTTATACCAAACCACAAATGGAGACGCTTATGTAACTTCTGATGTTGGTCAGCATCAGATGTTTGCCGCCCAATATTATAAATTTAAGGATCCAAGAAAATGGATTAATTCTGGTGGTCTTGGAACTATGGGCTTTGGACTCCCTTCAGCCATGGGAGTAAAGTTTGCATTTCCTGAAGCTGACGTTGCTTGTGTAACTGGGGAAGGAAGTATTCAAATGTGTATCCAAGAATTATCAACTTGCGGGCAATACGGTCTTCCGATAAAAATTGTTAACTTAAATAATAGAGCTTTAGGAATGGTTAAACAGTGGCAAGACATGCAATATGGAGGAAGATATTCCAGTATTTCTTATGAAGATTCTCTTCCAGATTTTGTGAAGCTTGCTGAATCTTTTGGGCACGTTGGAATTAAAGTAGAAAAGTTATCGGAACTTAACGACGCCATGAAAGAAAGTTTCGCGATGAAAGATAAATTAGTATTTCTAGATGTCTTAGTAGACCCAGATGAACACGTTTATCCAATGCTCGAAGCTGGAGGATCTATGTCTGAAATGCGATTAAGCAAAGATAAAAAAACTTTTTAATATGGCTAGTCAAATCTCTTTACTAATGGAAAACCAACCTGGAGCTTTATCCAGAGTCATTGGTCTATTTTCTCAAAGAGGCTACAACATTGATTCTTTGTCTGTTGCACCTACACAAGACTCAACTTTATCAAGACTCACAATGACTACCTCTGAATCCAGAGAAGTAATTCAACAAATACTTAAACAACTTTATAAGTTAATCGATGTGGTAATGGTTCAAGATTTAAAAGCAAGTGAATTTATATCTTTAGAAATGGCCTTAATAAAAGTTTCAAACAAATCTGAAGTAATTAGTAAAATTGAAAAGAATTATTCAAGTTTAGAATTTTCCGAACTTGATAATAAAAAAGAGAAAACAATCTTGAGGTTGATAGGAGATACTGACACCTTAGAGACCCTTTTAGTTGAATTAAATGACGACTTAATAGAGGTTACTAGAACAGGCGCCCTTGGGATGACACTAGGAGATGTTTCTTTGGAAACTGAAGAAGAAACGAAAGTTATATATTGAAAT
>CEOF01081624.1_pt1 | contig 30185 bp, 20 predicted proteins | sample 361311 | NCBI WGS metagenome assembly CEOF01 (sample SAMEA2619667, study PRJEB7988) | marine metagenome | biome: marine biome (ENVO:00000447); feature: surface water layer (ENVO:00002042); material: "saline water (ENVO:00002010), including plankton (ENVO:xxxxxxxx)" | depth 5 m
TTTGAGCACAATTATAATGATCATCTCCCAAAATTTCTGCGGTTAAAATTCTTGATGTTGAGTCAAGTGGATCAACAGCAGGATATATACCTAGCTCAGCAATTTTTCTTGAAAGCACAGTTGTTGCGTCTAAGTGAGCAAAAGTTGTTGCAGGGGCAGGATCCGTTAAATCATCTGCAGGTACATATACGGCCTGAACAGATGTAATTGAACCATTTTTTGTTGAGGTAATTCTTTCTTGCATCGTACCCATTTCAGTTGCAAGTGTTGGTTGATACCCAACTGCTGAAGGCATTCTACCAAGTAGAGCAGATACTTCAGAACCAGCTTGTGTAAATCTAAATATGTTATCAACAAAGAAAAGAACATCTTTCCCTTGACCGTCACTAGCTCCATCTCTAAAATATTCAGCTACTGTCAAACCAGAAAGGGCAACTCTTGCTCTTGCTCCAGGAGGCTCATTCATTTGTCCAAAGACAAATGTTGCTTTTGAACCTTTTAAAGCTTCTTTATCAACCTTGCTAAGATCCCATCCACCTTTTTCCATACTTTTCATAAATTCATCTCCGTAATTAATAATGCCGGACTCAAGCATCTCTCTTAATAGGTCATTTCCCTCTCTAGTTCTTTCTCCAACTCCAGCAAACACAGAAAGACCACCATGTCCTTTAGCAATATTATTAATTAATTCTTGAATTAATACTGTTTTACCAACACCAGCTCCACCAAATAAACCTATCTTACCACCTTTTGCATAGGGCTCAATTAAATCAATAACTTTAATTCCTGTGAAAAGGACTTCTGTTGAAGTTGATAAATCTTCAAATTTTGGTGACTCTCTATGAATTGGAAGCCCATTCTCACCCGATTTCGGCAAATCACCAATACCATCAATAGAGTTCCCTATAACATTAAAAAGTCTGCCATTAATTTCTTCACCAATTGGCATCTGTATAGGATTTTCAGTTGCTTTTACTTCAGTACCACGGCTAAGGCCATCTGATGAATCCATTGCAATGGTTCTTACCATATTTTCTCCGATATGGGACTGAACTTCAAGAACAAGTTTTGTTCCGTCTTCTTTTTCAATTTCTAATGAGTCATAAATTTTCGGTAATCCTGATTTTGAATCAAATTCTACATCAATTACTGGACCTACAATTTGGGCTATTTTTCCTGATATCATTTTTGTGAATATGGCTTTTGTTAAACGTGATTATTTAAGTGGCAAATATAGATTTTTTATAAAATATATTCAATAGATTTTATAACAATTAATCAATTATTTTAAACAAAAAAAAAGTCTAGAAATATTCTAGACTTTTTTTGTTTTAGTTTGTTTTTCTAAAGATTATATTCCATCAGGATAATTAGTCGGATAATCTCCGATATTTAATTCTACTTCGGAAAGATTCGATCCCCATGTAGCATCAATTGCTTCAAGCATTCTCTTAGCAATTAAAGCACTACCTCTTGAGGTTGGATTATATCCATCAAGTCCAAAAAATCCACCAAAAATTAGATCTCCTGTCATATTAAAATCATCTTCACTAACTCCGGTAGTTACTATTTCGTTATAAAGACCAGCTAAATCAAATAACGCCCAACCACTTGGGATAGAAGCAGCTATAGCTGCATTTCCTGCAGCAACTTTAGCTTGAATTTCGGCAATTTCATTAGCGGTTAAGACAACAAAGTCAGGCGCGGGTATTGTTACTCCAAAAATCCCGAGGGGATTTGTTGGATCAGGTACTGTGCCTAAAGATTGTAAAGCAAAAACACTAATCTTGTCATTAGCATTTGCTAATCTAATACTAGGAAGTCCTAATGCGCTTAAATCAGTTAAATCTTCATCTTCAATCAATACTGGATTGTTTCCTACAACAGCTACCAAAGTTCTAAGGGCAACCTCTTCAGCACTAATTAAACCAGCTGCCTGTGCACCTGCTAATCCTCCATTGTATGGCGGTGCTAAAGCAGTATTAAGTTGAGCTGCAAGCTCCGCTGTAAGAGGAATTGAATTATAAGGAACAGTATTAAAAGTTGCAGTATTTGTTGGATCTGGTAATGTTGTTATTACACCATTTGGCACAGTCGCACTCAGTGCTTGTATTGTTCCAACTACCCCGGCAAGCATTCCAGTTGGGCCATCAAGTTCAAGTGGACCAAAAGGTAAGCCACTGGCACCAAATAAGCCATAGTTTGCAAAATCATGTCCTGGAACAAGTGTAACAAATGTAGGTTGCTGCATCAGTACATCACCGATCATTGTGGCATCATTACTGGATGCAGTTCTTACATACCAAGGATTTGCAGCACCTGCCATTAATCCTTCCATACTTCCAACCCCTGGCGCTACAAATGAGATTGCATTTGCAAGTGGCATTGCCATGTTATTATATGGACCGGGCACAACATTAGTAGCTTCAGTTGATGGAGATCCAGATGCCTGTGCAGGCCCAGCTCCATTAAAAAAGAACCTTGGACCCCAAAATTGTTGACCACTGACATTAATTCCTCCGACATTATCATTTACATATGGCTGTGTGAATTCTCCACCACCTGCCATTGACATAACTCCGGCCATGATATTCGGATATGAATTCATTTGAGCGGCAGCAAAAAGTGAATTATCTGAAAAGCCAGCTGTTATACTTTCTCCCATAGCAACATATGTGCTAAAGTCAGCATCACCTGATGTTATTTCTATCGCAGGGGTAGCTACATTAGCGTTTGGATCTTCAATATCTGTTTCACAGCTCCAAAGAACTAACATAAAAACAGATAGTAATAAATATTTAATTTTCATAATGATATAAATTTAATTTTTAAAAGTTATTAGCAGTCCATGAAATATAATACTGAGTTCCTATGAATCCAGAACCGAATGCAGTAAAGTACTCATCACCACCTAGATTAGTTGCACCGATTTTTACAACCGACTTCCACTTAGGTAGAGTGAAATTAATCTGAGCATCAATAACATGAGTTTCTGGAACAATTCCATCACCAAAAGATGCTTGCCATAAATATTCACTCCAATATCTCCAAGCAACATTAAACCCTACGTTGTCAAACAATCTGGTATTTCCAAATTGAGCTTTAAACTTGTGCTCGGGAGTATTCCAGTTTGTTCTGAAGTCTGGATATAATTCTTGCTCAAATTCTAATTTCGAGTGTGTATAACTACCTGATAAATCAAAACTTCCAAAAATTTTAGTTGCCATTCCAACTGAAACTCCCCATGAAGATATTTCGGCAGGAGAGTTTGTGTAAGAGCTCCATGTCTCAAAATCCTGATTAGCCATAGCTAATACAGATAAACCACCGTCGCCAACTTCACCATAAAATGGTGATAGAACAACTTGAGTATTTATGAAATCTTGGAAATCATTTCTGTATACTGCCGCATCAATGGTGAATGACTTTGTTAGCTTACCTCTGTATCCGAATTCCATTGACTGCATTTGCTCAGGTTTTACATTATCAACTTCAGCAACTCTTAGCAAAGATGGATCACCTGCAGCAGCAAAGGCTTGTACAGAACTAGCTTCATAAGCATTGTTATAAGCTGAGGCACCAGTAAGTGTTACTGTTGCTGGAATCCCAAGTTCCTGACCAGCAGAACTAACTGAATAGTCTCTAACATATCTTTCAGGATTTCCTTCAGCTGAACCCACTAGTCTAGCCTGACCAGCATCAAGCCCAATGAATAAATCTTGAGTTGTTGGAGTTCTAAATCCGGTTTGGTAAGAAACTCTAAAGTTATGATTCTTGTATTCACCTGCAGTGTAACTTAAAACTGCTCTTGGTGAAAATTGACCATCAAAGTATTCTGATTTATCATATCTCATAGCAGCGGTAACAACCAACCTTTCATCAAACATTTTCTTTACAGCTTGTGAATAAAAACCAGTTTCTTGATACTCGATTGGACCATCAACATCGGTAAATATTGTTCCGCCTGAGTTTAATGAGTATCTTCTTGCTGAACCACCTACTTGAACTTCAGCCCAGTCCCACATATGGCCAAAGTTATAGTTATAGTCCAAGTGATAGAATTTAGAGTTATCTGTAAATCTCGCACCAGTAGTTAAATCTGGGTCTTGAATTACTTCAGCTAAATTTGATTCAAATTCTTCAGATCCTGGAAGCCATCTGCCTGTATCAGCAGTTTGTCTAGCTAAAATATGAGCTTGATCAATTGTCATTCCAGCTAATTGACCATTTACTATAGCACCAACATATTCAGCAAACCAGTTAAGATCTGCTTTCCATCTTCTGTTTACATTAATTGCAGCAAATGTCATGTCGTAAGAATCTCCAGCATCATCTTCAACAACATAAGCTCTAGCAAACCAGTTGTCATTAGTAACCTCTAGTTTATGTTGATTCATTGTAAAATTCTTAATAGCGTATCTGTTGATACCTTGGTATAAAGTTTTACCAGTACCCCATTTTCCCACATATGATATCTCAAGATTACTATCTTCAATAGGTCTGTAGTAAACTCCCCAATCAGCTTTTTTACTGGTTGCATCAGGTTCTGCCATATCAGTTTCAAGATACCCTGTTCTACTTACATTAATTGAGGGAACTAGTGCTTCAGCACCAGCTGGTAAAAGATTTAATCCTACCATAGTCTGAGCTACACTATATAAGTTTGTTTGAACTTCGTCACCATATATATTGATACCGTCAGGATTATATACACCTGCAAAAACAGCTCTATTTAATTTATCTTCTTGACTATTTGCTATCCAGTCAGTTCCGGTTAAGTATCCAAAATTAACTTTCATGGCAAGTTTATCGCTAAATTTGTGACCCCATCTGATTTGAACATCCTGAAACTCATTTGTTCCAGCTGCATCTTGAACTGTTAAACCTCTTTTATATTGACCGCTTACTCCTTGATGATCAAAAGGATTTTTACTTCTCATAAGAAGTATACCATTGAATGCATTTGCTCCGTAGAGTGCAGATGATGTACCTGGCACTAGTTCAACGTCAAGAACATCAACCTCTGTCATTCCAAGTAAGTTGCCTAAAGGGAAATTAAGAGCTGGAGCTGAGTTATCCATTCCATCTACTAATTGTACAAATCTTGTATTGGCGAATGTTGCAAAACCTCTTGTATTGATAGATTTGAAAGTAAAACTGTTAACATTTATATCAACACCTTTTAAGTTTTCAAGTCCATCATAAAAATCTGCAGATGCAGTAGTTCTAATGTCCTTAGTTCCAAACCTTTCTACGGTAACAGGAGATTCGAAAACTCTTTGTGGAGTTCTAGATGCAGAAACAACTACTTCGTCAAGAGCTGAATTGTCTTCTAAAACAATATTCACAGTTGAACTACCTGAAACTTCAACAGTTGCAGGTTTGAAACCAACACTACTTGCTTCTATACTAAATGGAGCATCCATATCAACGGTAATAGAATATTTACCGTCAAAATCAGCTGCAACACCACTTGAAGTACCAACTACTATGACAGTAGCGCCTGATAATGGTTGGTTATTTTGATCAGTTATACTACCAGAAACAGTAGTCTGAGCATAAGTAAAAACACCAACCAACATTATTAAAATCTTAAGAATTGTTCTCATAATTTGTATATGTTTAATTTTTGATAGGCTAAATATATGTTAATAATCTGTTAACACAATACATTATTGCAAAAAAATACCCCTTCAAAATAAATTTATGTTAAAAATATTATTGAATTTTTGACTAAAAAACAATAAAAATTATACTAGATTCCAATTATAATTGATATATATTCAAATAATTAACATATTTTATTAAAAATGTTAATTTGGTCAAAAATCAATCTAAAAATCTAATGAAAAGCCAAATGAAGGAATAATTGATTCCCTATTAACATCTACTTCGACCAGTGTAAATGGTGTAATTATATTACCTATGTTATCTCTTTGTAAACCATACTCTGGTGGTGTAGGTATTTTATGAGCCAGAAGATTAAGGATTTCTATGAAAAAATTAACAGATATTTTTTCTTTATTCCATTTCTTGTCTAATCTTATATCTAATTGAGAAAAATTACCAAGTTTTACGTTTCCAAGCTCAGAATAATCAAGAATCATATTAGGATAATTTGAAAGACTAGAAGTTAAATCATATGGTACATAAGGTGTTTTGCCAGCAAAACGCCATCTAGAACTTATTTCCCAGTTTCGTTTGAGCTTAAAGCCACCACTGAATGATGACAAATGTTTACTGTCCCATACAGAAGGTAGATAATTTCCATTAATATCCGTGAACTCACTTTTGAAGAAAGTATATGAAAAAATTCCGTAAAAATTTTTTGTTAATTTTTGTTGAAATAAAAGCTCTATACCTTTAGTTTTTCCTCTTCCATTAGTTATTACATTCTCGTTTCCAAGAACTTCAAAATCAGCTCCTTTATTTGCTAGAGAAACTCCGTCAACAATGGAAATAGGAAAATTTTCATACTGCTTAATAAATCCTTCAATTGAGATTCTAGATGCGTTTCCTAATGCATATTCGAAACCAGTTACATAGTGATTACTTTTTGTGTACTTAGCGTTTCTGTTGGTAAAATCTCCTAAAAAGTCTTTAAAGCCAAGAACTGTGTATGTTGGAATTTTAAAATATGTCCCAACACTTGAATTCCATTTTAATCTTTGATCTTCTGTCAGTGCATATGAAGTTGATATTCTGGGTGAAATATTATCAAGAAGTTTTGATCCTTCGCTAAAATTATCTTCATCAGCTCTAATTCCTAATGATATATCTAATTTTGAATCAATGAAGCTTTTTGAAATATTCCCAAACAAGCCGTATTTGTAAAAATTAATTTGGGTAAGATACTCTAGTTGGTTAATAATATCTGTCGTATTATTATAGTAATCAGAATATTGAATATTTACTCCCCAAGTTATTTTCCAATCATCAATATAGTTAATTGTTTTAGCTCTTAATTTTGTTTCCCACTCGTGTGAATCGTTTCTAAAATATAGGCCTTGTAAATTTTCATTATCAGAGTATCTTGAGAAAATATTTTTTAGTTTATTAGTACTTAATGCCAAAATAAATTGCCCTTTACTTTCTCTGAATTTTCTTATCCAAGAGGCCCCTACAGTTGTCGAGTTTTGTTTAATTATTGGTACTTGCTCTAAAAACGATTGTTGGGTAAAATCAAAGTCTTCAGGTGCCTCCACAGAAAAATCATCAATTGCGCCAAGGCCAATAATATTTAAACTATTATAATCATCAATTTTATGATTTATTTTTCCCTGAAAATCCCAATAGTCAGGTCTGATTGGAAGACCAATTAATTTAAATAAAAACTGCAGATAACTTTTTCTTGCTGAGAAAATAAATGTTGTTTTATTATTATCAGACATTGAAAAAGGCCCCTCAATTGTAATTGCTGAATCACTTGCTCCAAATCGAAAGTTTCCACTAATATTCTTTGGATTACCATTTCTTTGATTGAATTGCAATACACCACTTAGAGGATTGTCATATTCAATTCCGAAGGCTGATGTGCTAAGAGTCACTTCATCAATAAATGATATATTAATCATTCCCTGCGGTCCGCCTGCACTTCCTTGTGTACTAAAGTGATTTATGTTAGGAATTTCAATTTCATCTAAATAATAAACTGTTTCATTTGGAGCACCACCTCTTATAATAATATCATTTCTAAAACCACCAACAGATGGGGAAAGTCCAGGCATACTTTGAACAACTTTTGTTACATCATTGTCAGCACCTGGATAACTTTCTATTTCAACTCTTGAAAATGTGTTGATTGATAAAGGTGTTTCTTTCGACTTTTTAAAGGGACTTTCAAAAAGAAGAACTTCATCTAATTCCTGATTAAACTCTATTAAATATATTTCCAATGTTTTATTTCCAATACTTTTAATAATAACATTGAAAATTTTTTTTGATCGATATCCGATATAGCTCACGTTTAAGTTATATGTTTGAGGTTTAATTTCTGAAATTTCAAAGAAACCATTTTCATCGGAAATTGCACCTTTTTCTGTTCCTTCTATGACTACATTGGCGCCAAAGAGTGGTAGTTGACTTTGGGAATCAAAAATATATCCATTTATTGTACCGTCAATTTGAGAAAAAATTAAAGATGGGAGAAGTAATAATAACAGATTTCTTTTCATATTATAAATATTACACATTTAATTTCAATAAGCTTTCTAGTCATAATTTATGAGAGCCATCACAGAATGGAAGTTTTTTCGATTTTGTGCAGCCACAGAGTGTAAATCTTTCTCCGTGAGGAATTTTATTTCCTTCAGCATCTGTTAAATTTACCTCACCGTGAACAACTATTTGCCCCTTTTCTTTTCTAAATATTTGTGTAATTTTTTTCTCCATTAACTAAAGGTTAGAGGTGTATTCCATTAACCATGTACATATCATTGCTCCATAGGTTCCTACCACATACCCAAATACCGCTAATAATACTCCGACTGTGGCAAGAGATGGATGAAAAGCAGCAGCAACAACAGGTGCTGAGGCTGCACCACCAACATTGGCTTGACTTCCTACAGCAAGGAAAAAGTATGGAGCTCTTATTAATTTTGCAACTGCTATAAGTAGAAAGGCATGAATTGACATCCAAATTAGCCCAATAAGAATTAATTTAGGTTCATCAAGAATAGAACCTAAATCCATTTTCATTCCAATTGTTGCAACAAGAATATATATAAATATGCTTCCTATTTTACTAGCTCCAACTCCTTCAAAGTTTTTAGCTTTTGTAAATGATAGCCCAATCCCAATAAAAGTTGCAATTGATATCATCCAAAAAAACTTTGATGCAAAGGAAGATAAACCAGAACTTTTATCGGCTACTGCCTTAAAATTTGATGTTAGAAATTCTGAAATATATTCAGCACCTAAATGAGAGAAGGCAACGCTACCAAATGCGATTGCCAATAAAATCATGTAATCACTTAAGTTTGGTATTCTACTCGTGCTGTTAGAGAATAATGTAACCTTTTTCTTTAATTCTTCAATCGCAGATGTGTCTGCTTTAAGCCATTTATTTATTGATTTTTTCTTTCCGATCCCAAATAAAATAATTGCCATCCAAATGTTAGCAACAACTATATCAACCAGTACCATACCACCATACCTCTGAGGATTATACTCAAATATTTCAAGCATTGCTGCTTGATTTGCGCCTCCTCCAATCCAACTCCCAGCCAGAGTAGATAGCCCTCTCCAAATAGCATCGGGACCGACTCCGTTAAATAATTCAGGGAAAAACATTGACAAAATCAAAATTGATATAGGCCCACCTATTATTATTCCAATTGTTCCGGTGAAAAACATAATCAATGCTTTGTAACCAAGGTTATATATAGCCTTTAAATCTATACTTAATGTCATTAATAAAAGGGCAGCCGGAAGTAAATACCTACTAGCTATGTAATAAGTTTGAGACTCTTCAGAAGATATTATTCCTAACGAGTTAAATATTGCTGGAATAAAGTAACACATTAATAAACCTGGAATTAGCTTATAGAATTTATACCAAAAACCTTTTTTTATTGACTCTGTATAAAAAACAAAACCTAGTGAAATCATCAAAATTCCAAACACTATTGCATCATTTGTAAAGGGCATATTTAATCTTTTTTAAGCTATTCATTATATTTATAAATGTAACAAAATTTAAAAGGATTCATTGATTAGAAATTTTTTTATAATTATAATTTTTTTCTTGGCAACAAAGACAATTCATTGTCAATCATTAAATGTTCAAATAATTGATTCTATCACTGAGCAGCCAATTCCATATACTAATATTTATTTTTCTAATAATAATGGATTAATATCTGATGACAACGGAAATTTTGAATTAATTAAATCTCAATTGTTTCAAAACGATTCAATGTATATTTCATCGATGGGTTATAATAATAGGTCATTTTTCATAAATGATTTTAATGATACAATTATCAGGTTGATTCAAACTCCGATAAAATTATCAGATGTTTTTTTAACAAATAAAAAATTAAGCTCAGAGGAAATTATTTCAAAAGTTATTGCAAATATTGATAATAATTATAAAATGGGTTTTAATGAAAATAAAATTTATCTAAGCAGAAAATCTAATACAAAAACTGAAAGGTTTATTATAAATAAGTTTAAATCTACAGTCCCTGAAATAAACAAAAGTTTAATTGATAGCCTACTTGCTAACCTCGCTAAAGAGAACAATTCAGGTCTTGAAACATTAGCATATTATTACAGAAGCTTTGATGATGAGGTTAAAAAGAAGATTAAAATAATTAAGTCCAGAGAAACATACAATAAGGAAGGTGAAGTTCTAGAGTCAATTAATAAAAAAATGGAGGAAGCCTTTAAAAATGAATTAAAACCAGACTCCTATTTTAAAATCAAATCCGGAATATTTGGCGGTGACCTGGATATCGAGGGATTAGAAGAAGTGGATAGTACTAATGTTGAATCACTAAAAAAATTTGAAGAAAAAGAAATAAAAGAAAAAGATAATTTTGCTCAAGGTCAAATATGGGCAATAAATAGAATTTATAATTTTCTCTTTTTTGAAAAGGGATCTGCATTGAATTTTATACTAAAACCAAATAAGTATAATTTTTCTGTTCCAAATTTCAATTTACTTGGAGATGATTTAGTATATCAAATTGAAGCTACTCCAAAAGGTAGATCTAAATATTCAGCAACACTATACATAAATCCTGAGGATTTTGCTGTTGTCAGAATCGATTTTAGAAATATTAAGCCTGTTTATAATATAAAATTACTTGGTATTCTTGTTAATATTTATCTGCGTGATGGAAAAATGATTTTATCAAAATTTGATAATGACAAGTATAATTTATCTTACGCAAAAATTAATTTTGGACAACGTGTTGGATTTGATAGGCCGATTAAGTTAATCGAGAAAAATAAAAACGTAAAAGGACGACGAAAGCAAAATGAAATTTCATTTAAAATGGATTTAATTACTGATGTAAAAACCTCAACCGAACTACAGGTTTTCGATTCTAAAAAGATAACTGAAGAAATATTTGAAAAAGTTGACAGTAAGAATGAAATTATCCCAGAATATTTAGATGAATTTAAAACAAACTTTTGGGAGGAATTTTAATTACTCAACTGTTACAGATTTAGCTAAATTTCTTGGTTGATCAACATCTTTTCCAAGCAAGACTGCAATATGATATGATAGTAATTGAAGGGGAATTACCGTAATAAATGGGGTGATAGATTCGATACATTCAGGTACTTCAATAACATAATCAGCAATTTTTTTAACCTCTTTATCTCCCTTTGAGACAATAGCACATATTTTTCCTTTTCTAGATTTTATTTCTTGAATATTACTGATAATTTTTTCATAATTGATTTTATTAGTAGCTATTACTATTGTTGGCATATCCTTATCAATAAGGGCAATTGGTCCGTGTTTCATCTCAGCCGCTGGATATCCTTCTGCGTGTATGTAAGAAATTTCTTTAAGTTTCAATGCACCTTCAAGAGCTATTGGAAAGTTATATCCTCTACCCATATACAGACAATTGGTTGCAGAGGTAAACTTTTTTGCAATTTTTTTGATTTCATTATTTGATGAAAGTGCAATACTAACCTTAGCTTCAATATTTGAAATTTCAATTAAATATTTTTGAAATTGTTTTTCTGAAATCACACCTTTAGATTTACTTAATTTAACTGCCATCATATAAAGTATGGTCATTTGTGTAGTAAAAGCTTTAGTCGATGCAACCCCAATTTCTAGTCCAGCATGCGTGTATGAACCAGAATCGGACTCTCTTGCAATCGATGATCCAACAACATTACAAATTCCATAAACAAAAGCACCTTTAGACTTAGCGAGCTTTATCGCGGCTAGAGTATCAGCTGTTTCCCCTGACTGTGAAATTGCAATAATTATATCATCTTTTTTAATTACGGGATCTCTATATCTAAACTCAGATGCATACTCAACTTCAACAGGCATACGTGCAATTTTTTCAAACATATATTCTGCAACTAATGCTGAGTGCCATGATGTACCACACGCTATCATGGTGATTTTTTTAGCTGATATAAACTTATTGATGTAATCATCCATACCAGACATTTTGATAATACCTTTAGAAATATTTAATCTTCCTCTTAAAGTATCTTTTATAGCTTTAGGTTGCTCATATATTTCTTTCAGCATATAGTGATCAAACCCTTGTTTTTCCGTTTTATCAAGGCTTAACTCCAACTTACTAATTGTAGGAGAAATTGAAGAGTCATCATCTATTTTTCTGAAAAATGTTTCCTTGTGATTTCTGATAATTGCTAATTCTCCATCCTCAAGATAGACAACATCTTTAGTGAACTCTATAAATGGGGTAACATCACTACCTATGAAATATTCATCTTCACCAATTCCAATACATAAAGGGCTACCCAATTTTGCCACAACAATTTCATCTGGTTTATCATTATTTATAACTGCAATAGCATATGCGCCAATAACCTGATTTAGAGCAACCTGAACAGCTTCACCAAGTTTGACATTATTTTTATCTTTTATAAACTGAATTAAATTTACCAGAACTTCTGTATCAGTTTCTGAATTAAATGAAAAGCCTTCTTTAATTAATTTTTGTTTTATTGTTAAGTAGTTTTCAATAATTCCATTGTGTACAAGACATAATTTTTTTGAGTTTGAAAACTGAGGATGAGCATTTGAATCATTTGGTTCACCATGCGTAGCCCATCTTGTATGTCCAATCCCAACACCACCACAAATCTCTTTTCTTTTTTTAAGTTGTTTCTCAAGCCTACTAATTTTCCCTTTAGCTTTACAGGACATAATATTTGAGCCATTATGTATGGCTAATCCCGCACTATCATACCCTCTATATTCTAATCTTTTTAGTCCGTTAATTATAATTGGCAAACAGTTTCTATTTCCTATATATCCAACAATTCCGCACATTGTGATTTATTTTTAGATTTATTTAGATTATTCAAAATAGATAGTAATGATTGAAAATAGGAAATTTTAATCCTCAGGCTCAGTATAATAAATTCTTATTTTTGGTCTTTTTTCTACATCTGCACTCAAATTACCGTGTAATATTGTTCCTTTTGGACTTAATATAATTCCGGATGCTAGTCTTTTCTCATTAGAATCGTCAAGAATTTTAAAGTTTTGAACAGATGCAACATCAGAAATGACTCCTAATGCAAGCTTTGCATTAGTAGAATCTCTCAAAATTAAGTTATTAAGATGTTCAGTAATTCTAACTTTATAGCTAATCCCTCTGTCATCATTAATTGAATCTCTTAGAAGAGGTTCAAGATGATTTATTTTTGCATTTATTGTTTGGGAGCTTACGGACTGATCTAGAAAATAATCAATGAGTGCTGAATTCTCTTCAAAATTATATATGTAAACTCTTTCAGGTTCATCATCATTTATAAAGTTTTGATTTACAAAAAATTCAATATAAGCTTCGTTTATGATTCTGATTGGGGTATCTAAAACTTCATCATAAAAGAAATTCTTAAAATGATTAAATTCACTAATTTCTTCTCCATTATCATCAGTAATCAATCCTGAAAATAAATCAAGAGTTGATATAATACCTTCACCACCTCTTAAATATATATTCTCATTACCTTGAGACTGATCCATTAAATCTACATCAATTTGATTTTCATTTTCAAATAAATTAATCAGATTTCCTGAAAAATTCATAACATATTCATGTTGATTAGATTCAATAACATCTATTGCTCCTGTATCGCTATCACCAATGTTAGTATTGTCAGATGTATAGTGGATTGTAAGTTTTGTATTGGAGGATCCAAAGTTTAAAAGCATAATTGATCCGTCTGAGCTGCTTTCTGCTTTTATATAAAGACCTCTAAAAAAGTCTTTAAAATTAGGTTCATTAGTCAAAACCTGATTTCCCTCGTTTTCAAAGAAATTGCTTTCCCAAAAATTATCATTAGGATTGTTAAGTTTAAATCTCAGTGCGGGAGCAATTCTTTGAGAAATAAAAGTTTCATCAAGGCTATCAAGTTCAGTTAAGTTAATTTGGTCTGATGACGGAGTAAAATCATCAATTTCGTACAATAATTCACCTTCCATTTGCCCATTATCAATGACCTCTTCATAAGACAGCGAACCATTTGAGTAATAGTTTTGTGAAGTATCGAAATCAGAGAATGGATCAAAAGTTCTAAAAAAGAAGTTATTCCTGTAAATCGAAATTTTTATAGGAGAATCTCCGTATACAGAGTCAATTTCATAAGTAATATCACCATCTTCATTTGTGTCTACACCTCTGGAAAAATAAGGAATTGTTAACACAACAGAGTCCAGTACAACGTTATCACCAAAACTATGATTATAATCAGCGGGCACCATTTGACCTATAAAACTCGAATTTGATCTACCAAATTGTGAATGATTATAACTACCGAGTAAAAAAGATGGTAAATTATTGGTCTGAACTGGATTTACCATTTTTGATTTTGTTGTTAAAGAATAGTCTATACTATTTGTTGAAAAATTCACAGCATTATCGGAATTTATAACACCTGAATCAAAGCTCGCAAAATCTTTTTCACAAGAAAAAATGATGAAAAAAAATAAAATTGTATAAATAGGATTAAATTTCATTTCAATTAAGAGAGAAGATTATTATAAAATTCTGTGTAAGTCTCTGATAAAGAATCTGTTGACTGAAATTCGAGGATTGGTTTCTTATATTTTTTGAGAAAATCATTAATTTCTGCTGATATTTTATCAGATCCTCTTACAACAGCGTCTGAAGATTCAATTGCAACCTTCATTAAATTTTCATAGTTAGGATTTTTTAATTGACTAATATGCTTTTTTTCAATTTCATCAAATATAATTTTATTTATCATTTTTTTGTTTAGTGATTTTTCAAACTCGTTTGCATATAAAGATGTTACAATTTTAGTGTCTCTAAATATAGGTTCATCATTGTAAACATTTTTCATGTACAAAGGTAATAATGCTCCAATCCAACCATGAACATGAATTATATCAGGTGACCAATTAAGACGTTTTATCGTTTCTAAAACACCTTTAGCAAAAAATATAGCTCTTTCATCATTATCACTAAATAGCTTACCTTCTTTATCCAAATAAGTAGATTTTCTTTTGAAATAATCTTCATTATCGATAAAATAAACTTGAATTCGTTCTTTTGGGATTGAGGCTACTTTAATTATTAGAGGCATATCAAGGTCATCGATTACTAAATTCAATCCTGATAATCTGATAACCTCATGAAGCTGGTGCCTTCTTTCATTTATGTTACCATATCTTGGCATGAAAATTCGTATTTGCCCTCCCTGTTTGTTAACCATTTTTGGGATTTCAAATGACATAGAGGATATTTCGGATTCTGGTAAATATGGAACTACTTCAGACGATACATATAAAATCTTTCTATTTTTCATTAATCAGTGTTTTGGAAGTATCCCTAAGGTCAAGCAAAATTACAAAAATTATGTAGATTAATTGCAATGTATTATGTTTACATCCTGTTAATTTTTTATTAAAATGCTCATTTTTAGTGATATTTATAGTATTGAAAAACACCTCGATAAACTTAAAAAACATGGAAATATTATCGGCTTTGTACCAACAATGGGGGCTTTTCATGATGGGCATTTATCTTTAATAAAAAAATCTCTATTGGATAATAATTTTACTGTGGTTTCTATCTATGTTAATCCAACTCAATTTGATAATTATGAAGATTTTTTGTCATATCCCTCTGATATTAATAATGATATTATATTACTAAAATCAATATCTGAGGATATTATTTTATTTAATCCAGATTCAGATGAAATCTACTCTGGATCAGCCTATTTGGATCAATATAACTTTAAAGGATTAGATAATCATATGGAGGGTAAATATAGAGCTAAACATTTCCACGGAGTAGCTACTATTGTAAATAAATTATTTTCGATCGTAAAAGCTAATAAAGCATATTTTGGAGAAAAAGATTTTCAACAGCTCCGTATTATCGAAAATCTTGTGAAAGAAAAAAATTTTAATATAGAAGTTATCAGATGTGAAACCAAAAGGTCTCCTGACGGTTTAGCTTTAAGCTCAAGAAATAAAAAATTAGATTTTTCTTCAAAAAAAATAGCAACTAATTTATTCAAAGCTCTTAATTTTGCAAAAGAAAAGTTTTACATATTAGATTTAGAAGAAATTAAAGAAAAAGTAATTGAATATTTATCTGCATTTTCTGAAATTGAATTAGAATATTTTATGATTGCAGATGATGAAAATTTGGCACCTGCAAAAAGAGAAAAAAATAAAAAATATAGAGCTTTTATTGCAGCCCACATCTCAGGTGTAAGACTTATTGATAATATTAAACTTAATTAAATTTTGATGCAAATTGAAGTTTTAAAATCAAAAATTCACAGAGTTAAAGTTACCGGTGCTGATTTAAATTATATAGGAAGCATTACAATTGACAAAGACCTGATGGATGCTGCCAACGTTTTAGAGGGTGAAAAGATACATGTGATAAACAATAATAACGGAGAAAGATTAGTAACTTATGTAATTTCTGGAATTAGAGGGTCTGGTGAAATCACTGTAAATGGTGCAGCAGCAAGAAAAGTTAGTATTGGAGATATTTTAATTCTAATTACTTACGCTTCAATGACCATTGAACAATCTAAGAAATTCAAACCAAGTATAATATTTCCAGACGAGGAGAATAATACACTAAGCTAATTTGTTTAAAAAATTAAATAATTATATTAAAATACTATTTCCAATTTCTGTTGGTATTTTTTGTATATATTTTTCTTTTAAAGATGTTAGTTTTTCTGATTTTAAAAAATATTTTTACGAGATTAATTATTCTTGGGTCTTTTTAGGTATTATTTTTGGTGCTTTAAGCCATTTATCAAGATCTTACAGATGGAAATATATGATTGAGCCCTTAGGTTATAAGTTGGGTTTGGTTAATAGTGTTTTATCTGTTTTCTCTGCATATTTAATAAACTATACCATCCCAAGAGCAGGTGATATTGCTAGAGCTACAATGATATCAAAATATGAAAAAATACCACTTGAAAAGACTCTAGGAACCATAGTTGCTGAAAGAGCTGTGGATGTAATTTGTATTCTTTTAATTATCGGGATTGGATTAATCATTGAATTTGAAAAGATTTCAGAGAAATTAATTTCTTTATTTCAGGTAAACAATCTTTTAATAATATTAATTTACATCGTAAGCATAGCTTCAGTTTTAACTATCATATTGTTCATTTTAAAAAAATCTAAATATTATAAATCGATACTGAATTTTTTCTCAGGAATTGTTCAGGGACTGACTATTGTATTCAGGATGAAAAAAAGAAATTCATTCATTTTACACAGTATTTTTATCTGGTTGATGTATTTGCTAATGTTTTGGGTTACTTCAATGGCATTTATTGAGTTGCACGATTTTTCATTTTATCAATTTATGATTTCTTTTACACTAGCAGCATTGTCAATTATGCTTTCAAATGGTGGAATAGGCATATATCCACTGACTGTAGAGGAATCATTGAGCTGGTACGGAGTCCAGTCTACAACTGGCTTAGCATTTGGTTGGGTAAGTTGGTTATCCCAGACAATGATGGTAATAATTTTTGGAGGATTATCCTTATTTATATTACCTTTCATTAACAGAAAAAAGTCATGATAAAATATATATTAAAATTTATAATCTTTTTATTATTTTTTAATCTTTCATATTCGCAAAATATTGATTCTCTACATACCAAAAGAATAAATGACACTATTTTGTCAAAGATTTTAAATCAAAAAAGATCGGTTGATATTCAATTGCCACGATCATACGATAATGATTTAGAAAAAAAATATCCATTGATGATTGTTTTAGATGGTGACTACATGTTTAATCTGGTTTCTGGAAGTGTAGATTATTTATCATATTGGGGAGATATTCCTGAAAATATAGTTGTTGGGATAAATCAAATAAATTCTAGATTTCAGGATACAAGTGTTCTAGACAATATTAGTGCTTTACCTATAAGTTCAACTGCTTTATTTTTTGATTTTATTTCAAACGAATTAATTGATTATTTGGAAAAAGAATATAGAATTTCTGAATTTAAAATAATTATTGGACATGAAAGAACTGCCAATTTTGCAAATTTCTTTGTATTAAAAAAGAAACCTAGGATCAGAGGTGTAATTTCAATTAGCCCAAAATTATCAAGTCAGATGAATAATTTTTTATTAAACAATTTAGCTCAAACAAAATCAAAAATCTCGTATGTTATTTCAACCTCAAAAAATGACTTTGAATCTATATACTTGAGTGTAACAAAATTAAGGGAATCCATTTTACAAATAAATAATAGTAATTTGATTTTTGAATCTGTTACATTAAATAAAGAAAATCATTATACGCTTCCCTCTATCAGTGTACCAATGTCTATTAGCGCACTGTATTCAAAATATCCTGATATAGGTGACTATGAATATGAATCGATAATATCAAAACTTGATTATTCTCCAATTGCATATGTACAAAATAAATATCAGCTTATTAAAGATTTCTACGGTATTGAAAAAAAAATAACAATAAATGATTTTATGGCTATTGAGAAATATATTGAATCATTTGAACAATTTGGTTTATTTGATGAACTATCAAAATTGGCCCAACTTGAATACCCTGAAACGATTTTACCTAGTTACTACAAAGGAAGGTTTTTTGAAGAGAAAGGTAATCCAGAAAAAGCAATGCATATTTACAGATCTGCTTATAATATGAATGAGGTGGAGGGTTTATCTAAAGAATATTTATTAAAATTAGCAGACCAAATAAATGATAATTTAAAATTTTAACTATGTCTAAGGTTAAAACAACTTTTCATTGTCAAGAATGTGGAGCCGATTATGCTAAATGGCAAGGTCAATGTAATAAATGCTACAGCTGGAATTCAATTAAAGAAGAGATTATAAATACTTCAACTGAGAATTTATGGGATTATACAAAGTCAAATTTAAATAATGCTTCAAATAATCCAACTTCAATTGATGAAATTCAGATTCAGAATGAGTTTAGGATTGAAACACAAGATAAAGAATTTAACAGAGTATTAGGCGGAGGAATTGTCCCTGGTTCTATTACACTTTTAGGAGGTGAGCCTGGAATAGGCAAAAGTACTTTATTCTTACAAATATCTTTGAATATCTCAAATAAGGTTTTATACGTCTCTGGAGAAGAAAGTGAAAACCAAATTAAAATAAGAGCAAACAGAGTAAAATATTCTAATAAAGATTGTCTTATATATTCAGAAAATAAATTAGAAAATATTTTTGCTCAGGCAGAAAAAATTAAACCAAATATCTTAATTATAGATTCTATTCAAACATTGACAACCAGCTCAGTTGATTCAATGCAAGGAAGTATAACTCAGCTAAAAACGTGTACTGCAGAACTTATAAACTTTGGAAAAAGAACTTCAATTCCAATCATGTTAATCGGACATATTAATAAAGATGGAAATATAGCAGGACCAAAAGTTTTGGAGCACATGGTTGATACCGTTTTACAATTTGAGGGTGATAGAAATCATTTATACAGGATATTGAGAGCAAAAAAAAATAGATTTGGGTCAACAAATGAGATCGGAATTTATGAAATGGTATCCGAGGGACTTAAGGAAATTACAAATCCTTCAGAAATCCTTATCGGAAACTCAGATCAAAAACTTAGTGGGACAGCTGTATGTGCCTCTGTAGAAGGCTCTAGGCCCTTTTTGATTGAAGTTCAGGCTTTGGTTAGTACAGCAGTTTATGGAACCCCCCAAAGAAGTACTACGGGCATAAACACAAAAAGGTTGAATATGTTATTAGCTGTGCTTGAAAAAAGAGCAGGGTTTCATCTTGGCTCAAAGGATATTTTTTTGAATATTACAGGAGGTTTAAAGGTTGAGGATACCGGAACTGATTTGGCAATCATTGTATCAATTTTATCATCTAATAATGATATAAATGTCCCTGAGGACTATTGTTTTGCAGCTGAAGTAGGGCTGTCAGGTGAAGTTAGACCTGTTAATAGAGTTGATATGAGGATAAAAGAGGCTGAAAAATTAGGTTTTTCAAAAATATTTATATCAAAATACTGTGATTCAGTTAATACAAAAAAAATCAAAGTGGTTAATTTATCCAATGTCGAGGATTTGATTGATAAGATTTCTTAATAATTAAGGAAATTTAGTATTTTCGTTCACTCAATAAATTTCAAAATAACCAATGATTTTTAAGGAATACAAAAAATTGAATCTTTCCAAAATTTCTGATGAAATTCTGTTACATTGGAAGGATCAAGATATTTTTAAAAAATCTTTAGAACAATCAAAAGATAAAAAGCCATTTATCTTTTTTGAGGGCCCTCCCTCTGCAAATGGCCTTCCTGGCATTCATCATGTTTTAGCTAGATCAATAAAAGATATATTTCTCAGATACAAAACGATGAAGGGTTATCATGTTCAGCGAAAAGCAGGATGGGATACTCACGGTCTACCTGTTGAGCTAGGTGTTGAAAATGCTCTAGGAATCACCAAAGAAGATATTGGTAAAAAAATTACTATTGAAGATTACAACAAGGAATGCAAAAAGGCCGTAATGAAGTATACAGATATTTGGAATGACTTAACCATTAAAATGGGTTATTGGGTAGATGTAGATGACCCTTACATAACCTACACATCAAAATATATGGAATCTGTTTGGTGGCTTTTGAAACAAATTTACAGCAAGGATTTGATGTATAAGGGGTATACCATTCAACCATACTCTCCAAAGGCTGGAACCGCTATAAGCTCTCATGAATTAAATCAGCCAGGGACTTATCAGGATATTACAGATACAACTGTTACCGCGCAATTCAAGTTGATCAAAGATAGTTTACCAGACTTTTTACACTCTGAAGATGGTATTTTTGTTCTGGCTTGGACAACTACCCCTTGGACATTACCAAGTAATACTGCCCTTACTGTTGGACCAAAGATTAATTACTCTCTGATTAAATCATTTAATCAGTATACAGGTTTAAGAGCTGATTATATTGTTGCAGATGAATTGATTTTAAAGCAATTTACCGGAAATTATTTTGAGGTAAATGATCTAAAAGAAATAGAAAACTATGAATTCGATGCAAAGTCTATCCCCTTTTATAAAAAATCAACTTTTAAGGGAAAAGATTTAGAAAATATTAAATATGAACAGCTTTTAGATTATGCAAAACCCTTTTCTAAAGCTGAGAATGCATTTAGAATTATCATAGGAGATTTTGTAACCACAAGTGATGGTACAGGGATTGTTCATACAGCACCAACATTCGGCGCAGATGATGCTATAGTTGCCAAAGCTGCTAATCCGCCTGTACCACCAATGCTTGTTAAAGATAAATCTGGTGAATTAGTACCGTTAGTAGATTTACAGGGAAGATTTAGAGAAGAGGTAGGGGAATTTGCTGGTAAGTTTGTTAAAAATGAATATTACAAATTAGAAAATATTCCGGAGAAATCTGTTGATGTAGAAATTGCAATAAAGCTAAAAGCAGAAAATAAAGCTTTCAGGGTGGAAAAATATAAGCATAGTTATCCAAATTGCTGGAGAACTGATAAACCAATTCTATATTACCCGATTGATTCATGGTTTATTAAGGCTTCCAGCTACAGAGATGATATGGTATCATTAAATAAGGAAATTAACTGGAAACCTAAATCAACAGGTGAGGGTAGATTTGAAAAGTGGTTGGAGAATGTTAATGATTGGAACCTGTCAAGATCTAGATTTTGGGGAATTCCTTTGCCAATATGGAGAACAGAGAATGGTGAAGAAGAGTTGTGCATTGGATCAATTGAGGAGTTAATAAATGAAATTGAAAAATCGATTAATATGGGTTTTATGAAGAAAAATCCTTACTCGAGTTTTGAGCCTAATAATTTTTCCGATGAAAATTATGCAAAAATTGATCTTCATAAAAACATAGTGGATAATATTATTTTATCATCTGATTCTGGACAAAAAATGTATCGTGAATCAGATTTAATTGATGTTTGGTTTGATTCGGGTAGTATGCCTTATGCTCAATGGCACTACCCATTTGAAAATAAAGATTATATTGATAAAAAAACATTTTATCCTGCTGATTTTATAGCAGAGGGCGTTGATCAAACAAGGGGTTGGTTTTATACTTTACATGCAATTAGTTCAATGGTTTTTAATTCTGTTTCATACAAAAATGTAGTTTCAAATGGATTGGTCCTCGATAAAAATGGTCAAAAAATGTCAAAGCGATTGGGTAATGCAATTGATCCATTTAAGACACTTTCAGATTATGGACCTGATGCAACAAGATGGTATATGATTTCAAATTCAAATCCGTGGGATAATCTGAAATTTGACCTAAATGGGATTGATGAAGTTAAAAGAAAATTTTTTGGCACCCTTTACAATAGCTATTCGTTTTTTGCATTATATGCTAATATTGATGGTTTTAAGTTTGATGAAAAGGAAATCGAATTTGATGATAGGCCTGAATTAGATCGATGGATTTTATCGGTGCTTAACTCTTTAATTATTGTTGTAGATGAACATTACAATAATTACGAGCCAACAAAAGCTGCTAGGGCAATAAATAGTTTTGTTATTGAAAACTTAAGTAATTGGTATGTCAGATTAAGTAGGAGAAGATTTTGGAAAGGTGATTATGAAAAAGACAAAATATCTGCATATCAAACCTTGTTTAATGTATTAAAAAATATAGCAAAATTATCAGCACCAATTTCTCCTTTTTTTATGGACAGGTTATTTATTGATTTAAATAAAAACTTAAATAAAAAATTTATTGGAAGTATTCATCTGGACTCTTTTCCAATTGCAGATAAATCAAAAATTGATCTAAAATTAGAAGAAAAAATCAAATATGCTCAAACAATTTCCTCGCTAACATTATCACTTAGAGCCAAAGAGAAAATCAAGGTAAGACAACCATTATCAAAAATTTTAATTCCTGTTGATAATTCAAATCAAAAAGATATTATTAATAGTGTTTCGGATGAAATTAAGAGAGAAGTAAATGTCAAAAAAATTCAATTTATAGAGGGTGAATCAGGTTTATTAGTTAAATCTATTAAGCCTAACTTTAAAAAACTAGGGCCAACCTATGGAAGATATATGAAAGAAATATCGAATCTTACAAATGCACTGGATAGTTCAAGTATTTCAAGCTTAGAAAAAACAGGAAAAATAGATTTATTAATTGATAAAAAAATAATAACTTTCGATATCGATGATTTCGAAATTTCATCAAAAGACATTGAGGGATGGCTTGTAGCAAATGAAGGAAAAATCACTGTAGCATTAGATATTACCATTGATGAAAAGCTTAGGGACGAGGGGATTGCAAGGGAGATTGTTAGTAAAGTCCAAAACTTAAGAAAATCTAATGGTTTTGAGGTTACAGATAGGATTAATCTGACCTTTAATGGAAATGATGAAATTAAAAATGCAATAACTAAAAATATAGAATATGTTAAGTCTGAAACCCTTTCATGTGATATTCAATTTAATGTTTTAGCTGAGGGTGGTGTAGATGTAATTTTCGATAAATTAAAAACTAAAATATTTATAACTAAAGTTTGAAGCTATGAGTAAAGATGTAAATATAAGATACTCTGATTCTGATTTATCAGAGTTTAAAAAATTGATTAATGAAAAAATTGATAAGGCCAAGCACGATCTTGAGCTTATAAAAAGTGCTTATATGAATGATCATAATAATGGAACAGAGGATACATCCCCAACATTCAAGGCATTTGACGAGGGTAGTACTGTAATGAGTAAGGAATCAAATTCTCAGTTAGCTCTAAGACAAGAAAAATTTATTAGAGATTTAAAAACTGCACTTATAAGAATTGAGAATAAAACTTTTGGAATTTGCAGGGTTACTGGAAAACTTATTTCTAAAGACAGACTAAAACTTGTACCTCACGCTACTTTGAGTATAGAGGCAAAGAATTTACAGAAATAGTATTGCTCTTTTTTATACTTAATTAACTTTCGTGGTATATTTGAAATATGCCTAAAAACTCAATTCCAGATATTTTAAAAAACCTCACTAAATCCCCAGGTGTATATAAATTCTTAGATGACTCCAGTAGTGTTATTTATGTTGGAAAAGCTAAAAATTTAAGAAATAGGGTAAGATCATATTTTACTGGGATAAAATCTGATGAAAAAACCCGATCTCTTATCTCAAACATAAAAGATATTTCAATTATACTTGTTGAAACAGAATCAGATGCTCTTCTCCTTGAAAATAATTTAATCAAGAAGTTTAAACCTAAATACAATATCCTGCTTAAAGACGGAAAATCGTATCCTTGGATTTGTATAAAAAATGAAAGATTTCCAAGAGTTTTTTTAACTCGAAAAGTAATTAATGATGGCTCTGAATATTTTGGACCCTATACCAATATTAAGACTATTAATACATTATTAGATTTAATAAACAATATATATCCAATAAGAAAAACTAATTATAATTTAAACGAAAGAATCATCAATGATCCTCAGATTAAACTATCATTAAGGGTTCTCGAAAAAAACGGACATTTTATCATCCTTGGTTTTGAAAAAGACGATTTTTCATCCGAAAATTTAATTTCAGAGATTAAATACAATAAAATAATTTCATCTCTAAAAAGTATTTTGAAAGGAAAATTCTCAAAGTCCAAAATTCAATTAAAAAAAGAAATGACAGCCTTTGCAGATTCAGAGGAATATGAAAAAGCAGACGAGTGTAAGAACAAACTCAAGGCATTAGAAAATTATCAATCAAAATCTATGGTTGTGAGTTCTAAGATTAAGGACTTGGACATATATTCAATAATTTCAGATGAAAATTATGCATATATTAACTTCACTCAAATTTCCAACGGATATATAATTAGTTCATTCAACACACATGTTAAGAAATCAAATGTTAAAGAAGATAAAATAATATTAGAACAATTAATTTCTCAGATTAAAGTGAAGTTTTTATCTAAATCAAAACAGATGTGTTCAAATATTCTTGTTGAATCATTAGATTATAGTAAGTCCTTTCTGCCTGTGGTTGGTGAAAAAAAATATCTAATTGATATGTCAATTAGGAATATCAAAAATTATAAGATAAACTTCTTTAAATCCAAATTAACTTCACAGTCAGAGAATAGTTTTATTAGAGTATTAAAAACTTTGCAAAAAGACTTAAATATGGATTCCTTGCCAGTACACATCGAATGTTTCGACAACTCTAATTTTCAAGGATCATTCCCGTCCTCCGCCTGCGTTGTTTTTAAAAATGGTAAACCATCAAAAAAAGATTATCGACATTTTAATATACGTTCTGTTACAAGTCCAGATGATTTTGCCTCGATGAGAGAGGTGGTGTTTCGAAGATATTCAAGGCTGATAAATGAAAATAAAAGTTTGCCAAACCTGATCATAATAGATGGAGGTAAGGGTCAGCTTTCATCATCTGTTAGTTCACTTAAGGAATTGGGGGTTTATGACGATGTAACTATTATTGGAATTGCAAAAAGATTAGAAGAAATTTATTTTTCTGGTGAAAGCACCCCTATTTATATTGATAAAAAATCAGAATCATTAAAATTAATACAAAAACTCAGAGATGAGGCCCACAGATTTAGCTTAAGACAATATAGAAACAGAAGGGATAATCAATTTATAGACTCAGAGTTAATAAACATTGAGGGAATAGGAGAAAAAACAGCAGTAAGTTTAATGAAGCAATTCAAGTCGGTAAAAAATATAAAATCTAAATCTTTAAATGATTTAAAAATTGCCATTGGAGATAAAAAAGGAACAATTATTTATAACTACTATAATAAATAGATGAAATATTATTTTCTAATACCCTTATTCTTATTATTTAACTTTTCAAATGCCCAAAATGATATGGCATTTAAAACTGGAGAGTGGTTCAAATATAAACTTTCTTACAGTGGCTGGTTTAAGGCAGGTGAAGCCACCGTTAATTTAAATGAGGATGTAAATAATAATCAATTATTACACGCTAAGATGATTGGTAAAAGTACAGGTGCTGTTAATTTATTCTTCAAAGTGTACGACAGATATGAAAGTTACTTTCATAAAAAAAATATTAAGCCATACAGATTTATAAGGAATATAAACGAAGGTGGATATACCAAGAATATTGAAATCTTGTTCGATCAAACAACTAAAGTTGCCAAAGTAAATAATTTTAAGAAAAAATCATCTAATGATTTCTATTTTAACGAAAATTCACAGGACATGGTTTCTACATTTTATTATCTAAGAAATTTTTTCCGTGTTGAAAATTTAGATAAAAATAATGAAATAACGATTGATATGTTTTTTGATTCAGAGAATTATTCGTTAAAAATTAAGTATTTGTCAACTGAAATAATAAATACTAATTTTGGAAAGATTTTATGCCATAAGATTCAACCTTATGTTCAGTCTGGCAGAGTATTTAAAAAAGATGAGAGTCTAACAATGTGGATCAGTGCAGATAAAAATAGAATACCTATGAGAATAAAAGCTGACCTTATAGTTGGCTCGATAAGAATTGATTTAGATTCTTTCAGTAATTTAAAGCATCCTTTTGAAATTAAATTTGATTAGATGTCTGAAACTTGGAAAAAAAACACTAAAAGACGTTTTATCGATTCTATAAAAATCAGAGCTATTATTGTTATAATTATTTCTGGTTTTTTCAGTTTAATTCTCGCTTTAAACTACTTCACAACTGGTAATATTAAAGGGGATAAAATTTTAAAGAAAGAAAATATTGAGTTTGGGTTTAATTTAGACAGCTTTAAAGTTCAAAAAGATACCATAAGATTTGGAGATAGTTTTGGAGAGATAATGTTAAGAAATAAGCTTTCTTATTCTCAAATTTATAACATTGTTCAAGGCATAAAAGATTCATTTGATGTTAGATGGCTAACCGCTGGTAAACCTTATACGATTTTATCATCAAAAGATAGCCTTGCAAATCCTCAATATTTTATTTATCAACCCAATCGACTTAATTATGTTGTAATTGATTTTTCGAATTTTGATTCTATTTCAGCATATAATAAAAAGAAACCATTTAAAATTGTAAAAAAGACCACTTCAGGAATAATAAATAGTAGTTTGTCTGAAACTATGGACGAAAATGGATTGCCATGGGAGTTAATAAATCAACTCTCCGATATTTATGCTTGGACTATTGATTTTACAAGAATACAAAAAGGTGATAGATTCAAAATTATTTACAATGAGAGGTATATAGAGGATACTTTACTTGTTGGAATTAAAAGTATTGATGCTGCATATTTTTTGCACAATGAGGAAGAATTATTTGCCTATAACTTTGTAATTGATTCGATGAAAAAAACACCTGAGTTTTTTGATCAAAACGGAAATAGTTTACAAAGAACATTTTTAAAATCTCCAGTTAGATTTAGTAACATATCGTCAAGATATAACCTAAAAAGAAGAATTGCCTACTACGGAAACAGAGTTAAACCACATAAAGGAACTGATTTTGCAGCCCCTACCGGAACACCTATAATGGCAACTGCAGATGGCAGGGTGGAAAAATCTTCTTATACTAGAGCAAACGGATATTATGTAAAAATTAAGCACAATAACACCTATTCGACGCAATATTTACACATGCAGAAAAATGGTAGGGTAAAAAAAGGTCAATATGTAAAACAGGGAGATGTCATTGGTAGAATTGGTATGACAGGTAATACATCTGGCCCACATGTTTGCTACAGATTTTGGAAAAATAATCGTCAAGTTGATCCATTTAAACAAAAATTACCACCTGGCAAGCCTGTCCCTTCAGAATTAAAAGCTAATTTTGAAATATATAAGCTTCCTTTAGAGGAATCTCTTAATCAAATAACTTTTAAGTAATGTCATTAAAATCGATAAATCCTACAGAAACTAAATCTTGGTCAAAATTAAAAGACCATTTTGATGACATTAAAGAAACTCATATAAATGATTATTTTACATCGAATAGTAATAGATCCCATCAGCTAAGTATTAGCTTTGATAATTTTCATTTTGATTTTTCTAAGAACAAAATTAATTCTAAAACCATTTCATTATTCAATGATTTGTTAATCGAAATTGATTTAAAATCATCTATAGAGAAATATTTTGGCGGAGAAAAAATAAATTCTACTGAGTCAAGATCTGTACTTCATACGGCGCTAAGAGCTGAAGAAAATGAACAAATTATCGTTGATGGAGAAAATATTATAACTGAAATTACAAAAGCAAAAGCAAAAGTTAAATCATTTTCTGAATCCATTATTAATGGGGATCATAAAGGATTCTCCGGAAAAAAAATATCTGATATAGTAAATATTGGTATCGGAGGTTCTGATTTAGGCCCATCGATGGTGGTGGAATCCTTATTTCATTATAAAACTCATTTAAATACCCACTTTATTAGTAACGTTGATGGTGATCATGTGAATGAAATTTTAGATAAATTAAATCCAGAGACAACCCTGTTCATTGTAGTATCAAAAACTTTTACAACAATTGAGACACTAACTAATGCCAAGTCCGCAAAAAATTGGTTTTTAAAGACTGCAACTGTTAAGGATATTTCAAGACATTTTATTGCGGTAAGCAGCAATATTGAAGAGGTTATTGGCTTTGGTATCGGTTCTAGTAATATCTTCCCAATGTGGGATTGGGTTGGTGGCAGATACTCTTTATGGAGCTCAGTTGGTATTTCAATCAGTTTATCAATAGGATATGAGAAATTTAATCAATTACTAGAGGGAGCCAGAAAGATGGATTCTCACTTTAGAAATAGTGATTTTTCTCATAACATTCCTGTAATGATGGCTTGCTTAAGTCTTTGGTATAATAATTTTTTTGACTATCGAACTCATGCAATAATTCCCTATTCTGAAAATTTAAAAAGCTTTAGTAAATATTTGCAACAAGCTTCAATGGAGAGTAATGGTAAGCAGACGGACAGATCAAATAATTTAATTGAATATCAAACAGGTCAAATTATATGGGGTCAAACCGGAACAAATGCGCAACACTCTTTTTTTCAGCTTCTGCATCAGGGTTCAAAAATTATTCCTTGTGACTTTATCGGTTTTTGTAAGTCTATCACGGGTGAAAAAGACCATCATGACATATTAATGGCTAATTTCTTTGCTCAGACAAAAGCATTAATGTCAGGAACTAGAGATAATATAGTTGAATCTAATCACAAGTTATTTAAAGGAGATAGGCCAACAAATACTTTCTTAATTGATAAGCTTACTCCCGAAAGTTTAGGCTCATTAATTGCAATGTATGAGCATAAGATTTTTACCTTGGGTGTTATCTGGAATATCCTAAGTTTTGACCAATTTGGGGTAGAATTAGGCAAGAAACTTGCTACAAATATATTACAAGACATTGAAAATCATAATTTTAGCAATCATGATTCATCAACTAAAAATCTTCTAAAAAGGTATCTGTCTACAGATTAGCTTATTGAATTAGGGTCTTAAATGTTAATAATTGAGGTATAATTAATTAAAGTTCTAATAACAATAAGTTATAAATATTATCTATTTTTGCCCTAATAATTATAATTAAACTTAAAACAAATTATGAAAAATATTACCCACAAATTATTTTTTGTAGTTCTTCTGCTTATGGGGACTACGATATATGCTCAAGAATCTACTGAGACTGAACCCATGGATCTTGAGGAATTAGAGGAGGTTCTTTTAGTCGGTGGTGGGGTTATTGACCTTGCTGAAGACAGAAAAACTCCTGTAGCTGTTTCTACCATTACAGGTGAAGAGATCCAAAAAAAGATTGGAACGCAAGACATAACAATGACACTTGCGAACACTCCATCTATTTATGTGGCAGGGCAGTCTGGCGCATATGGGGATACCAGAATTGCGGTACGTGGTTTTGATCAATCAAATACTGCATTCATGTTAAATGGTCAACCAATTAACGGAATGGAAGATGGTAAAAT
>CEOF01024499.1_pt1 | contig 30045 bp, 13 predicted proteins | sample 361311 | NCBI WGS metagenome assembly CEOF01 (sample SAMEA2619667, study PRJEB7988) | marine metagenome | biome: marine biome (ENVO:00000447); feature: surface water layer (ENVO:00002042); material: "saline water (ENVO:00002010), including plankton (ENVO:xxxxxxxx)" | depth 5 m
GTTACTCCAACTTTTCTTGTAGAATCATAATTAACTGATGTCATTTCAAATGACATTCTTGGTAATGTTATTTGAACTGGTTTATTTAAATCTGCTTGTTGTTCTAATCTTGCAAGAAATTTTTGAGAAGGACCATATGCTAATGGAACTTTCATTTCACTATATGTGTTTCCTGCAGAGTCGTCATGACGAATATAAATTTGATTGAACAATGTTCCAAAAGAAACTATTGTTTTTCTCATTATTTCGTGATAGTAATAAGTTCCTAACATTAAAATGTACCAAATGGGTTGCCTTCTGAAAAGTCAATGATGTCATCAGCTTCACTTTCGATTTCATCACCTTTATCATATTTATCAACAAATTCTGCCGACTCTATGTAATCCACTGTATATTGTGCTCCAGATGTTGCACCAACTGCAACATCACCAGGAATAAATGTTCCATCTGTAGTTCCTAATTTAAGAGTATTTGTAGTGACATTCCAAGTTTTAACTCTACCTTTTGCACCAGAAGCAGAACCTGTAACAAGTTCATTAAATTTATATGTTCCAATACCTGTAATAACTGGTGGTGGTGAAACAGTAGCAATTCCAGTGCCAGCATCATAACCAATACCTGCATCTGATAATAAAACTCCTGTTACAAGATTATCAGTGCTAATTGCAACTCTACCAGTAGCTGTTCCGACACCAGAAGATGGAGTTCCAAAGAATATTTCGGGTGAAGTTGCATATCCACTTCCACTATTTGATATTATAACAGATCCTATACCAACACTAGAAGTAACTAAATTAGCAGTGGCAGCAGCACCTACACCATAAGATGTTGAACCAATTCCAAGAATTGTAGAACCAGCACTGACAATTGTAACTGTAGGTGTAACAGTATATCCAGCACCAGCATTCGTTAATAGTATTTCTTTAATTGAATGTACACCATTTACTGAAGTTGTTATTGCAACTGCACTTGCGTTAGTTCCACCATCTGGAGCAGTTGTGATAGCAACTGTTGGAACTTTTGTATAATCATATCCATCATTATTCAGAACAATATTTCTAACATAACCAGATGCTGTTGTAATACCTAAAGTTGCAGTTGATCCTATAGAAATTAATTTTAAAGAAGTAATATAACCTTGATCTACTAGAGTATCATCAATTTCTTCAGTAACTCCACTAATTTGATCCCATCCACCAACTTCATCTTGAAGTTCAAAGAGTTCACATCTAAGTTCATAAACATAATTTTTACCTAGTTGATAAAAAGGTTGCTCATGCTCTACAAATTTTATCTCAAAAAGTCTTTGTCCTAAAGGAAAAAATATAAGATCTCCTTCACTAGGTCTGGATGAAACTTCTATTTCATCTTCTGGCAATGCATCTAAAAATGGGGCAATAAAATCCTCAAATCTTTCTCTTGATATTGTTAAAATTACTTCGTCCTTTAAACTCATTCCAAATTTAGTCATTACATCACCAGCACCACCATATCCCTCATAGGTATTGACATATGCTTCAATTGCAAAATTATCAACAAAAGAAGAAGATTCAAGTTCTGTAAAAATATTATCTTTCTTAACTATTCTTCTAGGTAAATATGCAACTTCAACACCATAAATTTGAAGTTGTTCATTTATTAGACTTTGTACAAGTCTTTGCTCACTTTGAGATCCTTGAAGAAAAAAGGGATTTAATGCCATTTGTTATCACCCTATAAAATCAAAAGGTGGTAACTCATATTCTTGAGACATCCTTTCTTTAATTGCATCTAATTCTCTTTGACCATCTTCATATATTTCTCTTCCATTTAATTCAATTCCACCTGGTAATTTAACTCCCTTAAATTTAATTAAATTTTGACCCCATTGACGTTTCATCAATGCTGTCAGATATTTTTTAACGAAATAATCATTATATATTTGACTGAATGAATCTGGATCAAGTGCTCTAAAGCAATCAAGAACTATGAATGTTCCTGGTTCCTCTGCACCCCAATCAATATCTAAATATAATCTATCTTGTCTTTGATTAAATCTTATTTGTTTATCCGTAGATAGTAAAAAATCTATATCTTCTAATCGAGTTTTAATCATACTATACTGTAATAATTCAACTGAATTGAATTGATATAAGTCATTTAAAAATAACTGATACTTGATACTGAACATACTGCCAGATATTGTACTTGTGTCAAATTTAAATATTTTTTCTACTCCAATTACTGATTCTGGCACTTGTAAATAATTTGAGTTTTCATACCAATTAAAATTTGTACTCGCAATGCCTACTCCATTTGATGTAGTTGTTGTAGTTACAATTCCAACTCCTGTTGTTCCAGTAGCTCTTCCTCTATCAATATCATCTTGAGTCAAAATATATTTCAAATACATTTTTTCGACACCATTATAATGTCTCTCATTAAATAATTGAATTGTATCATCAACTAGATCATCAACTTGATCATCATCAATATTAATTTCTAATACTGGTGCACCTAATTGTCTTAAACAATAATCTACCAATGTCTGTTTACTATTTGGTTTTGCCATCAGAATACACCTCCATCGATTAATCCAGCAGTTAATGTGCCATCAACAAATACATTACTTGTAAATGTTGCTATTGCACCAAATGTTGAAATTCCAGCAGTAACAATTAAACCACCATCAAGAATTCTTACTCCTGTTCTTGCAGTGATCAAACCAACTGCATCAACATTTGTTACATCTTCATATGTAAGTGTTCCACCTATACTTACATTTCCAGAAAAAATTCCATTTGTTGCTGTAAGACCTAGTGGGAATGATGCAGCAGTTGCATTAGCACCTTGGAAAGATGTTGCAGTAGAAATTCCACTTATTATTATACCATCTTCAGTGGTGATAAATTTTTCAACATCATTATAGTAAAGTCTTACACCCTCATCATCTTGAAATACTGCTGAAGTTTTTCCAGATTTTGCTTGAATGATAATGTTGCTTCCATCATCATCATTTACATTATTTCTAATATATAGTGGTCCTGTATTATTATCAATATATGATGCGGTTCCATTATGATACAATTCAAGATCATTTCCATCACCAAACAGAAGTTTATCATTATCACCAAATAATGCTGAAGATGCAAAACTTACATTACTACTAAAAGTTGAAAGACCAGATACAGATAGTGATGATACTGTTCCAAGAGTGGATACTCCAATAATATTTAAGTGTTGACTGGTTGTTACTCCTGAAACACCTAAAGATGCAATAGTACCAATACCAGTTATATCTAGATTTGTTGCTGTAATTTCATCAAGACTTATATCACCACCAACAGTAAGATTCCCATCAAAAAATACATCACTTTGTGCAGTGATGATTCCTACAAATGTGGAAACACCAGAAACATTTAATTGAGTAACAGAAGCTATACCACCAACTACATTTCTAGCTTGCTCAGCTTGAAGAGTTCCTCCCGATTGACTGGAAAGAACTTTTATCGCATTTGCCTGACCAACTCTTACTTTAATTGATGACATTACCTTGTAACTCCCTCCCTAATAAGGGCTGCACCTTCCACAACTCTCGTTTTATCACCAGCACCATCAGTTAAAATTATGTCATAAACATATCTACCAGGTTTTATAGCACTTGAGACAGTTTGTGATGGAGTTAATGAAATTTGTATTTGACCTTGACTCGCATTAACTTTATTTGTAGCAAAATCTACTTTGTTTGTGCTACCACCATGTTTCCTAAGTTGAGCTGTTATAGTAAAATCTGAAACATTTAATGGACCAGTATCATCACTTTGAGTTAAAGTAAATTCTTGGTTAAATGTGGCTCCTGCGTTAATTACAAGATTAGAAACAAATACAGCTGCCATTTATATACTTTAATAATTTCTTCTACTATTTAGGACTTATTAAGGTTGTTGACTAAAATTGATAAAGATGCTTTAATTTCATCAATATCTTTTCTTAAATTTTCAATTTCTTTGTCCTTACTTTCTCTATATTTTAAAGACTTAACATATTGATTATATCCTTGATTGTCACAGTTAATTATAGCACCACTTTTTTCATCACGATACAGATTTGAGTGTCCTTCTACTTTTTTCATCTTACGGCAATACTCCTGAGTTCTTTAATTTTAGGGGTTTTTGCTTGAGAGGTACTAACCATAACTATTTTAATAGTATATCCGATGAATAAATCTAAATTATCTGCAGTAAATTGATATTCTAAGAATTCATCTTCAGTACTAGGATTCACAAATGAATCAGATCTACCATCATTTTTATCAGGATCTTTTACACTATCACCAAATGCATCACTTTGATCTATATTTTTATAACCAGGAAATAGTTCAAATCCTTGCATTATTTCATCAGAGTCTGCTTTTATTAAGTGATAAAGAACTCTAATATCAGTTTCAGCAGGTCTAACAGCTGAAATTAAAATCTTTAAAGAACTAGCTGGATTTTTTAAACCAACTGTATTTGAATAATAAACAGATGAGTGGGGATCATCTAAAATACTATTTACTCTATTATCTGATGAATAACTTTCAAGTCCAATTGGATTGTTTATTCTATGATTAATAAATTCAGTTTTAGATTCTGAAAGATATATGATTGGAGATATGTATTGGTTATTAGATGATAAATTTAAAATTGTTGTAAATGATTTATTTCGAGGAAGAGTTGGTAAGTACTCATTTTCATTGATTTTTGATGCAACAATTGCAACATCATCCAAAGAATTTATAGTGTTTATTTGAATATTTTCAAATCCTCTATCATCAAATGAATTTTCACTTCCATCAACACTAGTTCCAGATATAGTTCTAATACTTCCTGTTATGCCTGTTCTAGACCCATCAACTCCACTTGGGGTAATTGCACTATATCTTGGAACTAAAGCAGAATACAGGATATTTTGAGTGCCTTTCACCAAAGATCCACCAACAGCAGGAGGTGATTCAAATGAATCAACTTTAAATGATAATTCAGGTTTATCACCATTTACACTGTCAGATGATCTGTCTTCTCCATTTGCAGAACGATCAAAACTTAAATGGTAATGATCTAATTCAACATTATCTGTAAGACTTATTCCTGATACCTCTAATCTCCTTGTAGAAACACCACCTAATTCATATTTTTCAACTGTTGTTCCTTGATTATGAGAAACAGATATTGTATTATCAACACCACGAATACTACCAGCATCTGATGCTATTGTTAATACACCACCAGCAGTATCTCTGTATCCAATAATTTCATCACCAATTTTAACATATCCAATGTAACCTGTTGTGCCATTAACATCTATACCTTCAAATTTTTGGAATGGTACTGTAGATGCAACACTAATAACACCTGTTTCATCTCTAGATAAAGGAGCAGATAAAGTAGATGGGGTAGTATCTGATGTTATATCACTTAATTTTACCTTATTTGTTGTTGAATACATACCATGATTAAAATGATCAACTTTTAATATATTTCCAGAATTTAAACCAGTTTCATTTATATCAATTGTGCTAGTTTTGACAATTTTATTAGATTGAAATACCTCTCCGTTATCTTTAAAGTAACTCAATCCAATACCAACTGCAGTATCCCATGATGTTGATTTTTTACCTTGAATATTAGTTAGATATAATGTATCAATCTCATTTCCATTTGTAGTAATTGTAAATTCAGCACCTGTTCCACTTCCATTACCTAGAGAACTTGTAACTATTCCAACAACATCACCTGTTTGATATCCTCTACCTGTGGAATTAGTTGTAGTCGTGACTCCAGTGATGACCGAATTAGTACTAGTAACATCTAATTTTAATCCAGATCCAGATCCGATAATATTGAACGTATCTACAGTCACTCCAGATAAATTTCCACCACCACCTGCTCTATAATTAGTTCCTGATTGTGCAATACTTACGGTTCCTGCACCAGCACCAGTTGAGTTTAGTACAGCAGTGCTAGTGTTCCACTTACCAGATATTTTCCTACCTGGTGTAAGATAAAGATGTAATTGATTATCACCAGTTCCACTTGCATAAGTTTCAATACCAATTGAACCTGTTTTTGGTAAAACTGTAATTGGATTATTTCTCAAAGTTGGAACATATCCATTACTTTCATTAAGATCTGGGTTATTGAAGTAAGCAGATCCTTGAGATTCTGTAAAATTAGCTCTGTGAAGTACAAAAGTTAAGTCTTTTGTTTGATCTTCAGTCCATAGTGATCCATTTTGTGACATAAAGAATGCACCAGCACCATATTGTCTAGAGTATCTTGTAGTTTCTCCAGTTGAACCAGGAATAGATTGTGGATTAACTGCAACATCTCCGTGCTTACCAAACCAAACAGTGTAGTTAACACTTCTTGGTGCAAGTAATACAAAAGCGTATGATTTTCCTGGTTCCAAATATATTGGTTCTGGGAAAGTAAATTTAGTTCCTATACTTGCAGAAGTTGCATCAAATTGAATATTTTGAACTCTATTCCCACTTTCATCAGTGGTGAAAGGATATAATGTTTTACTTCTACCTCTGAGTATTCTTGATGGTCTAGCATCTCCTGTTGTTTCTCTAATTTCACATGTTATTGGAGAATTTGCATCTTGATCAATTGATGCAAAAAATACTTCAACGGAAGTTAGGAAAAATCCATTTAGATCTTCATTTGCTTGAACTGCAGATGGTGCATAAACATTACCACCAACAACAAATGTTTGAGCTACAGGATCATCATGACGTGGTATGGGTTGTTTGAGATTAGCTAAGATATTAGTTTGTGCTTCTATGTTTACAGTGGTTTGTGTTATAGATCCAACCAATGTTTCTTGGAATGTCTCTTCTGTTCCTCTTGTAACGTATTGTGCCTCTGCAAATATTACGTTTGGATCCTGTCCTGGTGGAACTTGACGGTTATCAATAGAAGTTGTAAGTCTAACAGATTTATTACCAGTTGTAACTTTTACTGGTACTATGTCTGAAGGATCTCTAATAAAGAAAGCGGCAATAATTTCTCCATATTCATCAGTTATTAATTTATTATTTGTAAAGTCTTTAACATATGCTTCTGCGCCACTTGTTTGACCCACTAATTTAGTATTTGCAACTAAATATCCAGAATAAGCACCCTGAGCCTCTTCTGATAGTGAACGAGTATCTATATTTAAAATATTTGATGATTGACTGTATAACGTTTGAATATTTAAATCAGTATATGGATCTGTTGCATAAGTTTCTGTTGGATTATTAAATGGTCCGTCTTTATGATTTGGAGTACAAAGTCTGAAATTGATAATTTCTGTACCATCTGGACTATAACCTTTAACAGTTTCACCAATTTGGAAAGAACTAGTAGATCCATAATCAGATCCACCAGAAGTTTTTGTGATTGGTATTAATTTTGGAATTACATCTTCTATTTTTTGCCCATCTATGAATAAATAAACTTTTGTTTTTACTGGAAATCCACTTGATTTTAATTCAGTATTTCTAGATCTCATAAAATCTTCATTGGCAGATGAAATTAATCTATTCTGAAGATTAGTATCTGATTCAGTAAATGTGAAAGATCCTGTCCTCTTTTCTCCATTAATTAATGTTTGTCTAATCCTAAAACGACCCCTTTTCTCATCCCTTGCCGTAACTCCCGTATCAATTGTACCAAATCTCCTTAAATCAATATTACCACCTAAATTTATATTTTGAGTTGTTGTAGGATTAGTTGTTGTTTCATCAAGAGTAATTGGATTTTGTCTAGTAGTTGTCCATACATCCTCAAATGGATTAAGACTTATTCTACCAACTATTGCAGGAAGTTCATATGGATTCACATTTACGATACCTAGTTCGGTAGCGTAGTACTGACCTAACCAAACTTCTTCATCATATTTTAAAGTTATTGCATCTCCTGTTTTTTGAATTTTAGTATCAAATAATTCAAAATTTTCTTGGAAATCTATTTGAGAACTAATTAAAGAATTTTTTGGTGTTATTTGATTAGTTAAAGTATTTCTTGATCGTCTAGGAATTAATTCTCCTGCATTAGGATTGATGTTAATTGTTGATAATGGATTGATTAATGAATTATTTTTGAATCCATCTACAAAAAATCCAGTTTTAAATCTACTTCTACCTTGTGCATCTTGAATTTGTAATGACTGAGCGTTTGTTTCTAAAAGTGATAATGTAGTAGTTTCTTCTAAATTTACAACTCTATTTTCAATATTACCAATATCTCTCATGGTAAATCTTCGATTATCAACTAAAGTTATAACTGCATCTTGAGGATTATAAAGATATGGTGGAAGAGCAATTGTTGCTAATTGCATAGAATCTTCACCCCTTTCAGGTGCTTTTGGAGTTATTGAAGATAATCCTTTTTCATATACAAAATCACCAAATTGATTTAAATATAATCTATCAATTCTAGGTAAATAATATTCATATCCGATTGTAGAAGACTCATTTGGAATTAGATATTGTTTTATAGAAGTTGTAAAATCTCTAGACGAAAAATTAAATGGAGATTCTTGATTTAAATTAGTAGAATCATAAATGGGAACTCTTGGTCTAAAATCAATAGTGTCAGTAGCTCTTATTCCATTAATATCTGGAATATCAGTATCAAATCTATCATTATCATAACTTAAAGCAGTGAATAAATCACCTTCATCTTGATTAGAAACTGAATAATGATCGAAAATAATCAACAATCTTCCATTAGGTTCAGGAATACCTTTATTTCTTATTAATTTTGAATAATCATAATATTGTTCTTTTTGACCTTTGTCTAAAGTAAATGATCTAGTTATGTTTCGATATAAACCCTTAGTTATACTTATCAAATTTGTATTAATTTTTGAATCTTGAAATTTAACAACTTCGTTTTCGGTAAATTTAGTTTCAGATAGATATACAATTCCCAGTGAATTAGCATTTGATGCTGATTTACTGACTATTCGAGCAATTGCTTTACTAGAATTACCAACTATATCTTCACCAATAACTGCGTTTGTTTGAACAGCAGCAGTGCTATTAAACTGAAACTCATCAAGAGATGGTCTTGCAGTATCAACAGACTCATAAACTGCTAATAACTTGACCGCATCAGGATGATTTAATGATATTTCTGGATCCTGTACCCTTACACCATATCTTTTATCGAAGGTTAAACCATCAGGAACGACAGACGCACCTATACCAACAGCAATACTTCCAGATCTTTCATATTTTGAAAATATTACATCTAAAAGTTGACTTCTAGTGTAGTCTTTTATTTTAGTTTTAATATTATTTTTCTTAATTGAAGTATTAACAACAGCATTTGATGCATTAGGACCTCCAGTTAAAGTTATTTGTGAACCATCTGCATTAATTGCAAATCTATTTTCAGGTAGACCTCTCTGACCTCCACTTGCAAGATGTATAGAGTATCTTTCCTCATCATAAGGTTCAAATGATGCTGTATCAATATCCGAATACAATGCTTTAACATCATTCATTGTAATAGTTGCTGAATTACCAGAAAAAGTTACACCTGTTATCTGTTTAGTCACTCTTAAATCTGATCCAGATAAATCAACAGTTGATACATTTGCATTCGCTAATGGTGCATATAAACGTCCATTACCTTTTATTGTAGGATCTCCGACATATGCTTGAACCTGTATGTCAGACGATGGTAATGTATTACCAAAAATTCCATCTACACTTGTACTTACTCCTGAAATAGTTAAATTTGTTCCACCAGCACCGACTGCTATGATTTTACTATATGTTTCTGTGTTTATTCCTGCTTGTTGGTATCTTAAAGTTATTCCTCTACCTAATGCTGCTTCAAATTTACCATTTGGTGCGGTCACTATCGATTTACCACCAACAGCAGCACCAATATTTACAATATTAATTCCATTTGGAAGTGTATATAAATCCTGAACAGTATTTGCTGCAAATTGAGGGTATCCTGTTATTGGTTCTTGTTTTACTGATTTGATTAAGTGAGAATCAAAAATAGTGGCAACACCAACTGATAATGGAATATCAACTCCATTAACTTGCAATTGCTCACCTTTTGCAAAATTTCCTGTTGTTTGATTTACATCAATTCTTGTTGTATTATTTCCAGCACCTACAGAATATCCAGTAGCACCACTATTTTTTCCTTTAATATAAGATCCTTTTGGAATTTGTGTTGATGATACAGTTTTGTTTAAATTTAATGCAGTATTTGTTTGGATATCAAATAAACGTAATTCCCATACACTCGTATTACCTTCATAACTTTGATTTTTTAAATTAAAACTATATGCTCTGGCACTACCTATATTATCACCACCTTGAGCAAAATCTGAAAATAATTGAACTGGTTCACCTTGTTTTGCGACACCTCTAACAGAATTAACATCTATTATATTTCCCATTACAAAAGGAACACTAGACGTACTATTAATACCAACTTCTCTAGATTTTTCAACATCAATTATAGTAGTTCCTTCTTTTTCAATATCATATCCTCTTACATACGCCTTTCCATCAGATATTTTTAAACACATTAAATCATCAGATGGTGTATTAAGTTGATCTGTTTTTTCATTTTCAGTAAATATACCACCATTTCCTAAATTATCATTTAATGAATTATGGACAGATAATCCAAAAGGATTTGTAACATAATCTCCAGATTCATCAAAAGTTCTTTCTGCAATAAAATCTCTTATAATATTAAAGTTTGATTTTGGATTAATGACTTTTATCTTACCAGTTTTAACTCTCATCAATTCAACAAAATCAGTGTCATCCTGATCTTCAATTAATTTTTTAACTAAAGTTAAATTAATTTTTAATCTATCAGCACCTGGTGCAGCAAAATTACTAAAACCTTTTGCATTATCATATAAAGTTTCATCTTGTTTTGCACTAACTATTATTTCATCAATCTTTAATCCAACTCTATATGAGGGTGTATTAGTATAATAATCTAAAATTACACTTTGATCAGTAACATTTACAAAATATCCTCTAATAAAGTAAACACCTTCTGTAATAAATGCAGCAGATCCAATAGAAGTTGCATCAGAAGATATTAAAGATGCAAATGGTGTTCCAGAATTTATGGTTGTATTACCATAAGTTACATTATCCGAACAAACTAATTGTTCTCCATCTAAAAAAGTGTTTATTTCGTTATTACTATCAGCACTTGTATATGTGACATAAATTGTTGGAGTATCAACATCATCAGTTGTAGGTAATGCAATATATTTTACAATTCCTTCAATTTTAGAATTTATGCCAGTTATCTTTTTTCCTAGGAAATTTTGAATGTAGAGTGATATATCAATTCCATAGTTAACTTCATTTATTTTTACTGCAGAAAATTGATTATCAAACTCAATAGCACCTGGTATTACAACAGATCCTTCTTTAAAAATATTTTCACCAAAACTTTGTACTTGATTCTGTAAAAGAGATTGAGAAGAAGTTAATTCTCTAGCTTGAACTGGAAATCCTGGTTTAAATAAAACTTTATAGAAATTATTATTAGGATCAAAGTCATCATAATATGGACTTATATTTAAATTTGTTTTTTGTGCCATTTTTTTTAGAATTCCAGAATAATTTTAACGTCTTCTTTTTGTCTTAAATCACGTTCAACCTCTTTACGGTTATCAATGTAAATTATTTCACCTGTCTTTTTATTTATCTCAGGATTTGCAAGTCCATTTTCAAATCTAATACCCAAATTAATATTTTTATTATTAACAGAAGTTGAAAATCCAGAAAAATTTGAATTTACAGAAACTGTAAAATCAGCACCTGGTGCTGTAGCAATAATCGGTTGAGTATTTGAAAAATTCAAAACATGCGAATTTGTTGCAACATTAGCATTATCTGTATGATCATTAGCATTTGGAAAATATAAAGATTTATCTTGAAAATATTTCAATACTTTAGTTTCCCTATCAAATGATGCAACATATCCTTTTGCAATTCCACTAGTAACAGTTTGTGTTATTGCTGCACCAACAATAGCTGGTGTATTACCTATCTCAGTAAGAGAGGTATCAGTTAACATAACAGAATTTAAAGAAGAATAAGTATTACTGGTAGATATTCCTGAAGAATCAAATAATTGAGGATTTTTTATAATTCCAACCTGACCAAAATGTGTATCAACTGGAAAATCTTTTGTTGAATCATCAAATCTAGCATAAACTAATACTTTATCTGCTCCCAATTCTGTATAGATATCAAACCCATGACCCTTAGATGGGGGAATAATTGGTATTAATTCTGCATTTGTTGATGGACTCCCTCTAAGTGAAAATAAATCTACAACTCCGAAAGTATATCCTGATCCTCCAGCAGTTACAATAATATCAGTAATTTTACCAACACTGTTTGTTGTAATTTGTGCCTTAGCTCCAGTTCCATCTCCAAGAATATTACAAATTTCAGTTTTACCTGCAGAATATCCTAAACCACCATTTTTAATATAAACTTTTTTTATTTGATTTTTATATAAATCAGAATTACCAGACTCTCTTATTTCTTGAATTTGAGAATCTGTTGAAGTTGACCAATTACTTGGTAAAACAATATATTCAGTAGAATCAAATTTTATAATATCACTTGGTGAAACAGTGTACAAATATTTCCAAATGTACCCATCACCCTGTGTTCCAGCAGAAGATGGTTCCACATCAGTAAAAGTTGGTTCATCTAAGGAACCTTTACCTTGTATTAAGTCACCAGATGATCCATTATCGATACAAATATAAACTCTAAAATCAGAGTTCATAACATAATAATTGGTATTGTATAATCCAGAACCTCCATTTGGTGTAGGATTTTTACTAACACTATAATCATGACGATACATGTCATATTTGGTATTTGCAATCCAATTATGTTTTTTAACGACTCTTCTAACATTAGATGATGTTATTCTCTTAGCAAAAAGTGAAGTATCTCTGTAAAGAGTTCTGTATTGTAAATTATCAACTGGTGATGGAACACTAGTATCGGTATTATCATTCCAAGTACTACTTCTTCCAATTCCAACTCCAGAACCATCAGCTCCTCCACCTGTAGTTGGATTTGCTAGTCCTAAAAACGCATAATAAGAATTATTAGCATTTTCAACGGATTCTATGAAATTACTAGCATTTAATATTCTAAATTGATCTGTTACTATCGCGGGCATCTTATCGGTTTTTTAGATATTTATACAACATATTTAAATAGGTGTTTCCAAACCACCAGTTTCACTAAAAGTATCACCCCCAGACATACCTCTTCGTTGTATAGTTGGGAAGCTTGATAAACCAGAATTTACAGTTAATCCAGTAACACCAATCGAAACTGGAGAACTAGATCTTGTAATATTTGATAAAGCTCCAAGAGAGTAATTACCAACCTGATCATCTGCACCAATTCCAGCTGTGGCTGCAATACCAATAGTGTTTGTATCAGATTTAATGGTACATGTTATTATTCCAACCACTGAAGGTGCGCTACCTCTAGTTGTAAATTGTGCCACTGAATAAACATTATCAACAAATTCTGTTCCAATACCAACAGTATGAATTCCACTTATATCCATTGATGTTAATCCTGCACCAACACCTGTATTGTAGATATAAATTGGTTTTCCAACTTGAATAACATCAAAACTTCCAGAACCTGAAGTAACTGTATTAATTCCTATGAATTTAATACCTAAGGTTGATCCTATAACTGTTGTTCCTATTCCTGTAATTATACCTGATGTTGATTGAACACTAACTCCTAAGTCTGGAGTTGTCACTATTTCTTCATCTGATTGTGGAGATTCAATAATAACTCTTGGTGGATTTGTTTGAGAATATCCCAAACCTGCATTGGTGATTGATACAGTTTCTATAGTTCCTGCTGCACCGACAGTCACGGATGCTGAAGCAAAAGTAGAAACTCCTACAACGGCAAATTGATCTCTGGTTATAGTTCCAACACTAACACCGATTGGTGCACCGATTGTTATACTTACTGCTGCTCCTACAGTGTATCCAACCCCTGAATTAATAATATTAAGGAATTGAACAGTTCCTGCTGCAGAAACAACTGCTGATACCTCTGCAGTTTCTACAGGTTTCCCAGAAATGATAGTATTTCCAAATTTCAAATTTGTTCCACTTGGATTTTTTTCATAATCAAATAACTCTGCATTATCAACATAGAAAACAGTATCACTTGTATTAAAGTCACCAATAATTTTTGCAGTTGGTAATATTATAGGTTCTAGATTTTTTCTTTTTTTAGAAATTAAAATATTATCAATTATAACATCCTCTTTTTGTTTCAATAATTTTATTGGTCTATCAATTGTACCAGTTGTGTCAATTCCAACTCCCCTGTAACTTATTGTTTCTAAACTACTTTCTGTATCTAAAGATTTAATTCTTCTTCTATCTTGACCTCCTAACTGAGAGTTACCTATAATTTGAACTTGATCACCTAATTCGAAAATACTTGTAGTTCCTGTAGAAACGAAACTATCAACACCATCAGTTCCTTTATAGAAGTAGAGTGCAACCTTTGCAGAAGGATCTAATGGTTCTCTAAAATTAATAGACCCAGATCCAATAAATTCATATGATACATTTGGTTCTTGAAGAACACCATTAATAAAGACCACTAATAAACTTTCAAGACTACTATCTAAATCAGGATCTAACTTAAGTGTAATTGGTAAAGCATTATACTTTAATGGGAATCTAGTTCTCGATCCATTTTGTAAACTTTGAATGCTATCAAGAAAATCTAATTCACCAAACTGCCACATACAGAAATCATCTTTGTAAACTCTTTCAATTTCTACCGTAGATTCTTTATATGGTTTATATAATCTTCTATCAGTAACCAATCCAACTGGTTGAAATACATCACCTCTTTCAAATGCATATCCAGATCTATTTTGAACAAATTCAGTGAATTCAAAGAATCCTGAACCTATTCCTGTAGTGCTACTTGCAGAAACAACAGGAGTAACAAGCAATCCAGTTCCTGTAACAGATGTTGATCCTAAACCAACTCTAGATATTCCTTTGACAGATAAATTGTCATATGATGGTAGAGTTACATATATTTCTGGATCAGTGTATCCTGAACCAGATTCCTCTACTGTAAATTGTAATGCTCCACCAGTATTAACATTTGATTTTCCAACATCGACAGTCAAAGTATTAGTTGTAAATGATAAAATTGATGTTTGAACACCTGCAACTGGATCTGTAGATCTTGGATAATAATGAAGACTATTAAAATCATCCTGTGAACATCTAAATGCTAAACTTGCAGTTTTAATACCAATAGTATCACTACCATTCATTCCATGAGCAGTTCCAAACGATAATACTAATAAACCAGTGTCTGGTGCATATGTTGCTCCTGTTGGAGTAAATGATAATCCTGAGAAAGAATTTTTTCTAATACTATTGTTTAAAATACTATTTGCAGCATCAAATGAGTGAGTATTATATTGTTTTGGTGTTGCAGTAATTCTTGCATTTGATCCTGTAGGATCACTTATTGTAATTCCGATAGAAACTATGTTATTATAACCAGAACCTAATGTTAAATGACCGTACCAAGGGAAAGCAGTTCCAGATCCAACGTAACTATGAGGAATTGTGCTAGTACCAACATTAACTCTAATTTCATTTGTTGATCCAATACCAACTCCTGTTCCAATAATTGCAAATTTGTCTCCAATAGTTCCATCTGGGAATATCGTAGTGGTTATTCCAGCATGTCCTGCAGGACAATCAAACTCCAATCCTAATAATTTAACTTCATCAACATTCGGATCACTGAATTTAATATTATGTGCATCTGATGTTCTAATTGACAAGATTCCAGTGTTATTATTATAACTGGCAGTAGAGATGGCTAGAGCAGATCCAGTTGTCGCAACACCTACGTGTGTTGTGATTCCACCACCACCATCTAAGACTGCCCTTACACGAGCACCTACGAGGGGTGCATAGCCTAATCCAGTTGTAGATCCAAAGGAAATTGGAATACCACCTCTTGGTATATCATTATTATTGACATCTGTGGGATCTATGACTAATTCATTAGTTCCAATAGAACTTATACCAGAAAATACCATACTTGTAACACCAGTTGCACCACTACCAGATTCTATAATTTTAAAATTATTGCTTGGATTATTATCTGTTGAAGGTGTTTGGAATACTCCATTAATCATTAAAATTCCATTTCCACCACTGGTTCCGATACCAATAGTGTTTGCACCACCAACAGTTAGGGTGAATGAAGTTGTTATTCCATTAAAATTATTGGATACATCATCAAATATTAAATTACTACCATAATCATTTCGTAAAAATACTCTTCCTTGAAATTCTGATGTTTCAAGAAGTAAACCACTAGAAGTTACTTGAATATCAGGGTTTCCTCTAGGTGCATCAAGAAAATGAACAGTACTATCAACAATATTAAAAGATCCTTTAAATTTATCAATTTGTGCACCGTCAGAATATGAAGATACTGAAGTTCCAACAGAACCTCTTTTAACTTGAACAAGTGAGAAATTACCAACAGATGATAATCCAGGTGTTATAGGTCCATATGAAGTAGTTCCAAACCCAACATTTGTAACTCGCATAAATTCATTTTCAATTTGCATTATATCGTCAGGAACTATTGTAGAAATTCCACTTAAAGAAATAATTTCTGTCGAAATTCCTATTCCTCCACCAATATTATTTTCTAAATTATAAGTTACTGAACTAGGTGATACTGGATATTGGATAACATCATCAATTGTAAGTAAAGATTTTTCATTTCTTTTTGCCATTGTAAATTTATGCCTATTCCCTTCCCCTAAACCTGTAAACGTAACTGCAGTTCCAGATCTTGTTGTTGAAATTTGGAAACTATCATCATTGACTTTTATAGCAAATACTGTAGAAGGTAATTCCTCCATAGATCCCGTTGATGATTTATATTGAATTCCAGTTGAACCTATTCCTATAACTGTTGATTCTGGAGTATAGATTAATTCTTCATTAGTTCTAAAGAAATGACTATTAATATTAAAAGTACCAGTGGTTGCTGCTAATGAAACCGAATTAGGATTGAATGTTTTAGAGAAAATTGGAATATTATCTGTTCTTAATTCAAAATCTTTTCTATTAACTCTTTCACCATTAATAGCATTATATAATTTAAAAAATATATCCTCTCGCAATCCTTCACCGTAATTAAGAGAATTGGGAATATTAAATCTATCAAATCCTTTATAGAAAGCTTGATTAAACACTGATACTGTAGTTACACCAACTAAATCATCTGGATGGAATAAAACCTCAAAATTATTACCATTAATATTTCCACCAAATGTTCCTAATCCTAAGTTGCCATCTCCACTTGTTAAATACTGAGCTGGTTGAACATAAACACCTTGACTATCCCTAACTGATAAGACTTCATGAACTGCTCTTGAACCAGTTGTTGAATTGACTTCAACTAAAGATTTAACTGCATCAAATAAACCAGAATTTAATTCAACAACAGATGTTGTTCCAACACCGCTACGTGCAAAACCTTCATATATCATAGATCTTTCAGATCCATCTATTTGATCGGCAGATTTATATCTATACGTGCCAATACCAACATCAGGATCTCCAAAACCAGTTATTTTAGATCTAATAGTAACAATATCTGAGGTTGTGTTTTCATACTTGAATGATAAAGATTGTCCAGATAAAGTTGCAGTTAAAATTCCTATTCTATTATTTGACAATGATGAATCTTTAGAATCAATATATGCCTCTGCAATATAAGTGTCTTGTCCATCATGAGTAACATAATTTTCTACAAAATTTGATTCTCCAGTTGAATTATTAACTATTTGGGAATTAACAAAGAAAGAATTAATTTCATTTGTTGATATAGTCAATATTTCATTGGTAGATCCACCAGTAAATGTTCCAATGAAAGCATTATTATTAATTGGACCAACATTTACACTGGACGCCGAAGAAACAACGTTTGTAAAACTACTTTGGAGAACTTTTACATCATAATCAATTTCAAATTTTTCGGTAGGAGTAAATCTTAAAGTAGTAATATTTGTATCAGGATCTTGGAATAATTCAAAAGATCCAAATCTATCTTCTTCTAAAGATTGATAATCTGTTCCAGAATTAATTACTTCATATTTTTCCAATAAAACATTTGTATTTAAATTATTATCAACACCTGCATCATCTCTATTAACTATAACAATTTCTGACAATTGAATTTGTGTTGTAATACCTGTTTTATCATTGTTTGTAATTTTTAATAATAAGTTAGTATATTCACCACTATTTGGCACTTCAAGAACATCTAAAAATACATTTAAATTATCTTCTAAGTTAGAAAACTCACTATTAATATTGTCTATCAAAAATACATCATTAGTATTACATTTTATAAAATCTGATAAAGTAATGTTTTTAAAATCAATTAATCTTGCAACATCACCAAGCACATCTTTATCTGAAACTAAGTCAATATCATTAATTGCATCAACTCTATTTTCTTCAATAATATCATTAATTGATGATGTGAATGAGGTTGATCCAATTCCAATATTAGAAGTTGAAGTAATTCCAGTATCTGCAAAATTTTTCAATCCGCTAGTATGTAATAGATTATTAACAGGAGTTTGCAATTCATTCCACTCAATAGGACTCTTAACAGAGTAAGATAAATTTTGATAATAATCATTATCTGGAATTACTTGTGTGTCTAAATCTAATTTACCAATATCATCAAACCATCCAATATTTTTTGTGGATGAAAAATCAACTTTATATCTTCCTAGATTATTAATTATTTTTTCAATTTTAGATATGTTTCCTGAAGTTCTACCAGTAATAGTATCATTTACATTTAATTGATCAACATCTGTTCCTGAAACTTTAATAAAAGTACTAGTGCTATCTGAAATTTTAATATCTAAAACAACATTATCTTTAATAATTGATTCACCTATTTTATACCCTTCTCGAACTTGAGTTGCGGTAAGCACTGGATAATCAGACTGTTTAACAACCGATGTAAATCTAGTTGGTGTTGTAACTGCTATACCAACATTTGTTGTTATACCAATCGCATTAACTCTAAATTTAAATGGATTTGTGGCAATAACTGATGTGATTGGTAAGAAATTGTAACCTAAATCTTCAGAATTAAATCCTGATCCTTCTGTTCCATATTTTTCAATACCCTCAATAAATATTGAATCGTTCGTAGTGAGTGGTGGGTTTGGGAATCCTAGTGTCGGTGTTAATAATGTAATATTAAATTCAGTTGAAGATATAGTATCAACTTCACTAATAGTAATACCGTTCGTATTATTAGTAGTTGCAACTCTAACAGTATTATCAGGTAATCCATATGGTTTTTCTACAATATCTACAGAAGTTATAGAATTGTCAACCATGTTAGCCTGTAAAAATCCTTTATCAACTAAAGTTCCTGTATTACTATCAACAAGAATCACATTTGGGGGATCATTAAAATTTCTTCCGCCAAATGTTACAGTAACTACTCCAACACTGTTTGAATTCTTTAATTGAATAATTGGTGAAATATACGCAGTTGGTTCTAAAGTTTTATCAGATGAAAATTCAAATCCTTGATTTATTATTCTAATTTCTGATACATTACCAATATCATCAGATTTTGGAGATATTATCGCATCTTTTCCAGAAGATGTAGATCCAGTTCCAACAAATTCAGGTAATTTTTGATATCCAGATCCTTCTGAAATAATATTAACCTTATTAATTGAACCTTTTGCTGTTTTTGAATTTGTAAAGTATTCAAACACATCACATTTAGTTGGTGTATATAATGATTCTTCTGGAGCATCTTTTAAGAATACGTTAAATGATGTAACTCCTACGCCAGATATTGTATAGGATTCATTATATTTACTATTCACATATAAAATTTCAGAGTAATTATCTACATTAGTATCAGAAGTAGAAATAAATCCAGATTTATTTAAATTATAATATAGTGTTCTAGGTAAACCATCAGTGTAAGTAATAGTTGTTATAGAACTTGCAGTTGAAACATTAAATGCTGCTGTTGATCCAGTGGATACAAATTCATTTTTAAATCCTTGATCATAGTAAATTTTAAAGTCATAATCATCTATGGAAGAATCAGTATGATCAAAAACAAGATTTCTATTTTTAATTGATTCGATTTGAGGATTTATTAAACTAATTGTTTGTCCAGAACTACCAGTTCCTGTTATTTCTACAACATTTGGTATTGGTTGTAGAGCATCAAATGAAGTTTCACATAATTTTATTAATTTATCTTTAACTTTATATACAAAATAATTTCCTGTTGATAATCCAGATGCACTTCCAGAATATAGAACTTTATCACCTGTCTTTAAATAATTTGTACTTATTCCAATTGTATTATCAGATATATTAACATTCGAAGATCCAAATTCTATAGGATTAACTAATAAATTACCAGTTATCAAATCTCTTTTTAAAACTACCTTCTCATCCGATCCGATTCCAGAATTTACTTTTGGTTTGATATTTAAAGTAATTGAATCATTTTCAGATAATTCATGAGATGTTGAAACGGAAACTGTGGTCTTGAAACTTTGAACTTTAGATAAAACCTGTGTATCTTCCACACTCTCAAATAAATATAAGTCACTATTAGCAGAATTAATATTACGGAAAAATACTTCTCCATAATTATTACCGTAAACATCTGTACCTATACCTGTTTTAATTCCAATTGTATTAGAACCTTTCTTTACAACATAAAGATTTGATGACGGTAGATTAAAAGTACCAGCATTTGTATCTGTAGAAATTGAAATTGCATTTGATCCAAATTGAACAAAATTAATTTTATCATTAGTTTCAAAAGGATGATTTTCAATGTAAATTTGTTTTACTGGAATATTTCTTTGAACATCATTATTTGCAAACTTAAATGAAACATTATATGAAGATCCTGTTGTTGTTCCTAATCCTACTGCCTCTGCTGGATTAAAGAATATTTTTTTCTTTTGATATGATTCAAAATAATCAACTTTTTTATTAATTGTAAAAGAATTAGGTAAAAATTCAACAACAGTATTTGGAGAATGTTCAGTTCCATAATTTGCTGGACCTCTTTTAACTCTTAAAATATTAAGACTATCATATTTGTTTAAAATTTCTAAAGTTTCAGATCCTATCTTTATACTACTACCAATAGAAACAGATTCTGGAATATTAGATACATATATCTCTGTTGTAATTCCTATAACATCAGATGCACTAATAGTTGATATAGTATTACCAACAAATGTTGTAATTCCAATTTTATAAGATCCATTAATTCTTGATAAATTGGTAGAAATTCCAGAGATTTTTACCATATCATTATTTTTTAATGTATTGGTAGTTGATGTTGTAATTGCAACAGTTAACTTATCTTCATTCCATGCAATTAAAGAATTATCAAAATCTTCTATCGTTGTTTCTAAAGAATTTAAAGTTTTCCCCTTTATTGAAGTAATTTTTGCAGATAATCCACTACCACTAGTTTCGGAATTATCAAACTGTAAAATTTCATTTATTTTATAATCTGATCCATCATTAACTATTTCAAGTTGATTTATAGATCCTGAAGTCGTTGATTTAATTTCAATTAATTGATTTTCCAATTCATTTGTTTCTACAATAAAATCGTTGTTGGCAAATTTATCAGATACTTTATATGGGAAAGTATTTCTTAAAATATCTGAAGTATTAAAATCAAAATTTGATTGATCAACATTACCTATATTTTCTTCTATTGGTAAAGATCTATAACTATTTCCAATAAAATATGGAAATACTGGATTATTTTTATTGTTAGTAATTGCATGATATGCATAAATTCCATCTGGAAACTCTTCTGTTTTTTCAAATCTACCATTATGTTCATCTAAATCACCAGTTAAACTATCAAATTTATAATCTTCGACAAAATATCCATTTTCAAATCCTTCTGGTCTATTTTCTACTTTCGATAAATCGATACTATATCCAGATTGTAGTCTCTTAGTTCCTGAAACAGGATTGGAAGGATCCTCATTTGGATTTACTAGTCCAAATGAACCATATATTGGATTACCGTCATATGCCCATCCAACTATGCCTGAAGTCTCCACTCCATCATCGACAAACAATGAAGGGTCATAACCTGAAACTGAATATTTTAAATTATTTTCAGTATCAGTTAATTGCTCTGATCCTAATTTTCTTTGATTATTAATTGTTAATTCTCTTATATTCAAATCAAATTTTGCATTTTGCCCTGAAGATCTTACAACTATACTAGAATCAGTAGAATATCCAATACCAGGATTAGATACAATAACACTACTTATTCTTTGATTTGTCAATACTGGAGTTAAAACTGCACCAGCTCCTTTTCCAGTTGGATCTATCACTTCCAAATCAGGTAAAGAAAAGTACTCACTTCCTCCAAAATTAAGATTGACAGTATCTATTTTACCATTTAAAATAAGTGGTGTCATAGAAGCACCTTTTCCTTTTTTAATTGATATTATTGGTTTTTTATCAAGATTAATAATTGTAGATCCATAACCAGTTCCCTTTTCATAAAGATATGCATCAACTATAGAACCTTTTACTATTGGAGTAATTTCTATGGATTTTGGATCTATTACACCTATTACTGTACTAACACCAATTGTAGATATACCAGATTGAATAAAATTAACAATTCCCTTTATATCAGGATATTTAAATTGTTGGTATCCAGTTCCTGAAGTGGTTCCAAATCCAACTACATTTTTTGTTGTAAAATTAGATGTATTAGTTCCATCAACACCACCATCGCATAATTGGAATGAATTATCATCATCCTTTAATACAAAATATTTGTTAGTTGTTGATAATCCAGTAATATTTCTTGGTTGTGTACTTCCAATACCTGCCATGACAGAATATTCAATTATATCTCCGTTGTTAAATCCATGATTTTCGAAATTAACACTATTAAAGTTTGTAGATATTCCTGATGGTTTAACAAACAATTTTCTATTTGTATAATTTTGACCACCATCGATAACTTTTATATCAAGTAAAGCTTGTTTTTGTACTACCTTAAATTTTTGATTACCTCCTCCGAATTTACCATTAAATCGAATTGCAAATGTGTTTATTCCGATTGAAGCTTGTTCAGGAGTTTCATACAACCTAACTGTTTTACTATTAACAATTTCTGGATAATATGAAGCAAAATTAGCAAGAGTACTATTTGTTATTCCTATACCTATGCTTGTATTTCCATTAGAATCATAAATTAAAGTTTCACCATCATTAAAATTATGATCCTCTGTAAATACTATTTTTCCTATGTCATCTGATGAAGTTGATGTGTTTATACCACCACCATCAGTAGTATTTCTTGCTTCAAAAACAACTTCCCTAAATCTTTCACCAAGAACTGGTTCTAAAACACATCCATTTCCATTTCCACCAGTAATACCAATTGAAATAATTTTTTCAATATCAAATGTTTGAGGAACTACTTTGATTGTTTCTACTTTACCTGACAATACTGGTTGTATAAGAGCTGTGGTACCTAATCCAGCAGAAATTGTAATATCTGGTAGATTAACAACATCATAATTTTCTCCAGAGTTCAATATAGAAACAGATTGAATAGGTCCAAATCTAATTTTATCTAAAGACTTATAATTACTTATTTCAACTCCATTAATTAACATTCCTGTTCCACCAGAGATTGTTTCTACTTTTGATCCATTTTCTAAACTTGAAGGTAGTGGAAATTTCTTTAATAATTTTTGAGGACCAATGATTCCCGATTTTTGAGTAAATAAAGTAAATGTATGTGTGGAAGATGAACCTGCACCAACAGAAATAGGAATAAATTGATCTGTTTCGAGTCCAGCATTTGATGCATATAATTTAATTGAGTTTCCAGTTACTACGTTAACAAAATAAATTCCAGTTTTGATTCCTGTTAATGGTGCACCAACAGGTGAATATTGAATTTTATCTCCAGTTTCAAATTCAACTTGAGTATCAAAATTTATTGTTGAAAAAGTTTGAGAATCCGAATCAATAGTATTCACCAATTGTCCAGTGCCATTTTCAATATTGAAAGAATATGATTTTATTTTTGTTTCTATTTTTTTATTAAAAGGAATAGAACTTTGATTTATGATACTACTATTGGTTCCTGGCAATGAATTTGAGGCAACATAGGCAAAACCATCATCATTAGAAAAATACACGTTCTGAACGTCAGAAGTAACATTATAATTACCAAATTCTATTGGAGTATTGACACTAAATGCTTTTTGTAATTTTCTTCTAAATGAAGTATTAGAAACAGATCCTGTATATCCAAAACCTGTTAAAGATAATGACTTACTTCCATTAATAGTTTTTTCTGAAATGTATGGTATATTATCTCCTGATGTTGGAAACAACACAGTGCTAATTCCAGAGGTAAGTTCAACCTGATCACCTAATTTAAAACTTGATTGATCAATTGGACTTAGAAAAGAAATTGATTCTGATGTACTAGTTGAACTTACATCATAAGAAGATGCTGTATTATAAACCCATGAATTAGAAAATATTTGTTTATATGTTCTTCCTGTTTCTGGATTATTTACATTATCACCAACACTTTTAACAGACATTATGTCACCATCATCAACAATTATTGATTTTGTCTGTACAAAATCTGATATCACACCAGAAAATCTTAATTTAACTATTTTTGATAAATCACCATTTTCATATCCAAAATAAAAATCATCAGAACGAACACTATCTGTAGGATTAATTGGACTATTAAATGATCCTGTGCTAGCTGCAGCACAACCTAAAAATTGGTTTACAGTTTTACTGGTATATGTTATTGTATTAATTCCAGATAAAATAATTCCTGAAGTATCAAACCCAACAGTTGAATCAACTGTAATAATTGAAGATCCCACTGATACTGGATCAATTACTCTTGTATTTGGAATGATATTAAAGTTGTTTAAAATATCAATTGAACCTGAATCATCAACAAATAATTGAAATCTATAAAAAGTTCCAACACCAACTCTAGTAAAAGGTTCGACTTCTGATACAGAAGCACTAATATCAGTATTGTTCAATTTAGATCTAAAAATTGACTGTCCCCTTAAAAGAAGAGGATCTCCAGAAATAACCTCTGCTGTTGCAATTTTTCTTACTACGTAATTTGCACTTGATGGTTTGAGTAAGTTTTCTTCTAAATTTAAAATTTCTGGAACTTCATTATAAAGAACTTTGAAGAGTATTTCAAAAGATTTGTTTGTTCCTTTTGTCTCATATAAAGATTTTGCTTCTCGAATAAAATTACCAACATCAACATTTTTATTAAAATCAGTTCCCTCTAATCCTGGTGTAAATGTTTTTTTAGTTTTTTGATAAAATTCCTTGAGAAATAATGCACTTAAATTTTGAACACTACTACTGTCATTGTGATTATTAACTTGCGATGTTGAAAATACTAATTCTTCTTGATTTAAAGATTGATGGTATGAAGTGATTCCACTAAATCCTCGAATACATCCTGTAAAGGCATTCGTGCTAATTCCAGTGTAAGTAATAATTTCGTCATCAATTTTTAATAATCCGTATTCTTTCGGAAATCCCTTGGTACTACTGACATAAATCACATCAGCACCACTCGTAACAACACCAACTGTATTAGAGTTATCAACTATAACATCAGGAGTTAAGTTATCTAATTTTAAATATTGATCTAAATTTTCAGAGATATTTGTAGGAGCACCCTGATACTCTTGAGAAATATAATATTGTTTTAAAAAATCGACAGCCTCAGGACTCTCATCCAAAATAAAATCTGGAAGTTGATTTGATATTATATCTTGAATTTTGACCTTACTTTCAAATCCTGTTTGTATCATATTAATCTCTGATTATCTTTCCATTCGAATAACTTGATGTATAAAAATCGTTGGTGAATTTAACACCAGAGATTTCATCACCAGATGCAATTACGTCTCTTACCATATTTATGGTACTTTTTGAGATGCTAAATGAGAGATACAAATCCTTCAATCCAATTACATCATTTGATTCTGGAAAAGCTTGTATTTCAATAATATCATTTGGTTTTTCTGTTGATAAAATATTTATTGTAGTTAGAATAACTTCACCTTTAATATAATCAACTGTTCCAGCATCTCCAATAATAACTCTTGAATTTACACCATCTATAAGTTTAACAATTGCAAGTGTTCCAGTTTGAAGATCTTCCTTTGGGACATCAGTCAAATAAACAGTTGATGATTCGCCAGGTATTGTAAATCCTGTAGACTTAACATTAAACCCTCTAGGATCAACATGAAACTGATTACCAAAACATAATTCGTACTGTGCAAACTGATTTACAGATGCCTGTAAATCTCTTCTGACAGTAACTTTTGTAATATTTGATGTAATTGCCTCATCTGTATCATCAATAATCTGTAAAACTTTACTATATTTAAATCTGCCTCCAAATTTGTTTAAATTTGATGATTTAGAGTATTCTGTAAGACTACTTATAACATTTGTCTTTAATGTACTCACATTCGAGACAAAAGAATCATTGAAATAGACACTTGAATTGATTTCAACGTACAATATTTTCAAATCAGTTATTTTTTGATTGATTCCTGATACTGAATACTGTTTTAACCTTGATAAAATGTTTGTTTTGTCAAAATTCGAGATAGAATTGCCGTTTTTTGGTTTAATACTAATTAAAACGTTTCCAAATTCAGGAGGACTGAGTTCTTCACCCCCAACAACGGAAACCGACTCTGTATCTGGGTAAATATTGCGAATAATTGCCTCATAATCTCTTGCTGTTACAGCACGATTCTGTGCCGAGTAGCTTAATGGTGAGTAATACTTGATGGAATCAACAGATTCAATATTTCCACCGTTCTGAGAGGCATTTATAGTCGTTAGATTAACTCTTTCAATCGAAACGTCGACATTTTCTTGATTTTGAATGATTCCTGAGAATGCAAATTCTTTTGCACCATTCCCATCAATACCATCAGTCGTTAAATAATGAACTGTGATGAAAACTCCGTCTCCATCTCCCCCAGATTCCAGTTTTTTTCCAAAAATCCCATCACCAAATCGAAGTTCATACCTTTCATCCTGTATTTCACGTACAAAATAGATTCTAGAGGTTGATTGTACATCAATTATATTACTTACAGGTGAATATTCGATTCCTAACTCTGCTGAATCATTACTTACATACACTCGAATCTTCGAAGTATCAATATTTTGGTTATTTAAGATAAATCTTTGATCAATTGACCCATCAAATTGAAATTTTTTCGTTAAAAAGACTCCTTGACTTATATTAAGGTTTGAAAAAGTCGCAATTCTGTCCACAACTGATGTTGTAACCTTTTCTACAACTGAAAATATGTAAGATGATCCTGATACACTACCAGTGCAGACTAATCCTGGTTGTAATGTAACTGTTGGAGTCTGCCCAGAGTCATCATCAGACAGTGTAACTGTTAAATTAACCTGTGCAGTCGATGATGTTCTTGAACGAGGTGTATATCCGATGTTACCTGCGAGTGATACAACGTTTTCACGCAGTGTTGCCGAGTCGAGAAAGGACTCATTTACAACAAGATTCGAGTTAAACGAGGTAATGTAAGTATTATATGCTAATGTATCAATCAGAATCGACATATTCGATCCCTCAAAGTCAAAATCAGTAAAATTTGAGTTTGCTCTGAGATAATCTTTGATCGAAGTCTTAATCTGATCAAAATCTAGATTTGAAAATTTGGTAAAAGGCATGTGATTATCTTGTTGTCTCTAATATAAATGAATATTCCTGTGTTGGAAACTGTTGACCTATAATATCAAAACTCACAACTACATCAAATGAGTTTTCATCGGGTGTCGGAGCAACCTCAACATTAACTTTATCGACTCTTGGTTCATAATTACGAATTGAAGTCTCAATTTGGTCTTGTATGATAGATGCAGTACCATAATCTACGAAACCAAACAAACTTTGATATACGTCAGATCCAAAATCCGAGTCAAAAAACTTTTCAGTCGGAATTGTTTGCACAATATTACGAATTGAACGACGAATCGCACTCTCATTCTTGATAACTGGTAAGTCTTTTGTAACTGGATGAGGTTTAAAGGACAAACTAATGTCTTTAAATGCTCTTGATATCCTCGAATTCGACATATAACAAGTTTTTTATTTATTTATACTAGATTTTCCAATAAAAAAGCACTCAATAATGAGTGCACTGGTTATTTACCCTGTCCTCGGTATCTTTTTTTAGGTTTATTACGAGAAGTTGCCGAGTATTTCGTGTGTTTTCCCATTCCTTGACGAGACTTTTTCGGAATCGTCTCTACATAAGTGCCTCCAAGAAGACCTTGTTTAACCTTCGACATTTAAATCACTCCTTTTAATAATAGTTTCAATTTCATCACTGGTTGGATGTCCTGTTTTGTAGAATTCAATCGCATAATCTTGCATACGTTCGAAGTATTCAAGTTCTGTTAAATCGGAAAAGACTTCTTTTCCTTTTATTTTAATCGTATAACGATCAGATGACTCTTGTTTTTTCATGTCCGACACGGATTCTTGGATCACACCAAATTTCAAAACCTGCATCTTTTGCATCTAAACAAAAACTGACATCTTCACCACACATATCCTGTACTTCACCAGATTCGAAAACCTGCATCTTCGGTGCAAACCATGGATAAGGAATACCTTCGTGTTCAAATACTCCATGCTTAATTAATAACCATCCGAAACCTGTATAATCAACTGTGAAAGGTTTCTTTCTTTTTGACATACTTTCAATTGTTTCATGATTCATCACACCACCATTGTTACGGAAATCATCTTCCTCTAACCAATGTGCTACAGAAGTTGTTTTACCATCTTCGGTACAGTACCAACCTGCAACAAGTTCTCTTTCTGCTTCTCCTTCTGGATGTGCATCTAAAATTAATTGCCAGAACTTCTCAGAACTAAAAACAATATCTGAGTCAATCCATAATTGCCAATCATATTTAAGCTTACCATCCCATGGTATTTGCTTTGGTCCTCGAAGAACGTTTGCACCTAAACATTTACAACGGGCAAAGTTCACCATTGATGAATAATCTTGTGATATCTGTATGCTTGCTCCTGATTGTACAAGATCAAAACATAATTGTACAAAGTTTTTTAGAAATATGTATGAGACTCCTCGACCTGGTAGACAAAAGACAATTGATTTTCCTTTTACCAATTCTCTTGCTCTATTATAATCCCATTCTGGTGTAGATGATTTGTTAATTGTAGGTGATTTTGCCTTTACTGTAAATCCTTTAGCCATAATTTGTTGTTGTTATATTCATATCATACCTTATATAGAAGGTTTTGTCAATAAGAAGATTCTAGAATTGTAGAGTCTTCCACACCCATATCTTGTACCTCTGTATATGTAATTTCTTCTTTCCAATAAGATGTATAGAGCTTATTCCATATCATATTAAATTCTTCTTCGTTCAAATTCTTAAACAGGCATTTATCATTCAAATAAATGTGGTAACTTTTAGTCATCCTTTTTGAGAGTAAGGTAAATTCCATCGATGTTTAAGTTCCATTTTAACACAATATCCTCATACCAGTCAAGTTCATTCATTACCTCTTCGGGAATTGCCATATAATATCTGTCTGTTGCTGGATCAACCTCTACAGCAGAATAAATCTCGTCAAAATTTTTTTTCATTTCATGAAACCTAGTGGTCGTTTTTATATATGCGAAATTTTTTTTTCATTCATGGAATTTATATCTCGCTTTCGTAACACTTTGTAGGTTAGGTTCCCATGCCGTTTTTATATAA